>Ga0131853_10024970_pt1 | contig 10772 bp, 4 predicted proteins | sample TergutLab28metaG_FD_92764 | JGI IMG/M metagenome (GOLD analysis project Ga0131853, IMG submission 92764) | Labiotermes labralis P1 segment gut microbial communities from Petit-Saut dam, French Guiana - Lab288 P1 (version 2) (version 2) | ecosystem: Host-associated > Arthropoda: Insects >... | reverse complement strand
GGCTGTTTTATGAATTGCACCAATTATCTTATTCCATCTACTATCAAGGCTGTCATCAGAGTTAATGGCAAGTTCCTGTAAATGTTCTTTCAGGTTTATTTTATACTCAACTTGTTTCTCTAGTAAAGTCATTTTTATAATCATATTTTTCAACCTATTTCCCAAGGAACTTTTTAGCATTAGAAATTCTAGCCCGAATTCGCGACACGTGGAGGAAATGATCGAGTCAGCATTAGCACATCTATGTGTTCTAGCATCCATTAAATGAGAAACATGTCGAGAATCTATAAGAAGACGATCTATTCGACCGAAATGATGTACATCTGGAGATCTCCACGTTATCTTCTGTATAACCTTATGTGGGAACAGTGTGGTACCAATGACCATGTTTCTGGATGCTGCCAAATGGATTAGTCTTTTCCCATTTTCATTACTTTCCTGGTGGTAGGCCACTTTTCCTATTGTAGAGCAATATATTGCTTCCTTGCCAATCTGTGCATTCAAGTCTCCTATTATCAGTTTTACATCATGTTTGGGGCAAGCATCATACAAATTCCTTAATCCATCATAAAAGGCATCCTTTTCGGTGTCAGATTTATCCTCCGTTGGTGCGTGAGCATTAATTATACTGTAATTAAAATAATTTCCCCTAGTCCTTAACCAGCACATCCTGGGAGATTTGGGTTGAAAGTCCATAATGAGGTGTTTCACCTTCTTGTGAATCACAAATCCTTTTCCTAATTTATGTTCCTTGTTATCACAACTGTAAAAAATAATCCAATTTTTCTTTTCTATTGTTCCCGACCCTATCCATCTCATCTCTTGTACGCAGGTTATATCCACATAATACTTTTCAAGTTGGTCCAATAACATCTGTAATGATTTTGATCTGTATAGGGATAAAACATTCCACGAACCAATTCTCAGGTCCTTAAATCGTTTCATAGGTTGTCGTATTTCTGACAGTCCGGCCATCGCTTCTATGGATTCCGTAACAATATTTTTTCCGAAGCAGGTTGTCAGCCTTACGTCCAACCCCCAGCAATCCTGGAGGACCGATTGGATTGCTTCTTAGTCGGGGTCTTCGTCACGGACCAATCTGGCATGGAAGGCCCTACCAGTAGCTATGCTACCGCCAGCATAGCTCCGTGACTCATTAGATTACACAAGCCCCACCACCAACATCAAGGTCTTACAATCCCTAGGTGGGGCAATTATTGTTTAGTGTGTGATTATATGCAATCCTATCGAGTTAGAAAAGGTTTAATGGACTAGTTGCGAGGTTTTCCTTCATTACTCTGAAAAAACTGACAAAATCTTGGAACATCTCAATAAGGACGGCGGGTGTTATTGCCAATATTTGTGCTGTGTAACTCCTGGTTACATGTGAGATGGATAGCTTTTGTTGCTATTAAACTTCATGCATTAATAATTTAATTAGCTCATTTTCTTAATGACGAACTGAATAAGTAGACCGAAATATTTTCCATATTCAAATTATTATTTAACCTATATTTATGTTTCTACCGTGCATTTTGTGTTTGTAGATGATGAAAGTGCATCGAAATATATATGAGTATGTATTTACCATGACGCAACAGCCCCCAGTAGACCAATGCCTCCTAACTGTCAAGGATTCACGACCACACTCAGACAAACCACAGTCGGAAAAACTCCTCTGGACAAGTGATAAGCCCAACGCAGAGACCTCTACCTGACAACACACAACACTCACAAAAGAGAGACATCCATTTCACCGGCGCGAATCGAACCCGCAATCCCAGCAAGCGAGCGGCCGCAGACCCACACCTTAGACCGCGCGGCCAATGCCATCGACTGTAGAAGTACTTACGATATAAAAACTGACTGTTAATATATATGTTGTGCATTGGTTGGTAGGGATAATAAATGTCATTTAACGTACTGGTGTTAAGTAAACATTTGAACACCAGCACAGACGACAGGATTTTTATGTTATTAACTTGTTCACTTTCGCGGCTTCACCCTGTCCCAGTAACGGAATACAAAACAAAGTCCATATTTGTACAATATATTATATACCGTCAGTGCACAACAACATCAATATAGTAATATAATGTATGCAATAGGTTACACTGTGTCTTCATGTTTCGACCGTAAACGGTCATCATCAGGCCGATAGAGAACATTTTGTTTATGGTACAGAAAGGTAGTATTCAATGGGATCCCATTTTGTTTGCAGTGGAATGTATAAATAAATTCCTATTTACAATTAAAACAATTAAAATTAAGCAGTAAACAATTAGATAAAGATCTTCAAAATGCTATGTTGTTGTGGGCCTCAATCTAGTCGCTAAAACAGTGGTATTCTATCGATACCGATACATAGATAGAATACTATTGCTTTAGCAACTAGACTGAAGCCCACAACAACATAGCATTTTGAAGATCTTTATCTAATTGTTTACTGCTTAATTTTAATTGTTTTAATTGTAAATAGGAATTTATTTATACATTATTATACATTCCGCTGTAAACAAAATGGGATCCCATTGAGTACTACCTTTCTGTACCATAAACAAAATGTTCTCTATCGGCCTGATGATGACCGTTTACGGTCGAAACATGTAGCTCAGTGTAACCTATTGCATACATTATATTACTATATTGATGTTGTTGTGTACTGACGGTATATAATATATTGTACAATTGTTATTGCACAAAGGGATGACTTCTGTTAAACTCCATATTTTCCTGTACCCACAATATGCAGGCGGCACTGTTCAATTATCGTAACTAAAATCTACTTAAGATAAACTTTGTGTGCACCGGATACGAAGTTTTGAAAATTAGGTCTTTATAAAAAGTTGTGACATTCTGGCTGTATTTGCTTGCGACGCTGTGCAGTGAACGACCGCGGAAAGCATGAAGTGAATTATGGAGACGTCTTGCTGCCAGCTGTGTAAATTACTAAACGTCTGTGCAGAAAGTATTACTTTCAGTTTCTTTTGCCGTCACTGAAATCTTACTGTACACACAACCGTACGGAATAAATGGTCGGTCCTTGTCTGAACAACGATCACCTTCCAGTATTTTGAGCTGCATAACAAGCGAGGCAATCGTACGTATCACCCGTTCGCGTACTGAACGTAGACCGCGTTTGAAATGTGATGGCACACGCGCAGAAACCACATTTCGTCTTTCGGCGAAACGGACGAGTCCATTTAAATCGGCAGGGGCGTCAGTTCAGTCGACTACTGGCAGCCGAGGTGTGCGCATCAGCGGTAGTAATGCTGGATACACAATGTTCCGAGGTAGTGTGAAGAGTACTGGCTACCCACTCCATTCGCCTGTTTCCCCTTCACTTCCCATCCCATTCGTCACCGTGTGCCATCACATTTCAACTGGACTCTACCTCCTCGCAGTTTACCCTTTCACACCACAAGAGCGCGCTTATGGTGATTTAATGTCGCCGGTAACAGTGTAACCTAAATGTAAAGGGCCCATATTTTTCCCTGATTTTAACCAAATTTGTACTCTCTCAATAGATTTTCGTTAAAAGTCCCTATTACCAAACTTCACTGCAAAACGTCCATTGGAATCTGCGCTGTTAAATGTGGACAGACGGACGGACATGACAAAGTAAAGAGGCCTTTTTTTTTGCGGCTCTGCGCACGCGCGTAAAAGTAAATAAGTACATAAGTCGAAAACAGCTTATATTTTGTTAGAGAATCAACAGCTCCAAGTTACGGATTTTTTTTTTAACTAAGCCGTCATCAGACTGTACAAGATTTACAGAAAAGTCTAGGAATCCCACTTACGACCTTTCAATTGTTTTTTCAGTCCAGGGAACAGGTAGTAGTCCGACGGGGCCCGATTCGGAGAATAGGGTGGGTGATCAAGACACTGGAAGCCCAGGTAGGCCAGTTTCTTCTGGGTTGCAAGTGCACGGTGAGCCGGGGCATTGTCGTGCAAGAACAAGACCACTTTGGTTACCTTCCCGCGGCGTTTTTTCCTCAAAATATCCTTCAATTACACCAGCAGAGATGAGTAATGCTCCGCGTTGATAGTTTGGCCCTTTGGAAGATAATCAATGAGGAGGATGCCGTCTTGATCCGAAAAAATCGAGGCGATAACTTTCCCAGCGAATTTTTGCACTCAGAATTTATTGGGGCGGGGTGAGCCGCAATGCCGCCACTCCACTGATTACTACTTTGTCTCCGGGTCATAGTGATGTAACCAGGTTTCGTCCATGGTCACCAATCGCGACAGGAAATCATTTGGATCGAGCCGAAAAAATTCCAAAAGTTGCTCAGACGACTGGCACCGATGACGTTTATGATCCGCATTCAGGTATTTCGGGACCCACTTCGCGGAGAACTTCCGCATGTCCAAATCTTCATGAATGATGGACCCAACCCGCTAACGTGAGATGCCAAGTTGCTGAGCTATTGATTTAGCCGAAATCCGGCGGTCTTCGAATTTGATCAATAATCTCCGGGGTGGTCACTGTTTTGGGTCGTCCAGGACGAGGCGCATCACAGGTGGAAAAATCACCACGTTTAAACTGGGCCACAAAGTTTTTGACGGTGGCATACAATGGTGCATGTTCCCCTAATGTTTCTGTCAGAATGGCGTGAATTTCCTTCGGCGCCTTGCCTTGCAGCAAAAAAAAAATATATATATAACTTGATGATAGCTCGCCTCTCCATGTTGAAGAAATCGCGCGCGTCGCCTGATGTGCTTCTTTTCAGCCCCTGTAACAAGAAAATTCTCGCAACTTGGCACATGAACATACCCCTTTTTCCAACGACACTATCGATTCCGTCCTACGACATCGGGAAATAGGTCGGGCTAAGGAGTTATCATCACCCTCTCGTATTTCTCTCACGCATCCAAGTAAGCGGTCTGGTCGATGGCAGGATGTGCACATCGTGTCATCGACCAGAGGCTGCTATTGTCTTCGTGTTCAGGGTCATGACTTCTTGTTTTACTGACCACGAGAAGGAAATTACGGTCGACGTACCATAACATCTCACAAGACTTCATTCAATCTTCAGTAGCACCGCCGGGATATTCTCAAATCTCGCATCTCTGTAACATTCATCTAAGTCAGAAGGTAGAAAGTATCTTCTTGGTCAGCATCTGAAGTTAAGAAAGAAATAATATAAACGGCGGTGAAGGGGAAGGGGGGGGGGGAGAGTGAGAGAGAGACAAGATTCAAAAGCAGTAGTCCTACTTTCAGTATCTGCTTAAGTTTCGACCTGCAGGTTGCATCGTCATGGAAACAGAAACCGCGTGAAAGTGATGTCTCTTGAAAAGCAGTCTATTTACAGTCTCAATGCGAACATACGTTCACCGCTCCTCATGCAGTGGTGTATTTACATAGCGCTTTGAGTGCTAATTAACCAAGAAATTATGAAGAATTTTGTGGTTCATTTGAAATCGGCAAAGGATTTTATTGAAGTTTGGCTCTGGTAAGTGATTTTATTGTACCAAGCACATTCATTCAGACACATCGACAAAGTACGTTGCGGCAGCGGCGGCGGCGGCAATATCTTACTTTGCATTCAACAAGTACATTATTAAAGCGGAGACCGCAGTAGCTCAGTGGTTAAGGTGCTGTGCTACAAATCGGAAGGTCGCTGGTTCGATCCCAGCTGGTGTCAGTGGAATTTTTCATGGACATAAAGTCCTTCCGATCGCACTATGGCCCTGGGGTCGACTCAGCCTCTAACAGAAATGAGTACCAGGAGCGTTTCCTGCGGGATAAAGGTGGCCAGTGCGTAAGGCTGACAACCTACCACCATCCTGTGCCGTTGTCATGAAATCTGGGAACCTTAACTTCCTGGAACCCTCTGGGCCACTCCGGGCCTGTAACAGTATGGAAGCAAGTGGTTGTTAGTAGCGGTTTAATATGCTGCTGACACCTGAGATATGGATCCACTTCAGCATTTCACGGTATTATGTGATCAGTGCATCGCGCGGAAACGTCTGTCCTCCGTATAATTAACCTTTTAAAGTCTAGCGGTTATTTAGCGCACCGCCATTGTTAACATTCAGAAATTATGTATGATACTCACATTGCTTTGAGTGTTCTATACGGACTGTATGGACATTAACAGATTGGTCTCTTATAACTGAGGTGGAGAGTGTTTAAAGCGCGGTACGGACTGAGTCCTTATATAAAACAGACACATTTCGTGTTTACAGCGCGGTACGGACTGAGTCCTTACATAAAACAGACACATTTCGTGTTTACAGCGCGGTACGGACTGAGTCCTTACATAAAACAGACACATTTCATGTTTACAGCGCGGTACGGACTGAGTCCTTATATAAAAAGACACATTTCGTGTTTACAGCGCGGTAGGGACTGAGTTCTTACATAAAACAGACATTTCGTGTTTACAGCGCGGTATGGACTGAGTCCTTACATAAAACAGACACATTTCGTGTTTACAGCGCGGTACGGACTGAGTGCTTACATAAAAGACACATTTCGTGTTTACAGCGCGGTACGGACTGAGTCCTTATATAAAACAGACAAATTTCGTCTTTAAAAGGTTAATGCACGTTCAAACAACCAGTTGACTTTGAAACTCAGTCCGTAATATTGTAATAACAGAAAAATCTAGTTTAGAAACAAATGTCGCCCTTGTTATTCTTGTGACTTGAAACTTAAAACCATGAAACTGCGCTGTAGAATAAGATGCGTTCCAGGTGGACGAAACAGGGGGATCAGACGAAGAGATTTGGCAGAAATATCAGATTTAACACCCGATCAGGAAGGACAGGAATATGATGGAGAGGTTAACGTAGGCTGTCTTATAAAGTTTCCTTTCACAATTAAAGCACTTTAACTCCGACAATTTTCGACAACCAGACACGTCATCTTCAGGGACTGCACATCAGTATATCTCTTAAACGTCGATTGATTATAAATACATAAGGGATTCCATTTCGCAAGGAATGCCTCATCGAACTTACGCATCCACATAACCAAGTTAAAGACATCAAACGATACTAATATGATTTTAACTAACTTTATCTATTTACTATCTACATTTTAGATAAAAGCTGATGTACACTCCCTGAGGCTGACCCATAAAACAGGATCAAAACATTATCAAAGTTATATTTATTCACCAACTGATGCACCAGTGAGTTGTCTTATAAACAGTATTAAAATTTATATTAAAATTTACATTAAAACAGCTCCGACATGTTTCGGTGTTACAGTTACACCGTCATCAGGGAGCGCATTAATTCTTTATTCTTAACAACTGTAACTTCAGTAAGCACAAACTAATGCGCTCCCTGATGACGGTGTAACTATAACACCGAGACATGTTTGAGCTGTCTTAATCTCAGTAATTACCCAACTTAATGCACAAATTCTTGTTTTATAATAAGTTTATTTCATGCCTCTACATGTTTCGAGCAATATGTGCTCATCATCAGGAGGTCAAAACTGTATTATACAGCATCTGGTATCATCAAACCTGTAGGTGGCCGTCCGGTGCACAGACTGAGAAAGGAACGGTCACCTACAGATGTGATGATACCAGATGCTGTATAATACAATTTTGACCTCCTGCTTATGAGCACATAGTGCTCGAAACATGTAGAGGCATATAATAAACTTATTATAAAACAAGAATTTGTGCTTTAAGTTGGTTAATTACTAGATTATACCGAGATACACGGTCAGAAAAATATCAAAATGTTGGAGCTGTTTTAATGTAAATTTTAATATTGTTTTTTAAGACAATTTATTAATGCATCAGTTGGTGAATAAATAAAACATTGATAATATCAAGATGCAGCACAGTACGAATGTGGAAAAAAAAGGATCAAAATATGTCGCACTTCCAGTGTTTTATCAATACACGCGTTTTATTGTAATGCGGTGTATTTCATGGATTTTAACAACTGTTGCACGAATACAAATAATACAAAGTTTGGTTCTCTTTTTACAAGCGACAGGGAGGTCAGCTTTAATGTCCAGGAAGTGTGACGATTAGGTTAATTTTAATTCAAAGCTTTATTAATTTGCTTGTGCAAATTCAGAGGTAAACGTAGTAACTCATACAAAATTGAGATGACTAGTGCAAATACCAGAAAAACTGGGCGACAAATACACGTGCGTTAGCTACGTAAACTGCGCGTTGCCAACGCGCAGTTTACGTACCTGAATGCCATCCAACGCGTGTGTTTGTTTGTGTGTTTGTGTGTGGTTGTTTTGAAATTATAAATATATTGTGTGGAGGAGCGGAACTTCTAACTCTAAAGCTGTGGCCTTCACTACTCCCCTCACTGCACCGCACAGAAGTATCTCGTCGCCAGGCCTACAGACAGCCCTGTAAATACTTTTGCCACAGTTTTTCAATGTTTTTCCCATGATCTGAATGACGTCGAGTTATTACAAATAAGGACCTTTCAATTATCATTCACATTTTTTAAAATGACACGGAACGTAATCTGGCCAGTAAATTGATGGCCCAACATTGATAACTTGGTAAAACAATCCCATTACAGGCCTGGAGAGACCCTGAGCGTTCCAGGAGGTTTAGGCTCCCAGATTTCAAGACAATCGGCACATGAAGGTGGTAAGGTAGTCAGCCCTATGCACCGGCCGTCTTTACCCCCAGGAAATATTCCTGGTACTAATTTCTTTTGGAGGCTGAGTCAACCCCAGGGCCATAGTGCGGCCGGAAGGATTATGTCAATGAAAAATTCCAATGACACCATCGGGAATCGAACCTGAGACCTTCCGGTTTGTAGCGCAGTGCATCAAACAACTGCGCCACCGCTTAGGGTAATTTGGTAGCTCTTCTGAAATGTTGGCCTATATACATAGTACTTGTATTAATATACACGTCGTCACACACCCCAGACAACTAGCACCTTCACCAACACGATAGTGAGAATCTCAGATCTCAGTTTATCACACTGACCCTCTTCGTTTCCTTTGGTAGCAAGGGAGTGATCACTGTAGGCAGTGCTGAGTGTCCAGGGATGCTGTGGTGATGCAAAATTCATGTGTTCGCCGAAGATCTGGTGTTCTTTGACGGATGAAGACTCATATTCAGTTTCCTATTTTGGAGAAGAAATTTCTAAATGAAGATATATCGTGTTATCAAAGAGACGTACATGCAGTGTCGCGACCTCCGATAGTGGTGGTCACATTTTTTGCTGTTCTGATTTGCAGTCACTGACATTTGTCTGTGGGTCGTGCTGAGAGGCAATAAACCTGTCGCTGGTAACCAATCCCCCCCCCCTCCCCCAATATTTCGGATTTTTCCAGCAATATCGTTGAAAGTTATGAGCAAACAATGCAATCACAGAAGAAGGTGACAGTCTCACGTTTGTCTTGCAGCTGGCTCAGTCCGGTTTTCGAGCCGTTTCAAGTTGCAACACTAAAGGCATTTGCACTTGCAGGAAGTAGACAAAATGTGTTTGCACAGAATGGTTATGGTGGTTGGCGGTGAGAGTATTTTTTTTTTATAAGATATGGATTCGTCTTCCTAGTCCACTTCGCCAGTCACTAGGGTACACATACATAAAGACGTACATACTTATTTCTTTTTGACGCGAATGACACCATTGGGCCGAGGCCTCTTCATTCACGAGGTTTCTAGATCACACACAACGACGCATCACAGTCGGTAGGACTTCTCTGGTCGAGTGATCAGCCCGTCACAGAGACCTCTACCTGACAAAACACAACACTCACAACAGACAGACATACATGCCCCCGGTGGGATTCGAACCCACAATCTCAGCAGGCGATCGGCCGCAGACCTACGCCTTAGACCGCGCGGCCACCGGGACCGGCCATGTACACATATATTATTACATAAATACATTGTGTAATTATGTACAAGGTAAAGGTAAAGGTAAAGTGCACCCTTGTACAGGCACTAAGGCTCTGTACAGGCCGTACAGCCCCTACGGTGAGTAGAGGTATAGCTCTACTCTTTCGTGACCGCGGCACTAGAAGGGGGTGATGGGGTCAGCGTCATGCCCCGGCCGCTCTTTACCCCCGGGAAAGACCTGGTACCCATTGTACAGGAGGCTGGGTGGGCCCCAGGGCCGGTCTGGACAGGTGCGGAAAATATCGCCCCCACCGGGATTCGATCCCGGACCGTCCAGCCCGTAGCTCAGTCGCTATACCGACTGAGCTACCGGGCCCACAATTATATACATGTTTAATATTACTTAATGTGCGGCAAAAAACAAACAACCAAACAACTAACTACACAACCAACAGACCAACAAAACAACCAAACAACCAACCAACCAAACAACTAATCACCCAACGAACGAACCAACCAAACAACGAAACAACCAACAAACCAACCAACCAACCAACCAAACAACTAATCACACAAAGAACGAACGAAAGAACCAACCAATTAACCTCATTAACTCCATGCATCAGAGTCCTTCCTGAGGGGCCACCAGATATTCAGCTAGACAAGAAGTTCCCCGCATTTTGTGAAACGCGAAGGTTCATCGCCGGACAGACACGTGAGGTACTTAAAGTTCTCTTTTCACAATTCTGTGAACGCCCCCAATAGATCAAATATTCTCCTAGCTGCAAATCTCAATTTCTACTGGATTACTTTCAATAGGAGTGTCGTGTGTGTGTGTGGTGCGTGGGTGTGTGTGTGTGTGTGTGTGTGTGTGGTGTGTGGGTGTGTGTTTTTGTGGTGTGTGTGTGTGTGTTGTGTATATGTGTGTGTGTGTGTGTGTGTGTGGTGCGTGGGTGTGTGTGTGTGTGTGTG
>Ga0131853_10024969_pt1 | contig 10773 bp, 4 predicted proteins | sample TergutLab28metaG_FD_92764 | JGI IMG/M metagenome (GOLD analysis project Ga0131853, IMG submission 92764) | Labiotermes labralis P1 segment gut microbial communities from Petit-Saut dam, French Guiana - Lab288 P1 (version 2) (version 2) | ecosystem: Host-associated > Arthropoda: Insects >... | reverse complement strand
GGAGACCTAGGCGTAGATGGGTGGATAATATTAGGATGGATCTCCAGGAGGTGGGATGTGGGTATATGGACTGGATTGGGCTGGCCCAGGATAGAGACAGGTGGCGGACGCTTGTGAGTACGGAAATGAACCTTCGGGTTCCGTGAAATGCGGGGAATTTCTTGACTAGCTGCTCAAGAAGGACTCTGCACCATGGAATAAGTAAGAAGAATTGAGCGAGACAGGATCATAAATGTATATTGTCTGCATGTACAGTACCTGCTGTTGCCATACCTAATGAGAGTTGAATTTTCTCGACAGATTTTAAAAAAATACACATCGCATTTCATGAAAATCCACGTAGTGGGGGCCGAGTTGTTCCAAGCGAACGGACGGACTTACGGAATACATACAGGCGCACAGACATGACGAAGTTATTAGTAGACCTTCGCAATTTTGCGAACGCCCTTAAGAAGTGTAATATTGTTTCAATGCACGTTTCAATAAAGGTTTTCCCTCGACGTTTGGTCGGCTTACTTTCAGTCTTCTGCCACCCGAAGCAAATGTCTTGCACAACTGTGTTACGCTCATTCGCAGGTTACGAGCCGTGGTCCAAAAAGGATATTATACCTGCTGGTCGGATGTGACCTTTGTCGTCACCCCTACTTACGTTCCCAGATGGTTGTATTGCAGTTCTCTTGAGTCATATATATCGGAAGGACATGCCGTGCCTACTCTGTAGATAAGGGGGCAGTTTCCGCCATTTTCCATGTTATCCAGTGTCATGCCACATTTGAATTGCGGGAAATTTGTGTGTGCGGGAACCGAGTTTGTTCTGACATTTGACTGCCAATAGCGCATGATGGAGTATTGGCAGGGAAATTGTTGGTATTTTCGTTGGATTTTGAGTGTGCCCATTTAGCTCGCACATTGTACACGCATTAGAGAAATTGAACATGGCGTCAGCTTGTACTTGGTTCGAGTGTTAATGTGATGGGCGGTACAGCCTGTACCGTATAATAACCTCTTCAGCAATCCGTCACCCACCAAGTAGCATGGTACGCCGGAGGAGGTTTTTGATTCGAATCCCGATTGAGTCCATCAGAACATTTAAAGCATTAATCCCTGTTGCGAAATGCCAGGGAAGTCTTTTGAAAAAGTTGTTAATTAGACGCATTCACGAAATTGCGGAAACCGAATATTAGCTTCGTCGTGTCTGTTCGTGTGCCCTTCCGCACGGAACTCGGCTGCCACTGGACGGATTTTGATGAAACTTGGTATTCGAGTTTTTTAATCTGTGGAGAAAGTTCACGTTTCATTGAAATATAACAATAATAACGGGCAGTTTACATGAAGACCGATAGATGTACAGTTGTGATAGTATCTCAGTTCTGAGTGGGATGAAAAATGTTTCAGACAAAATTTGTATATGAAATCAAATCACGAATTTTATTTGCATCAACTCCCCACCCACCCAAAAAATCGTGACTTTAACGAGATAATGTAAAAAAAAAAAATATTGCAGAGCGGGGCAGACTGCAGGTGATAATATGGCGCATGCGCATTGCATGCTAGACAAATAAGGCTACAAACACACACTCAGAATATGTAACACTTATCACTTTTCCACGGCTACACGAACGCTCCTCAATGTTACGTTATACGTACAGTGTCTTGTTTTGTGATAAAGTTCAGACGGAGAGTCTATTAATTTTTGGAATGAATACTACGATTTACGTTGTTTGCAGTCTTTTAGGAGAATCCATTTTTTTTATGTACGGAAGTACACGAGATCTGACACGCAGCCTAGTATAACGGGAGTATTATAAGGCATTCGTACCGAATTTGGCATTCCCAGGAAGCTAATTGGGCTAATTAAAAAGTGCTTTGAGAAGTCCGTACACTTGATAGACTTCTGTATCCACTTACGGTTCGTAGAATCTGAAACAGAGCACTGCTTTATTGCTATTGCTTTCGAGATCTGGTTTGTAATGCGCCATTCCGACTGTCAGAACACACAGGACTGCAGCTGGGTGTAACACACCAGGTTCTGGTCTGTTTTGTTAATGCGAGTTTGTAGAGAGAAACAGAGAAATTCTGTGAAAGGTCACGCCTCGTTACCAGAATGAAGGAAACGTTCGTACTGAAATTACAGCGCAGATCCTCATGACAGTGTTCAAGTGTGTAAGGATTACCGACGGAGGAATTATACAGGGTGAGCATAAATTCTTTACCTGATTACAAACATTTATTACAAGGGAGCTTTTACGTTTCACCACAGAAGAATTTCAGCCGTGGATAATTTTTCCAACAAGATGGCGCAACTCCACACTGGGGTTCACATGTTCGTAGGTTTTTGGATGCAACATTTCCAAACAGGTGGATTGCGAGAGATGGTCCGACACCCTGGCCACCACGATCGCCGGATGTCACTCCCCTTGACTTCTTTTTATGGGAGTATGTTAAGGACAAAGTGTTTTCGACGCCAGTTCCAGATATTACAAACTTGAAGGCAAGAATAACAGACGCTTTTGCTACAATAACTGAAGACATGTTGGAGAACACGTGGAGAGAACTTGATTATCGATTAGACGTTCTCCGTGCAACAAAAGGAGCACATGTTGAAGTGTACTGATGTGTTGTAAAAAAAATTCTTGAGTTACATTTAAAAAAATGTTTGTATTCCACGTACAGTAGTTTTCTTGTAATAAATGTTTGTAATCAGGGAAAGAATTTATGCTCACCCTGTATTAACGAAGATATCAGCAGTATTAAATTGGAGATTGGGGGGGGGGGGAATTGTCGAGTTTGCCATCTCGTGCCGCCGGTCCCAGTGGCCGCGCGGTCTAAGGCGTAGGTCTGCGGCCGCTCGCCTGCTGAGATTGTGGGTTCGAGTCCCACAGGAGACTGTCTGTCGTGAGTGTTGTGTTGTCAGGTAGAGGTCTCTGCGTAAAGGTGATTACTCGTCCGGAGGAGTCCCACCGACTGCGGTGCGTCGTTGTGTGTGATCTAGAAAACCTCGTGAATGAGGAGGCCATGGCCCACTGGGGGCTGTTGCGCCGAAAACAAACATCTCTTTGTGGTGGACATAATGAAGGACATAAAGTGCAGTCAGCACAGTCGGTAATTATTGTATCTTTAATTTGGCAACGTGTTTCGACCTCAAAGGCCAGTAGAATAAAATACACGAAAGGAATTGCTGACAGCTGTTGTTTAGTGTCAGTTTTGGAGCTGATGTGTCAAATCACTTCCGTTACTGGTTTCAAAATATTCTCTCTTCCACCTTCCTGTCTTTAAAGTCTACTCCGTCTAGTGTCAGGGCTAAGAATGAGTGGGGCTGTACCTCCGCTCCCCCCCGTATGCCTTAATGCCGTGGACTGGAATGCCTGTACCTTGATCTCAACAAGAATCCTCACGTACTGTTTGCTACGTTTTAGTGTGAGCGCGGAACGCTCTCTCTCGTACCCAAAGAAGAGAACTTGGGTTGTTGACATAAGGTGTGGGGTTTCTGTGACGTCGAGGGTTCGAATTTTGGTGTTCCATGTTGTACCCTGTGCAGTCTGGTGTTTGTGCATAGTTTGTTGTGGGGATTGCTGGAAGTGCCAGGATGGTGCGACAGGCTGCATAGTGAGGAGCATGAGAACTGGTGGTGGTGATTGGCAGACGGTATGTGCGGCGTGATCAGGGCAAGGGTTGTGAGATGGACGGAACATGTAGCAGGCCAGGGAGTTGGGGGGGGGGGCTTATCGGTAAGTTATAAAGTAATGTGAGGACGGAAGTCTGAAGGGAGCGTCACGTGTACTGCGATTTTTGAATTTGACTTTCAGAGGACCGTGCATCGTGACATATTCTTATAATAAAACCAACTAGATGCACTAATTTCTCACATTTATTTTTGGAATAAAACTCTACATGTTTCGGACAGTTCCTCTGTCCATCATCAGGAGTTTTTCCCTGTACACACAGCAAGCTGTATGACATATACCACCGCTGTGTGTACAGTGAAAAACTCCTGAAGATGGGGCAGAGGAACTGTCCGAAACATGTAGAGTTTTATTTCAAAAATAAATGTGAGAAATTAGTGCATCTTGTTGGTTTTATTATAAGAAGAGTGTACTGTGATATTAAGAATTATCTTACAGTATGAGAATGTGAGAATTAGGTGTGAGCGAGTGTCCATCGGCAGGCACTTTGAACACGGCGGTAAGACGTGGTTGATTGAATGGTGGTGGTGGTTTCTAGCGGTTCGGGTACGACTGTCTGCTTCGCGGAGTTCGTTTGTTGTAATACAGGGGCTTTCGCATGTCTGTGCACGAAGCACTTCAGCTTTATCGCATACCAAACGTGTATCCGCCGGCACATGCGGTGTTCAGAACAGCGGTAAAAGAAACACACTGTAGAGTCCATTTAATACCGCAGTGTAGTCGCTCGCTGTAAGTGTTGGTGATCGAACCTATTGGACAGCGCCACTGCATGTTCGTGCTGGCTGCAGTAATGATACACACACGTTGTGGTTTGGAACACTGGAACCCATTTTCATGGACAGAATTGGGTTTCTGAATAACGTATAACGTATTTGTTCCGATTGCATAACTCGTTTGGTCCAGCAGCGTATCATATTCTCTAACTAAACCGAATGTATACGGAGTTTAACGAAGAGGCGGACAGTTGGCCCAACGCAGCTTGCCGTCGGGCCGCAAGTTAACGAGATGGAGCTGAGTCTTTCTAGAGAAAATCACTTTACCGATAGTCAGTATTGAACCCCAAGGTTCATCACCATGTTCACAAGAGTCGGCACTTGTCTCTGTCCTAACCCATACGAATCCACTCCACGCAGATGAGCAGGTAATTCTGTGCGTTGTTCAGTTAGGTTTCGGAATGGGGGTGGTCTTCGCACGACCTGGTGTGGCTGTGGCCCCGCAGTGGATGAGTGCTGTTCTGTTTCCCAAGCGTCTGCTCTGTCTCTGCTTTTGAGTTTTGTGTCCAGTGTCCGTATTTCACTCCCCTGCCCGAATGGCGATAATACCCCTGTTCTCGTCCCTGCACGTGATTCTGATTGATGTATTCTTATTTTTCTCTCTTTGCTGTGCCTGTTCTTGTAAGCGTTAGGGAACCCCCCTCCCCCCTACCCCCCAGCCCGTATAAATTACTCCATTGTTTCGTCTAGGACAAAAAGTACGAAACATCGACCGTGGATGGGCTGCCCAGACGAAACGGTTGTTGTTCCTGGCGCATTGTTGTGTCGTTTTTGTATTATTGGTAAGTTCTGGGTTTAGTTCCGTTCTGTGAGCTCGAAGAAGAACAACCATCAAGTCATTGTGTCTCGTGGGGATGGTCCGCTTTGGGAGCAGTAAGGCGGATGAGTAGCTATGGAGTTGGGTGCTCCATGTTTGTGTTAAGTAAATATTAAGGTACGAAGATGGAGGCTGTACTTTACTGCGGAGGCCCCGGGTTCGATCCCACGCCAGTCCCTGTTACACACATGGTGGGCAAAGTGGCCCTGTGACAAGTATTTCTCCGAGTACTTCTGTTTTCTCGTGTCGGTATAATTCCACTGTTGCCACATGTTCATCTTTAGCTACAGGACACACTGGCAAGGTGTGGGAACCTGCCACAAAGAAAAGCTGTTTCGGTATTCCGTCAACATTGGATAGAGAAGAATTTTAACTTCTGTTTTTTGCATCAAAGGATTAAGCCATGCGAGAGAATTTGAGTGTAAATGTACTTATCGAGTGAGGTTTAGTTTCTCATCTGCGTGGTGTGGGATGTGAGAGGTCTTTCTTCGTGGTCTCGGATTATCTTTTTTGTTTCGCCACTTCTGTCATAATTGCAGGTGCTTGTCTGGTCGTCATACGCGTTCGCTTTACTTCGACGATTTAGAGAAATAAAGATCGCAAAGAGACAGATGCCCGCGCACGCAGGGCAGTCCACCGTCACCCTGGCTTGCACCCTTTCCGTTCGTACTTCCTGTCCTGTGTCGTCATACTCATTTAAACCTTCTGTTGAAGTACTATAACCCGAACTGATTCCTTTCCTCTCTGCTGTCGAATGATGCCGGCCATCGATTGCCTTTAGTCCTGTCTGCTTCTCCTGTTTTTAATTTCCCTTCGATTCGACAGCCAGTGAGGAGGTACAGAAGCCCCCGGTTTGTAGACTGTGATAGGGGTGGGTAGAGGGTGAAGCTGTCAAGTTGGGGTGATTAATATTACCTTAGCATGCAATCTGATTGGGTCCAACTAGCAGCTCGAGGAAGAAAATGGGTTGGGGGGGAATGAACACTGAAGCCTTACTTGCCCACAGTTCCCTAACCCGAAATATTATAGCAGCTCTTTTTATGAACCGCGTTGAGCAGCAGCAGCGGCCATTTCGACAGCATAAGCAGTGTCGGTGGCCCCTCCCTGTCAGTGAGTAAAATTGTATGGAAATAAAAAAGAAATGCTTCTGGCTGTGGCGTGTATAAGGAGGGAGCTGAAGAAACAGTAGGAAGGAAAGAGAAACAAGTGGCGAAGATGGAGGGATCAGATGTTCTGAGTCATGCGAGCCTATTAATGATTGTTTTGCAGGCCTGTACAGCACCGATACGTCTGGTACAGTACATGTACGGAAACATCGTACGGCATTGATATCAGGCAGCTGACATTGGGCGCATGTTGCCTAGTTGGATCTCGGAAGTCTCACTGGCCATAAGAACATTCCCCATCTCTACCCTCGGACATGCATTGTAGTCCGTGGAATATTTCACCTTTCAAACAGACTGAAAGGCCCAGGAAGATTTTGCCAGACGTGTCTGATCGGGGGCATTGATATGATGTGCAGAGTATGCCATTTCGTTTTATCAGAATGTCGAAATGATGCGCCATTGTAATCGATACTGATATTGATATCGAGCCTTGTGTCATCTCATGTCGATATCCGATATTTTTTTATCGCCATCTTATTGCGTTATCCGTTCAGATTCAAGAGCCAAGTTCGTCGCAGTACTAACATAATGAACACAAATTGCAGTGGTGGCTGTACATCTAATTACGCCTTGCTCTGCATGTCTCAGCAGCACAGTTTATGCTTAGGCACTGTGTGTTACTTTTATGTCCATTTCACAGTGTCTTGGTCAGTGATCCATTGTTATCCTGATCACCAACGGAAACGTGACCCTGTTTTAGGTAGTTCAGCTCCGGCTTTTCAAAATTTTCGAATAGAATTCTTGCTAAAAAAATGTATCTATGTACCGAATCCATGTTCATAGGGTTATTGTAATAATATCAGTATTTTTTCCCCATAAGTTACTTATACAAGTACAAATAAAATACACTCTGTACAGGTACTCAGTGCTGGAAGGGCAAACACGTTACGTCATGGTGCAGTTGGTTGAGGCAGTGCGCTACACCCGGAAGGTCGCGGGTTCGGTTGATATTTTTCATTGACTTAATCCTTCCGGCCGCACTATGGTCCTGGGGTCGATTCAGCCTTTACCAGAAATGGATAGCAAGTATATCTGAGGGGGCGTAGACGTGGCCGGTGCGTAGGGCTGACAGCTTTACCACCTTCATGTGCCGATTGTCTAGAAATGCTGGGAGCCTCAACCACCTAGAACCCTTAGAGCCGCCCAGGCCTGTATCTGGAAGGAGAAGACACGGGAACGGACAGTGTCCTGGATATTGGCAGTGCTGCCCATGGAAGGGTGATGGGAGGTTCACTTGGATACAGTGGTACTTGCCTTGTGAGGTACACACAGTGCCTCTCTACACTGTGCAGTACACACACGCATCACGGGTAAATATGCTGCCATAACACCGACCACGTCCATATCAACGGACACGATAGAACCATTACTGTAATTTTAGCCAAGCACTGTATAGAGCTCCCTGATGATGGGTCCCTTGTGATCCGAAACATGTCGGAGCAATTTTAAATATTTTATAACAATTCTAATTGTATCTACGAATTATATATTTTTGCATCTTTTGGATAATAAAGTGTTTTAATCGTCATAGATGCACGGTACAAACATGAAGACATATAGTACAATTCGCTTGATTAGTATCGTGCTTTTTTAGCTCGTAATGTACCATCTTTTTCCAATTATCGCAGTATGTTACGTCATTTCCTGACGTTCACCCACAAAGGAAGTGTCCGCAGTCATTAGGTCCTTTATCGGTTTGAGCTGTTGGGAGGTGAATTTACTATAAATATCTGAATGTTGCCTGCTGGTGGGCTGTGATTGACAGATGTAGCAACATATTGACAGATGTAGCAGCATATTCCCCATCTATCCTAAAACTTTTCAAGCAATTGACAAGACCGAAGGCATGACTGTGGGATACTGCGCGTCTGACCTGCATGTAGTTTATCATTGAAATGTCAGAATTTATGCTAGAACAAATCTGTAGCCAGGGGATGACATCCTAGCAGATCGCTTACCAGCCAGGCGCTGCTGCTAGTAAATGTCGAAATAAATGAAAGTCACAGGGCACCATATTGCCAACCGGAATGGTGAGTTTTATGGTGCCACGCCTGAGAGGTTACGGGCCACCCTTCCTGCAGTCCTGATGTTAGGCTTAGTGATTTTCGTCTTTTGGGACCCTGCAAGAAGCACCTGGCTGGTAGGCAGGCTGTTACCTCATGTCTACAGATACTTGACTCTGATTTCTTTTGTTAAATGTAAGTGGTAACAGTGCGGAGGTCTGGTGTGTACCATCTGCTACTCACGCGTCACATATACGTCACAGAATGAAGTTGTTTGCACCAGAGCGTTCGTTACGTTACTTATTGCACCTTCTTACTGCATCGAAAGCAGGTATAAATGATATCTAACAGCATTTTGTATCATAAATTGTGTATTAATATCCTTGTGCTCGTTTCACACAGCTGCCTGTTCATGTAGGTTGTGTATGAGTACTTAGGAAGGTGGGGTGTTGTAACTTTGCTTCTTCCAATCTGCCATCAGTGCGCATGCGCGGTATATGCTAATGGTCTCTTAACCCTTATGTTCCCATCGTGACTGATTTGGAAACGATACGTTGAAACCGCATTCAGAGATAAATTGATAAGAGATGGACTTTCGATAAAAATGTCTTGCATTCACATCAGAATTTTCCCGGTTCATCTGGTGTCAGTAGGCAGACCCTCCCATTGTCTTGGTTCAGAGACTGTCTTCTCCATACTGAAAATAGGTTGTAATCAGTTATAGGCAGCAAAATGTGACATTCTCTTCAACGCTTGTCTGACATTTCTCATTCTAAGAAGAATTGGACGAGGTATGTTAACAAAACGTACACAGGTCTTCGCGTAAAGTACCCGTTATTTGTGTCTGATTTTAATGAAACTTGAATTTTGTCGACAGATTTTCGAAAAAAAAATAGCAAATTTCATGAAAATCCGTGCAGTGGTAGCCGAATTGTTCCATGCGGACGGACGGATGGACGGAATACAGACAGTCGTACAGGCATGGCGAAGTTAATAGTCTCTTTTCGCAATTTTGCGAACGCTCCCAAAGGCTGAAACACATGTTACAGGAACAGGACCAGGCCCGTCTTCAGGCCCAGCAGTGCAGTACCTGCATTGTTGGGCCTGAAGACGCATAAGTGTTCAAAATCTTTGAGCCCAGTGGTTAACGGGGCTTACGAACATAACCAACCTGTCAACTCACTTTCTGAATCAGGGACCTTCCTGAAAAGCTGACAGTTTCTTAACTAGTTAAGGAATGCCCTGCGTTTTTTTGAGGTTCATTACCGGGCCCACAAGAGCTCGCCCCCCCTTTTCTTACCTTGAGACAGGCGGCTTGGGCCACACCGCCCCAGCCTCTTTCTGTTAGTGGATGCATTGTAGTGTTGTCGTCCCATTACACTTATGCCTTCCAATTGGTCTCCTTCCTGTACCCTGCCTCCCTTTTTCTTCTACCCGATCTGTGTCACGTGCCCCACCACCCTTCGCCCCCCCCACCCCCACCCCCCGTGTCTTCCTTGTTGGTTGGTTCACCCAACCACAGTTTGGTGTGAAGTGCGGGTCATGAAGCTCCTCGCTGTACACACACACACACACACACACGCGCGCTCTCTCTCTCTCTCTCTCGCATCTTGTTACTTCCTGCCTTTTAAGCTCGAAATGTCTTCCTAAGCTTCGTGTTCTCCAACACGCCCAGCCTGTGATATTCCTGTAATCTGCGACATCTGTTTTCACAACCGTACAAAATATTGTGCAGATTTACAGTTCTGTTGTGATATTGTCCTGCAGTCTGTTGACGAGACATGAACAGGCAACTGAGCTTTCTTAGCGTTTACATCTAGGCCGATCTTCTGACTAGTAATTAATATGGATTTGGTTTTTTTTAGTAGCTTTTATGTTTCTCTCCAGTACGGTTCATGTTGGGACATGAACACAGACAGTGTCACTACACTAGCAGCGAAACTAAATGAAGATTCATGTTTGTCCCAGAGTTAATGTTGATTTTGTTAGTTCACATTCCTGTAATCCAATTTGAAGTCCAGTTGAGAATAAGAAAGAGTTTTGTAGATGTCAAGATAATGCAGTTATTCGTGACTCACTTTCCTGGAGCAAGAAAATGCAGGTGAAGAAGTATGGAAGGTAGAGGGAAGGAGGAAGTATGTTGGCAGAATTTTCCAACCTTTTTGGAAAGGTCATATAGAAAAGCGAAATCGATTTCTTAACTCCATCAGTATCGTGGAGTGAGAGAGAAAACCAACAAGATGCAACAGTTAGATGTTTATTTTTAACAATTTCTCAACATGTTTCGGGCATCATTATGCCCATCTTCAGGAGAACAAGACGTATGTTACT
>Ga0131853_10024966_pt1 | contig 10773 bp, 7 predicted proteins | sample TergutLab28metaG_FD_92764 | JGI IMG/M metagenome (GOLD analysis project Ga0131853, IMG submission 92764) | Labiotermes labralis P1 segment gut microbial communities from Petit-Saut dam, French Guiana - Lab288 P1 (version 2) (version 2) | ecosystem: Host-associated > Arthropoda: Insects >... | reverse complement strand
TTGATCATGCCCGCTTGTTCGCTGGCAGCGGCGGTAATATTGTTGATTAGAACAAGAATTTTGTTCACATTTGCAACAACGGTACCCAGAGATTCGGAAGTTGCTTGCGCAACAGAGGTACCTATCTCTACCCTGGAAATTGAATCTTGGATAAGTGTGGTGGTTTCAGTTGCGGCGCTATGACTTCTTGCAGCAAGGTTGCGAACTTCTTCAGCAACAACACTAAAACCTTTACCATGTTCACCGGCGCGAGCGGCTTCTACTGCCGCGTTCAATGAAAGCAAGTTTGTTTGAAAGGCGATACTTTGGATAGCTTTAGTGACCTTGGAGATATTGTCTGAAGATTCTTTTATCTGCATCATGGCGATAAGCATTTGTTTCATAGCCTCATTGCCTTTTTGAGCATAGCTGGAGGATTTGTTAGAAAGAAGGTTGGCTTCGTTGGCATTTTCAGCAAACTGCTGGGTCTGTATTTTTATTTGTTCCACAGAGCTATTAAGGTCCTTTAGTGAAACTTCATGCATGGATGAACCATTTGCCAATTCCATAGCGTTGGTTGTAATTTTATCAGAACCTTCAAGCACATTCTTAGCCGCCACATTGATTTTACCTATATTTTGTTGTAATGATTGGGCAATATTATTGATGGAATCTTTGATGGTAACAAATGAGCCTATATAAGGCCGATTTATTGTATGGCGTAGATCACCGGCGGCAACATATGCCAATACTTGCGCTACATCCGTGATAATATCATCTAAGTTGTCCATTGTGGAATTAACTACATCTTTAATAGCCAAAAAATCGCCAGAATAGTCTCCTTCTATCCTTTTATCAAGAAGGCCTTCTTGCCCCAATCTATTCATAACATTTTTGATCTCGGTAATAGGCGCATTAACGGCGCTGGCAAAAGAATTAAGTCCTTCCATAATTTCCAGCCACCCGCCACTGTACTTAGTTTCGTCAACACGCACAGCTAAGTCACCCTTATCAGCCGCCGCGTCAATTAGCATACTGATTTCGCCGCTAATTGCTTCTATACGGTTACGCATATCGTAAACCGCATCGTTAAGTAAAGCTTTTTTGCCGGGCAGCTTTTCCATATCTGCGGCAAAGTTTCCCTTTGCAATTTCCATAAATGTTCCCACTACAATACTTTGAGTGGCAAGGGCGGAGCGCAACATTTCGTTAATTTTATCTGCTACGGTTCCATATTCGCCGTCGAAGCTTTTGGCATCAATAAATGTATCTACTTCGCCTTTTTTGTGGTCGTCGGCCATATTGTCCATATCATGGATAAGGCGTTGCAGTGTTGATACCAGTAATTGAACAGACATTGCCAAGGTGCCCGTTTCATCTTTTGAATCGACGTTGATGTTTACATTCAAATTGCCGCGAGCCACATTTTCGATTGCATTTACAACTTCTGCCACAGGCTTCGTTATCATTTTTGTTATAACAAAGGCAACGGCTATACAAAATACTGTGACTATAATTGCAAGGATAATTACCATCAAAAGAATGCGCCGATTAGATTCGCTGATTTGCTCACTTACAGCACTCATATAATCTTCTATGTCGCGGTATAGCGAATGAAATTCAGTGTGCACATTAAGGTATAATCCTCTGGAGGCTTCGTTAATTAGGTCTAAGGCGTGGGCTTGGTGCCCTGTTGTTTGTTGCCCGGTGCGCGCCAAATAAATGATCGACAGCGCAAAGCCGTCTACATAGATATATATAAGATGCTCCAACCGATGAACTTGGCGCATTCTGGCGGTTACTGTTTCAGGTAGCAAGGTCGGGTCATTATCGAAGCTTGTTCTGATTGAATTTATGTGGTCTACAATGCGCACCCTGTTTGCGGCCACCTCTGCCTCAAGGTCGTCGAGCGCGTCATGATTTCCTGTATTAAGCGCGGCAAGGGCAACGATGCGCCTTAGATCCACAAGTTCGAGCTCGATATTGCTTATATAATTATACTGCGCGGTGGGGTATTCAAGTATATAGGTATAGTTCCTGTCTATGTTGATTAGAGATGTTACGGCAACTATAATAATAGTTAAGGAAACAAGCAAGAGCAAACCAAAGCCTACGGCCAGCTTACCTCCTATTTTAAGGCTTTTCAAAATTGACACAATGGCTCGCCTCCTTAGTCTGGGGAATGTTCATCTAGCCAAGCTTGATCTATAGCGGCGCGAACCGCGTTAATTAAAGCATTAGATGAAGCGGTGGCACCTGTTACAACATCGACACTATCGATATTGGCGGCACCTGCGTAAAAAATTCTATCGCGCATCACATGGTCTGCTGCGGCACCCCACACCATGTCCCAAAACGCTTCTGTTTCGTTGTGTTCGATCACATTTATGCGGCGGATATTTGTTCTATCAAGCGTTACTTGAACTTCCATCGGCCCGCCCCAGCCGCCTACAATTACAGTATATATGCCCGGTAGAAAAAAAGGATCTGTAGGGTTTGCCGCGGGATGGCGTTGCAGTTGGGTAGGCGGGTATGTTATTGGTGTTATATTTGCGGGGTTTGCCCCTTGAGCGATCATCGCCTGTTCAACGCCCCAAACTATCGCAGATGCAGACATTGTGGCACCGGTGACGATATCTATCCCCTGGGTAGATTGCCTGTCATTAACCTGATGGTTAGCAACCTGCCTAAACCACCAACCGCCCAAAGCGCCACCGCCAACTTGATCTGATTCATAAACCGATTCGCCATGACCACCGCCACCTTGACCAAGGCCAAAAGCGCCGCCGCTATGAAGGTGAAACTCATTTCTCCCGAAAGACAGGCGCAAATTCATATCAGTGTCTTCGCTAAACAACATTCTTGTAGCGCTTTCTGTTAAAGGGTTGCCATATATGTCCATTGTATTTGCCGGAACGTTTATTTCTACGTAACCCGGGATAAATCTGTCACCCGGTAAAGGTGCCTCAATAAACTGCGGGGTTAGCTGAGAAGGCAACGCTCCAGCTTGCGCAATAGCTTCTTCCACTGCGCCAATCACTGCATTTCTTGTTATGGTAGCCCCTGTAAAGGTATCTATATCTTGGGTGGACTGCCTTACAAGTATTTGATCCGGTACGCCGGGCAAGGCGCGCAAAGCCCAGCCGGATCCGTACATAGAGTCATTATGTTCGAGTACTTCAACGCCTGTGATTTTATTTTCACTGAAAGAAACCTGTACCGTCATCGGTGCGTCTTGCCAACTGGGCATGGTTATGGTATGCACGCCAGGCGTAAAGTTTGCGGTTGCAACGGGCAAAGCCGCTAATGCAGCATCTGACAGCGTGTTGTCAATTGATACAATCGGCTGTTGCTCAAGCGTGACTGGTTCGCTTGCAACAGTGCCGGAAGTAAACGCCGACGGATCAGCTCCCGGCCTAAGCTGTGCTAACGTTACTCCGGATTGCTTTAAGGCATCTTCAACGGCTTCCCTAAATGCCCTTGATGAAGATGTAGCCCCTGTAATAAGGTCGATGTCTGTAGATTGGGCTTCGAGGATGTCCGCACGCATGATTTCAAAAGCAGGATTCGCAAAGCCTGGCGTGTCGTTGTGGCGCGTTACATCTATACGCACTATTCGGCCGTTATTGCAAACCTCAACGTCAATATGCACAGTGTCAAGAAAACCGGCAGCCATTCCGGAATATATTCCGGGCTGAAACGGCAATAAATAGCGGTTATCAGCTAGGTTGCCTTGGTCATCGTGTAACACATAAAAAGCACTAGCACAGGACATCAAAAACAACGACGATATTAAAGCAAGTGACAAAATTGACAGCGATTTTCTATTCATAATTTTTAGCCCCATCACTATAATATTATTATCTATCCTGTGCGGATGCGTGATCCTAATTCCGATTACGCTAGTTATAAATGAGAATTATAGCATGTTTTATGCCAAAATTCAATAAAGATTTTGGGTGGTGTTTCAAAAAGTATAATATGTTACTCAACTATAACTATGCAGTGCCCATATCACTGCAATAGAAACTGCCACGAACGCTCCGAAAACTGCTTTGTTCCAATCTAGCACACGTCCACCGCCGTAGGCGCTTATCGGCGAATATGCCATGCAGCGGAATATTATTAGCATGTTGGCCAGTATCGCGGCATACCTCAAGAATGGCACAGATCCACCAAGAATCAGTGCTGCCCCCAATACCCCCAGCAAGAACGCCCACCCCGCCATAGAACACACCGCCAAGTCTCGCCTAAACTCAGGCGTGTTTTCATAATGCGTTGGGTACCAGTTACCAACAAATGGCATGAAAGACATGATACTGATCAGCGTGAATATAAACGCGCCACCCTGAACCATTCTAAAGTTCCATTGCCGCTTAGAAAACAAGGTGCCAACATATCCGGCCAGCACATTGCCAAAAAACACCAAGGCAAATGCCATTAGCATCGCTCTCGCATCTTCCGTACGTAGCAGTATAGGCAACAGCAGGGCTGCGTTGGCCAGCATATAACCATGTATATGCCCCCCGCTGCCCGCCTTCCCTTCTGTAACAGGTGCGCCGCCCGGCAATGCCACATAGAAATCGTACCCCGGTGCAAACGCGAATATAGTCTTAAAGTACAGCATTACCGTGCCTGCCGCCCCGAATAACCGCGCTGCGTCCGCTACGCTTACGCAATCGAACCCATTTTTTTTAAACGCGCCCCAAGATGCAACATTATCATCCCGCACATATGTCACCAGAGCTTCGCAACCTGCACCCCATAGGTGGCGTATGCCCTCTTCGCAAAGCCGCGTGCCTATACCCTTGCCGTGAAACGCCGGATCTACCGCAAACACACTGGCAGAGCCAACTTTCCTACCTGCAATACTTTCATACTTATATATAAACCCGCCTGCGATAGTTCCATCCACAATGGCTACAAGCGCTTGCCTTGGCCCGGGCACCATTAGCCCTTCTACAACACCAAATGCTTTTTTTGATATACGTTTAACTACCGGGATCTCATCTTGAGCCATTTCGCGTATAATTATTTCCATATTCTCTCCTTATGTATTGCGCACTATTCGTTATATTTTACCAGAAAATTGGATGTTGTCAACATGCACGCTTTCATGCTGTCTGGAATAGTGTGAGTAGGAGGGCTTCGCATGAAGGGATTCGGGTTTGGGCGCAAACGCCGCCGGATTGGCGGTTTTATGATGTTTACGTTCGGTATGGGCATGACTATCGGGCTGTTGCTGAACGCGTGGGCCTTTGTTGTTGCCGCGATGATCATTATCGCCGGGTTCTGGATGATGTTTTTATAGGGGGTGTGTAGCTTGAAATTCAAGGTTATTCGGCTGCCAAAGGTGCTAGGGTTTGTTATTAAAAAATTATTGGGCGTTCGTGGGTAAAAAATGTAAGGCCTTGGGGCTTATCCATTTAGTGTTCCATCCGGCATAAAACCATAGTATCTTTGCGGTAAATTTTTCGTCATGCGTCGTCAGCTCCTCCTAGCGTGTCTAACAGGCACGCGTCGTCGTAGCTTCCTCGCCTAACGAAAAATTTCCTCGCAAATCTACTATGATTTTATGCCGGATGAAACACTAGCTCGGCTGTACGCTTCCCACATATGCGCAGCTAATAACAAGCTGAGCTATAGCCCCAGGTCCCTCATTTTGCGCTACTATCGTAGAATATCACACAAAACACTTGCATATAAGCCTGAAAATTGTTATAATGTACTATACTAGCACAGATAACGTGGGAGGAATACAAATGGGTAACGTTATAGTAGGGCAATCCGGCGGGCCAACGGCCGTTATTAACTCCAGCCTAGCTGGCGTATACAAAACCGCTAAAGACCGCGGCGCAAACAAGGTATACGGTATGCAAAATGGTATAAAAGGCCTGATAGAAGGCCGATACGTAGATCTCGCGTACCATATCAAGGATAATTTAGACCTAGAGCTTCTGCGCCGTACGCCGTCATCGTTTCTGGGTTCGTGCCGCTACAAGCTGCCATCACACCAAGATAACGAGGAAGTGTTCGCAAAAATATTCGCAACATTGAAAGAACTGGATGTAGAAAGCTTCTTATACATAGGCGGCAACGACTCTATGGATACTGTGATGAAGCTTTCTAAATACGCGATAGACACAAACAGCAACATACGCTTCATAGGTGTACCCAAAACAATCGATAACGACCTTCCCATTACAGATCATACCCCAGGCTATGGCTCCGCCGCCAAGTACATAGGTTCTACCTTCAAAGAGATAATAAGAGATGGCCTCGTGTACGGTTCCGACCAAATCAACATAGTAGAGATAATGGGGCGCAACGCCGGCTGGCTTACAGCAGCTGCCTCACTAGCCAAGGGTGAAGACTGCGAAGGCCCAGACATGATCTTTTTACCGGAAGTTGCGTTCTCATTGGATAATTTTTATGAAAAAATAGCTGCCTTGCACGCCCGTAACAAGAAGTCTATAGTAGTTGCCGTATCTGAAGGTGTAAAATTTGCCGATGGTAGCTATGTTTGTGAGTACGATACGCAAAGCGCCAAAATGACCGACGCGTTCGGCCATAAGAGCCTCGGTGGTACCGCGTTTGTATTGTCTGGCTTACTTTCACAAAAATTTAAATGCAAGACACGCCCTATAGAGCTCAGTGTGCTGCAGCGCGCGGCCGCTCATCTTACGTCCCGCACAGATAACGCCGAGGCATTTCTTGCTGGTGGGCAGGCTGTGAGAGCAGCGTTTTCCGGCATGACCGGCATGACGGTAGTGTTTGAACGCATATCGGATGACCCATACATGATAGAAACCGCACTTGTTGAAGTAGAAAAAATAGCCAATATAGAAAAAAAGGTACCCAACCTATGGGTAACCGAGAACGGATCTTACGTAGCCAAGGAACTAACAGACTATATTCGCCCGCTGATACAAGGCGAGCTTTCGCAAGTAATGGTAGACGGGCTTCCCCGGCATTTATTGCTGAACGTATAGCTATTTAATATACTTTAGCCAATTTTGGCGGGGTAAAACGCCGGATTCAGGGCGCTTTTATCCCGCTAGAACTGTGTAAAACTGGTTTTATGTACAGTTATTATTTTACAAAATAGGAGAACCCAATGTCTGTACGCTCGGCTCAAGACAAAATTGATATACGCAGAAAAGACGCAATGAAGGTAGCGCGCCGTTCAATTGCTGTAAATGTTATGTTGGCAGCTTTCAAGCTTTTTGCTGGAATAGTTGCCAATTCGGCCGCTATGATTTCCGACGCGATCCACTCTATTTCAGATTTTTCTACAACATTTGTTGTAATGATTGGGATCAAGATGGGTAGCAAGGAATCTGATGAAGACCACCAGTACGGGCACGAACGCCTAGAGAGTATAGCCGCTCTGGTAGTGGCCTTTGTACTATGTGCCGTTGGGTTATGGATAGGCTATACAGGCGTGATTAGCATCATCAACATGGATGAACATAACTTTGTTGTGCCCGGAATGCTTGCTCTTGTAGCAGCCGCCATCAGTATTGTTGTGAAAGAAGGAATATTCTGGTATGTGCGTGGCGCAGCCAAGCGGCTTAATTCCGACGCGTTAATGGCCGATGCGTGGCACAGCCGCAGCGACGGGTTGTCGTCCATAGGCAGCTTGATTGGTATAGCGGGTGCGCGGGCAGGCTTTCCAGTAATGGACTACTTGGCCAGCATTGTGATCTGTGCGTTTATCATAAAGGTTGGTATAGACATAGGCAAGAGCGCCATAGATAAAATCAGCGATAAATCTTGCGACAAAGATACCGTGGAAGAAATTCGTCGGCTGGTTCTAACTGGCAACGGTGTGATGGGCATAGAACGCCTTAATACCCGTATGTTTGGTAATAAAATATATGTAGATGTAGATATCTACTTCGACGGCAACTCGTCTCTGTTTGAAACACATGCTGTAATGCAGCACATCCACGATGAAATTGAAAGTAAGGTAGAAGGCGTAAAGCATTGTATGGTGCACGCCAGCCCTTACCAGCATAAATAAGAGCCTATTAAACAATAACGGCCAAGCAGTTTTTCGTCTTTTTGCCGTATCGCGTTGTCACTTTCTGGCACTGCGGCAAAAATCTGGAAAAATTGCTTGGCCGTTATTGAGGTTCTAAGTTTAGCTTGTCCTTTGCGGCTATACTGTGTTAGCGTAGAACACGCCCACTTCCATCGCCTTCCATTAGCTTTTTCACATCTGATACGCCAACACGGTTAAAATCGCCGATGATGGAATGTTTGAGGCAACTGGCCGCCACGGCGAACTCCAAAGCTTGCTGGTGATTATCGTAATGGTTAAGCCCATAAATTAACCCGGCCGCAAAAGCATCTCCGCCGCCCACGCGGTCTACGATATCGCTGATTTCATAGAACTTACTCTCCAAGAACGACGTGCGGTCGTTAAGACATGCCGCCCAACCGTTACTGTCGGCGCTGCGGCTCTCACGCAGGGTTATGGCAATAAGCTTCATTCCAGGATACTTGGCCAGCACCTGATCCGACAACGCCTTGTACTTATCGCGGTCTAAACTGCCGTGTTCTACTTTTACGTCGTTGGTTATGCCAAGGGATTTTTGTACGTCTTCCTCGTTAGCAATTCCTATATCTACGTATTCCGCCAACTTGGGCATAACCTCCGAGGCAGCCTTACCATACTTCCACAGATTGTTGCGGAAGTTAAGGTCGCACGAAACGGTGATATTGCGCTTTTTGGCTTCTTTAACGCTTTCAAGCGAAAGTTCCATTGCTGTTTCACTAATAGCCGGTGTTATGCCGGTAATGTGAAACCAATTAACTCCACTGAAAGCCGCGTCCCAATCTATACTTCCCGGTTTAGCAACGGCAATGGCAGAGCCTGCGCGGTCGTACAATACTTTGCTGGGAAGTTGATTGGCACCGCCTTCCAAGTAATATGTACCCATGCGCCCAGAGCCGCGTATTATACGGCTGGTGTCTACATTAAAGCGGCGCAGTTCCTGAAGACATGCGTCGGACAAAACATTATCAGGCAACACCGTTAGAAAGGCGGCATCGCAATCGAAATTTGCCAGTGATACAGCAACGTTTGCCTCACCACCGCCAAATGTAGCTTCAAGCATTGGAGTTTGAAAAAAACGTTCTACACCCGGCGCTTTTAAGCGCAGCATAATTTCACCGAAGGATAAGTATTTCATAAGGCCATCTCCTTGTTAGCATTAGATTATTTTTGCAACAAATGAACGGCAAAGCCGCCGAAAGACTGCTTAAGGTATACGGCAATCATGTCTTCACCCTTGTATTTTGCTGTATCCATGTCCACTTCAAAGCCCCTTTTAGCAAGCACTGAAATAGCGCGTGATATATTGGCCGTTTTCATGGCTATGTGCCCGTTGTCGCCCAAGTACTTGCTATTCATCACTTCTATGCCGGAAGACGCAAAGTTAGACGAAGCCCCGGTCTTTATGCCTGTGTTGAAAGCGCTGTCGAACATATTGCAAACCTGCATAGATTCTTCGGCCGTATTACAGTTAATGCCAACGTGGGCAAGCTCGAAGCCCAGAGCGGTTTTTATAGCATCTGCTGAAAATGCCGTAATTGCGGCAAAGTTGCCATTTGCGATATCTTGCTTATCACAAAGCCAGCTACCACCCACAGCATGAATAAACGGAGCCGAAACATATTCCGCCAGATTTTTATCTGATATGCCGCCGGTTGGCACAAACTTAACCCCACCAAATGGAGCTGCTAAAGACTTCATAGCGGAAAGCCCACCATATACGTTAGCCGGGAAAAACTTTAATACATTAACACCAAGTGACAGAGCTTCGGTAATTTCGGTTGGAGTTACACACCCTGGGGTAACCAAAATGTTGTTATTGATACACCATTGCACCAACTCGCGGTCGAAACCCGGTGCAACAATGAAACGCGCTCCGGCTTCTACCGCTTGCTTGCATTGTTCCAGAGTTAGCACGGTTCCTGCGCCCACACAGATTTCAGGGCAGTTTTCTGCAACCTGGCGTATCGAAGCCATTCCTGCCTTTGTACGCAGGGTTATCTCCATAATATCTACGCCACCTGCCAAAAATGCCTTAGCCGTTGGAATTGCGTCTTCCGCCCTGTCCAGAACTACAACGGGCACAATCCCGCAATCTCCAATCCTTTTTAACACATCTGCCGATTTCATTTGTACACCTCTCACCTTATATTTTTGTGTTAGGGTAATATTTTCATCATTTTAAATAAAATTATAACACATTTGGCATGGTTTGTACAGCCATTGCACTTTAATTCAATTAAATTTTCGTGGAACCATGTCTAAAACCGTGGTGGGGGCGGCACCGGGTGAGGCGGCCAAACAGCTTGCGGCGCGGGTTGTGGCAAGAAATGCGGCATAGCTGGGTCGAACCACTGCGGGCGCAGGTCTATACGGAATTCTTCCAGCAAACGCAGAAATGGGTACGGGTTTATGTAAAATGTATCTAAAGTAAGCCGGGTTTGCGGCGCTATTGTAAGGCGAAGATGTGCCGGTACTTGGTGCCTGGCGTGCTGTATGCCAGCAAAGCCGGTGTTGCCCATGCTTCCCAATATCTCGCCAGCTACTACCGTTTCGCCGGCTCTTACGCTATCGGATATCTCGTGCAGGTGCGCGTATGTAAACACAGTACCGCGTTCCCCGCGTATTTCTATACGGTAACCAAGGTTACTGGTGCGGCCGGCTCTAAGTACTGTGCCGGAAGCCACGGCCACAATGGGTATGCGCCCGGGCACATTTTCCCTGTCGTATAT
>Ga0131853_10024965_pt1 | contig 10774 bp, 9 predicted proteins | sample TergutLab28metaG_FD_92764 | JGI IMG/M metagenome (GOLD analysis project Ga0131853, IMG submission 92764) | Labiotermes labralis P1 segment gut microbial communities from Petit-Saut dam, French Guiana - Lab288 P1 (version 2) (version 2) | ecosystem: Host-associated > Arthropoda: Insects >... | reverse complement strand
TCACTAAGCTGCTCACTAATCACTGTTATCTCTTCACTATTCACTTTTCACTAATCAATAATCACTGTTCACTATTCACTAAGTACTCTTCGCTAATCACTGTTATCTCTTCACTATTCACTCTGTACTATTCACTGTTCACTAATCAATAATCACTGTTCACTATTCACTAAGCTGCTCACTAATCACTGTTATCTCTTCACTATTCACTCTCTGCTATTCACTATTCTCTGTTCACTAATCAATGATCACTGTTCACTATTCACTAAGTACTGCTCACTAATCACCGTTATCTCTTCACTATTCACTATTCACTGTTCACTAATCAATGATCACTGTTCACTATTCACTAAGTACTGCTCACTAATCACTGTTATCTGTCCACTATTCACTGTCTGCTATTCGCTATTCACCAATTACTGCTCACTGTTCACTGTTCACTATTCACTGTTCACTAGTCGCCAATCACTAGTCACTGTTCACTTTTCGCTATACGGTACAATTTCAGCTGCTGCAAATGTCATCAAATAAAAAAAATACTTGTATTTTTAAGGCTACCGTTGCAGTTCTTGTTCAAACTGCTCTTGTATTTTGGGTTTTTACAGCTTACAGTTTTGATCTGTTTCAACATTTCGGAAAAAAGTCATGACTATTTCCGCATGGTGGCTGAATGTGTGTCAGGTTTGTGCTGAAGTGACGTGGGGCAAAGTGCGTATCGTATTGACATTTGAATGGAGCTCTGCTGTAGTGAGGAGAGTGTGACGGCTGCTGTCATGAGTGCCAGCATTCCGGTGCATCATGTTTCGGTTAACATAGTGCACAGTGATGACAGCACGTGTGGCAAGACGTTACGGGGTTTCCAGAGCCAGTATATAGTACACGTATTGTTGTGCTTTACTGTCCTTTGTACATCGAATATCGGACTGATTGAACTGAGGGTGAGTTCTGTCTTGTGATGTGCCCAGTGTCAAGTGGAAGTGGCAGGAGGTCGTGAGTGAGCACTGACGGAGTGGAAAAGTGGGCTATTGGTCGTTGTAGTGCCAATGATTCTATTGAACACTTCAACATGAAAATTAATGCAATTATACATAAATATACAGTCCGTACCGCTCAGTGAACACATATTTTCTCGGCACGTGCACGTTGCATGCTGGATAGTTAACGCTACACACTCTCACAATATGTAATACTTATTGCTTTTCCACTGCAACAATGGTTACGCGAACGCGCCCCAATGTTACGTTATACGTACAGTACAGTGCCTGTCTTGCTGTTTATTGCCTTCATCTAGTGGAGCCAGCGCCAATGACATTCGTTTGGTTACCATCGAAATGTACGACAAACCGACGAAAAAACAAATGCTGCTCTGAGATCTCCGTTCTTCTGGGATGTTACGCAGCTGAGATAGGCAGTTACCGACGTTTCGGGACAACCTATCGGTCCAAATTTCAAGCGTCAGGAAGTCCAAGAGGAATACTGGGAAAGCTTAGGTAAGGAATAGTGCGGACAGTCAGCGGCTCTCAGAGACAGTGGTGCTTGGCCTTGGAGATGGGACGGTAGGCTGTCTCAGGAAGTCTGTACTGACAGTCTTCGATGCGTAAGCTTTCACAGAGGCAGAAGAAGGTGGAAATGCTGCTTTGTTTGAACCAATTATAGTCGCGATGATGATGATGATGATGATGATAATGATGATAGTCATGATGATGATGGTGGTGATGATGTGACCGTCTTGGAAAAGAAGATGCATGTCCATTGGTGACAACCATCAAGAAGTAGCAGCGTAATGTGATACAACAGAGCTGTGTGTTTCTCGTAGATTTTGCCATGTGTAAAATTATGTTTCTACCAAAAAAAAACAGATGGTGGAACTGTGTACAAACAGATATTGGTAAGTACAAAATTTTAGACTGGACAGTGAGGTCTAGAAACAGAGTTGACTGGGAGAAGTCCATTAAGGAGGCGAAAGGCCGAACTGGGCTGTAGAATATTACGTGCTGTGGCGACGAATTTGGGCATTTAAATTTTAACACACCCTCTATATAAAATGTTAATATTTTGTGAACCAAAAAAAGATAACAGTGTGAAACACACGGCATTACTTTGGGGGGGGGGGGGGGGGGGGAAAGGAGTTTTTGTAGCATGTCTAAAAACTTCATTACATGAGTATATAAGTATAGTTGTTGAGTAAACATGTAACACGCCTGCGCTGTAGGGCCGGTAGCGGTAGGCCCGCCCTATACAAAAAAGGACGCTCGGTGTCTAAAGGTTCGAAGGAATGACCACCCTCGACTTTACTTCATTGTCTATAAAACTGACCCCAATACAGACAACAAGTTTATTTGTTTCTTACGCTCAACCCTCGCCCTGTAGCGCACCTAGCACTGTGACGTAGCTGGGGCATCATCCTCGTCTCACTCATACTGTTCCAAGCTGCGCCCATTGAACCATGAACCAGAGTGACAGACCGTCTTCAGTATATCTGTGCTGGGGTTCATTCCCCCTTTACAGCAATCAGACACTTTTATTGGCTTAATTAACCCTTCAATGTGAAACAGCATCATAAAATAATTACGTTACTCAGCGCAGTTCCAAACTCTCCTTGGAAACGTTGCAATATGATGGCGTTATTTACTGCACTGCATCATCACATTCGTGTTAAGAGTGTTTGGCACCCTTGACTCGTATTTTGAGAGATGGAGGTTTCATCACGAGGCTTTTGTACGTGGTTCTCCTCAGTCAGTCTAGTGATTCTGAGGGTAATTAAAACTAACCTGGCTGCAACAAGTTTGCTCCAGACCCATCACTTGATGTTCACCGTCGTGTCGCTATTGCGAGATACAGTGATACCTCGGCTAACTAAGATAATTCGTTCCGGAATCACATTCGTTAGCAGAAACGTTTCCATTTCTTTATTCACAGAACTTCTTTGGGAACATAAACAAGCCAGTCGGGTTGGTGGGTCTCCCCTATGTGATGTGGTCAGCCCATTTCTTTGTCACACACATACAGACGGAAAAGATAAGCTGCTGGGATGGCCCGACCGTTCATGTTTGCTGCTTTATGTTAGCGCGCGCATCCACTGAAACATTCGTTAGCCGAATCCATATTCGTTAGCCGAGTCCGAAAAACAGCGAAAAAAAATCTTCTTTAGCCGAAAAATTCGTTAGCAGGGTCACTCGTTAGCCGCAGTTATCACTGTACAAGTACCAGTATATAGGCCTAACCTGAGGTACCGTCATCATGATGAGATCGGTCAGCCACAGACAGTCACATGCCTAGCCTTTACATTCCCTCTGCATTACTGTCACATTGTGAAGAAAAGCAAGCAACAGCTTGACTTCTACAAATTTATGTCTTTTTTTCTTATGATTGTTCACAGTAAATGGGGTTTATTTCCGTATTAGCCGAGCCGACATAATAACGGATGTACATTCCGTTCTCTGTGAGGTAGAAACTAAATTTATGTACTATAGTAGATTAGTTTCAAAGAGTTAACTATAATTTGCCATCTGGTTACTGCAGAGCCGTAAGAATAGACTGAATTATATATAAACAATCAGCCCGCACCGCGCAGTAAACACTCCGTCTCTGCTATAAAAACCTGTCAGTTAATGTTGTATAGGGAAACAAACACTGTTTGTTCTGAGATCCACACAAAACATATAAATTCACTGTGTGGGCAGAACGTGGGATTGTTGAATGTTAAACTGGTGGTATATAGTAACAAATGTAACTACAGACTCAGTCCGTACCGCGCAGTAAACACACTCCGTCTCTGTTATACAAACCAGTCAGTTAATGCTGTCTAGGGAAATAACCGCTGTTTGTTCTCAGATCCACACAAAACATATAAATACACTGTGTGGGCAGAATGTAGAATTGTTGAATGTTAAACTGGCGGTACATATAGTGACCAGTGTGCGGTGCATATAGTGACCACTGTGCGGTACATATAGTGACCGCTGTACGGTATATATAGTGACCACTGTGCGGTACATATAGTGACCGCTGTACGGTATATACAAACCAGTCAGTTAATGCTGTCTAGGGAAATAACCGCTGTTTGTTCTCAGATCCACACAAAACATATAAATACACTGTGTGGGCAGAACGTAGAATTGTTGAATGTTAAACTGGCAGTACATATAGTGACCACTGTGCGGTAAAAATAGTGACCACTGTGCGGTACATATAGTGACCACTGTGCGGTACATATAATGACCGCGCGGTACATATAGTGATCACTGTGCGGTACATATAGTGACCACTGTGCGGTACATACAGTGACCACTGTGCGGTACATATAGTGACCACTGGACCGAGAAGGAATATGTTAACTGTGCTGTAGGGGCTGAATCTTTTAAGTAAAATGTAGGTTAATTTTCATCTATAAATGTACAGAATGTACAAAAAAACTCATCGTTCCATAAACATTGATGTTAGGTGACGCACAGGACCGCTCACTGACTGCTTGTCACAGATGATAGCTACTAGACAGAAACCGAACCCTGTCAGTGTATCGACGCACAGGTCACTTCTCTTACGAGCTGTTAGACCACTCACCTTGAACGTCTTGTATGACGACACGACATAAGAGGCTCCGTCTTCCAGTTCTTCCAGCCGTAGCTTCCTGTCGCCGTCCATGGAAAAGACATATCGGGCACCTCTTGGCAAGTCCATTCTGAGAGACAGCTTGTCCAGCAGCGATTCCAGAGTGACAATATCCCTGCCCGGTTTGAACCTGAACTCCACGCCCGGAAAAAACGGGTCACCATTCTTGTAAAACAGCACTTTCCTTGCTCTCCAGTACGACAAGTTATTATATTTACTTGTGGCGCCACCTTGATCCAATCTTGATTTTGATCTTGATGGGGGTGGCATTATTGAATTAGCTTCGCCACCACCCCCAGCATCACCCATAATAACTCCAGGGCTGGAAGGACGACTTGCCGCCCCCCAGTAACCCCCACTTCCTCCGCCGCCAGTTTCTGGTGGTCGTAGTGTCACCTTACCCTCGTCTTCGTCTTCGTCGTCCTCTGCAGCTGTGCGGTGGACAGAGACGGACCCGCGTCGGGACGCGACGTGATTGTTAGCTGCGGCGGCTGATGAGGATGCGCCCACCGAGTTATTAACGTGATGGTTCGCAATTTGCTCGCTACGTGGCGCGGTGTCGTCAGCGACGCCGTCGTCGTCGCCACCGCCGCCACTGTGATCATGGACGTCGATGACCGCATTATCATTCACGACTTCAGCTGCCATCGCTGTCGTCTTCACGAACGACGGGTGGAGAAAAGCGTCGAAAGTGTCGTAGTCTGGCTCTTCGTCGTAGTCGCTGTCGTCGGTGTCGTAGTGCTGAGTGCTACTGGGTGGTCTAGAGGCGGGGTGAATGACGACCTGGGGAGCTGTCAACATCCTACCTGAGCTGCTGGACGATCACAAATACCGGGTCGACACAAACACACTTTGATGTCATTGTTACGTCACTTCAGTCTCGGCTCTGATTTGTTGGCTCGGAAACTGAGAGGAAAGGGAAGTGTTTGGGGTTATTCGGCGGTCCTGTAAAGTGTGCTGCCTGTAAAATCCGCCCCTCGACACAATAAACACAAACACACGGACACAAAATCTCACGATACCTTCCAAATTATTCGACCACTTTTTTTTTTATCCCCCTAACGTGTGGGTGACTGAAAGTTTCCGGTGTTGCCGAGTTGCCATTTACGTTCCTGTGTTCGATTCCCGGTTACGAATTGTTGCGCAGTGACATTATGTATGTATGTATGTGTGTGTGTGTGTGTGAGTGTAATTTTGTGTTTGTGTGTGTAAAAGAGATGATGCTACACTTCGCTGTTGGCTGTAGCTGTATTTCCTCTCTCCTAACAACCACTTCCAAGTTGCCACGAGTTATCGACTAGAAATTATTTGGCAAACGCGCGCATGAGCCTTATTGGTGCACTGAGCTATAGGAGACCCGATTTAAGTAGCCAATAAGAGAGGGCGACCACGCCTGTTTAGCAGTTGCAGCTCTGGTAGGGATGGATACCATGGTCCTACTTTTATGACCACACCCTTTCTATGACTTCCGGCGTGTATGCCCCTCGTGCTGGCCACAAACTCACATGCTGATGACATGATTGCCATCGGCACCTGTAACTGTGTGTGGCGGACTGGCACATTGTGCTTGTGTACCTTCCTCTCATTGTACTTGTCCATTATTGTAACTTCCTCTCATTGTACTTGTCCATTATTGTAACTTCCTCTCATTGTACTTGTCCATTAATTTACCTTCCTCTCATTGTACTTGTCCATTATTGTACCTTCCTCTCATTTTACTTGTCCATTATTGTAACTTCCTCTCATTTTACTTTCCATTATTGTAACTTCCTCTCATTGTACTTGTCCATTATTTTAACTTCCTCTCATTGTACTTGTCCATTAATTTACCTTCCTCTCATTTTACTTTCCATTATTGTAACTTCCTCTCATTGTACTTGTCCATTATTGTAACTTCCTCTCATTGTACTTGTCCATTATTGTAACTTCCTCTCATTTCACTTGTCCATTAATTTACCTTCCTCCCCATTGTACTTGTCCATTAATATATCTTACTCTCATTGTACTTGTCCATTATTGCACCTTCCTCTCATTTTACTTGTCCATTATTGCACCTTCCTGTCATTGTACTTGTCCATCATTGTACTTGTCCATTATTGTACCTTCCTCTCATTGTACTTGTCCATTATTGTAACTTCCTCTCATTTTACTTGTCCATTATTGTTATTTCCTTTCATTGTACTTGTCCATTATTGTAACTTCCTCTCATTTCACTTTTCCATTATTTTACCTTCCTCTCCATTGTACTTGTCCATTATTGTAACTTCCCCTCATTGTACTTGTCCATTATTGTACCTTCCCGTCATTTTCCTTGCCCATTATTGTAACTTGCTCCCATTGTACTTGTCCATTATTGTACTGTTCCCTCATTGTACTTCTCCACTCTTGCACCTGCCCTTCGTTGTGTCCCTCCACTATATCAGTTCCCCCGCTATAACATAAGTCTGTTTATCAAAAACGGCTCCAAACAGTAATTAGAATTCGACGTAGACTGGACTTGTTAATTATGTTAGCTCCTAATGTTCAGTAATGTAAGCGGCTTTCGCAGAAATCTGCCAGCTTGCAAATGTAAATCGGTGTTCGGCTTGTAACGGAAGGTATGCCTCACATCAGACAATAGTTCTCTGTGTCTTGAATCGTGTAGGTTCTACGCTGACAGCGAGGCTTCATAGTCAAGGCGACAGAATTAGGTAGGTGTAACTCCGTTACTTTGTAGATGGAGGCAGCATGTTGTACCGAAACATCGGCGTCAACACACGAACCTACACGATGTTAAAAACCGAATACGTTCTCTTGTGTATAGAGTTGTTTATTCTTTCACGCTATCTCCATATGGCTAGCCATGCTTTCTCTATAAGCTGGGATTTCCATTTATTGCTGGCTGTATGGTACTATCACTGCCTAGAGTATAAGTATGATTTTTTTAGGTAGGCAGGAGTTGGGTTGTTGCTGTAGGATGCACCTGGCGATATTCCATGTTCTTGTGCGATGTAGCTGGCAGTACTCCACGTGCTGACCATTAACGTCCTTAGATTAACAGCCACCCGCAGCCTACACCCGTTCTTGTCTGCAGCTTAAATCATTTAACTGTCCTTCAGCATCAAATTACTGCCACAGACAATTCACACCACACCCTCAGCTTCAAATTACTGCCACAGACAATCCACAGCACACCTTCAGCATCAAATTACTGCCACAGGCAATCTACAGCACACCCTCAGCATCAAATTACTGCCACAGACAATCCACAGCACAACTTCAGCATCAAATTACTGCCACAGGCAATCCACAGCATACCTTCAGCATCAAATTACTGCCACAGGCAATCCACAGCGTACCTTCAGCATCAAATTACTACCACAGGCAATCCAGAGCACACCTTCAGCATCAAATTACTGCCACAAGCAATCCACAGCACACCTTCAGCATCAAATTACTGCCACAGGCAATCCACAGCGTACCTTCAGCATCAAATTACTACCACAGGCAATCCAGAGCACACCTTCAGCATCAAATTATTGTCACAGGCAATCCACAGCACACCTTCAGCATCAAATTACTGCCACAGGCAATCCAGAGCACACCTTCAGCATCAAATTACTGCCGCAGACAGTCCACAGCACACTTTCATGCAGCAGTTCCTGCACTTGCACAGTTAGCCCTTCAGATATTTGTTAACTAATTCTTTGCTAGACTGCCATTAATAACTGCGGCATGATTGTCCTGTTCCTACAGACCAGCCTGCTGTTATGGCCACCTATAGTCCAGTCACCCCAGATGTACAGTTCATAGACTGTGAGTTTGGATAAGGTTGGGAACAAATAAATTGAGTGCACTTAAAAAATGTAGAGGTTTGTTTGTGACTCAGTACAGTTATACTGCATGTTCACACTAAGAATTTGAAAACATTACAAGAGACAGCTTGGTAGTTGATATCCATAAAGTACGACATTGTAATGCCGGCCTAAACATGGGTACTTCTTTGGCTGTTTCGGCGGCAAGGTCTTAAATAATTCAGATTTTTTTATGTGGCTTCCAAGGAAAGAAAGCGTGGCGCTCTGAATCGTAACCAAAGCCCTATAGTAACCATAGCAACGAAGTATGACGTTAATGTCACTCACGCACTCACTCAAAAACTATGTGCCTTATGTAATGTAAATATTGGATATTTTATGTTTCTCTATAACTAAATTGCCTACCAGTCTGCCCGATATAGAACCGCCACCTGCCGATGGAAAAAAACGTTGATGGGGTCCGGCCACAGTTCGCCGAATGTTTGGTCACTAAACCTTATGGAAGTTAAAGCGGAACAGATGTGTTTGTGGAGGCTTTTAACGAGGATTCCCCGCAATATTTACTGTAAATTACTCCCTTATGATGTGTTGGGGGCCTATACAGCTTTGTATGTTACGTGCTGTAATGAATGTTTTTGTGATTGACACTGAGGAAACGTAAACAAAAGAAATGTTTCGTGCTTGAAATTAACAAAACTGGGCTAATAGTGAATGGATATTTATTCCGTTATTACGATTTACTTAGGAAATAAAAGGGTCTTGTATATATGAAGAACACGTCTGTCCGTCCGCCTTTGACCCGTTATTATAGTGGATATACCGCTGGCCACGGTTTTATGAAATTCAGTGCAAAAGACTAAGATACTGAGCATTTCCACAGCACCGGTAACGATAGATTACAAACAACTGGAGAAGGTGGAATACTTCGCTTGTTGAGTAGCTTGAGTAGCATGGTAACAAGCGATTCAAGACGGACATGTGAAACAAAATCCAGGATTGCCATGCCAAAAAAACTGCCTTCAACAAGAAGAGAAAATTTTTTCACCAGGAAATTGGACTTAAATTTAAGCAAGGAAATAGAGAAATGCTACAATTAGGGTACAATTTGTGTGGTGCTGAAAATTTGACACTTCGTAAAACGGATCAGAAAAAACTGGAGGGTTTTGAAATGTTGTGCTTGAGAAGGATGGAGAATATCAGTTGGACTGATCGTGTGAGAAATGAATAAGTATTGCATAGAACTAAGGAATAAAGGAATATCCTATATACAGTAAACAGAAACAAGAGTAAATGGATTGGTCACATCTGGAGTAGGAACTGTCTTCTAAAACACGTTATTGAAGGAAAGATAGAGGGAAGGATACTAGTTAAGGGAAGACGAGGAAGAAGACCTAAGCAGCTACTACATGACCTTAAGGAAAAGAGGGATACTGTAAATTGGAAGAGGAAGCACTATATCGCACTGTGTGGAGAACTGGCTGCGGTAGAAGCTGTGGAATGTCGTGAGACAGACTGCGGAATGAATGAATGAAGTGTACAACGTATGGAGGAAAATCTTATGCAAGCGCGAATTTCATAAAAATCGGCTCAGCGGCAGTGGGTGAATTTCCACCGGCACTTCCCGTCTTTACTGACGAAACTGGGTTACTTTCGGCACAGCAAGTCTCCACATGTTTCCGGTGAGCAGCTGTGAGTTTTGTGCAGATCGGTTAAGTGAAACGTGCTGTTTACTTGGGAGGGGGGGGGGGCTGGGCGCAAATGAAACTTTTCTCGTATTTTGCACACTTGCGGTCCGTTTGGGATAAAGTTGATTGCAGGGAATGTCCACAAATATCTGCTGGGTTTTTTACGAAAACCTTGCGCGCTGCAAGCCGTCCCTTACTCACGGGAATAAATGAATTTCTGTCCTTACTTTCCTAATCCCTAGTTCGACTTGGGTGAAATTCTGTATAACATGTCTGCACATTATGCTGTCGAGCGTTTGTGAATTTCATGAAAATCGGCGCTTTTCTTACGGCCGTAAATGAAACTACATTTACGTGTGTACCGTGAAACTGTGTGACATAATGACAGTAAAGAACGCCTCTTATGAAGTCTACCCACTGAGCCACGAAACACGCCTGTTGCCATCTTGTTGTTTGCTAAGAAGGAAAAGCCCAGTGTTTGTGATCAGTCTGCCAGCTCTAGACTCGGACCGTCTGCCAGCACCACCGACAGCCATTCACTTGTTTGTGCATCTCCAGCAGGCTAAACTCCGTGGCCTTAGTCCGCACGCGAACTATACCGACAGAGCGGCCGCCGCCGGTCGGCGAAGTTAGTGCCAACTTTTGCGGATAGAGGGGTGTCACGTGGTCAGCGCAACGGGTCCC
>Ga0131853_10024963_pt1 | contig 10775 bp, 7 predicted proteins | sample TergutLab28metaG_FD_92764 | JGI IMG/M metagenome (GOLD analysis project Ga0131853, IMG submission 92764) | Labiotermes labralis P1 segment gut microbial communities from Petit-Saut dam, French Guiana - Lab288 P1 (version 2) (version 2) | ecosystem: Host-associated > Arthropoda: Insects >... | reverse complement strand
TGGACAGGGAAATGACAATTGTTGCAGTGAGGTGTCATTATAGTGTGTACAGGCTGATGATTCATTTTGTCAAGAAAATTGAAAGAGAGATGAGGGGAAGCATTAAGGCCAATGTCCCAATTAGTGTAAAAATGCTTTGTGTTAGGTACCATGATCCCTTCCTTAAAAATGCTTTGTGTTAGGTACCATGATCCCTTCCTTAAAAATGCTTTGTGTTAGGTACCATGATCCCTTCCTTAAAAAGATGCAAGGGAATTGTGTGTATGACTGGAAGATGAGATACAGAAAGAGTTGTCATTCGGCGGTGCTGCTGTGGTGATGGAGAGCGCATGGGCATTTGCAACCATGAGGAGAAGGGCGGTTATATCGGTAAAGTCACGGTTTGAAGAAGAGGATACACCCATTGAGGGCAGGTTCAGAGTGTGGGTGTAGTTGTTACACAAACACATAACCTCATCTGCCACTGATCTGATCAGAACTGCTGAACATTAAATAGACAATCTGACAAAAGAATGGGTCATAGTGGCAGATCAACCACAAAATTCCTGTCCCAGCATGTGTGTGTAATGGAAATTTGGCATTACCAACCCAGCTAACACTGCAGCTTCTAACAAACATTAAACACACTTCCCAACAGTCCTTGAGAAGAAATTTGACAATGATCTACGAAATTTCCTGCCTCTCTTATGAAACCTGTAAATTTATCATGTTCAGAACATCCCACTGCCAGTTACACTCAGTCTATAACATTACTCTCTGTTTCTTTTGTTAAGATCATTTTTAATATTATCTTATCTATGGCTCGTCCTGTATTTTAATATTATTCATACATCTCCATATCAGGTACCCAAGTGTTCCATTCAAGTTTCTGACCAAATTTTGTACGCATTATCCTCAATTCCATGCGTTCTACTTGACCTACCAGTCTCATTCCCATTGATGTGCTGTATGTACATCACACGGGGTATAGCAAATAGTAATACTTATGAAGATTCTGTCCATTCTGGTCCCCCCCCCCCCCCCCCCCCCCATCTCTTTCTTCCCCCCCATGTTCCTTTCCCTTTTTGTGTCTTTATTAATACCACCCGGGTTATACCAAAAATTAATCCTTTGACAATTTTTTCCCTTTTGGTCCCCCCCCCCCCCCCAGTCCCATATCATTCCTCTCACTGCCCCATCTGTCTGAACACTCTGTTAACCATCTGTGCTCATGCTTGAATTTAACGTTAACTGCAGTATTGGCAAAATCACAGGACATGGCACTCGTGGATGGTCTATCCTACTGGGATCTGGACTGATGTTTTCTGTTCTTCATTTCTGATACAAAGTAAATTTAACTGAAGTGAATCCATTTGCTATGTAGTTTAAATTAACCTAAAGACAAAACAGTCAACCAAGTACTGCAGTCATTCTGCATTAGTGTGGTGCCTTTCAAGAGGATTAGTTACATTTTAATAATATTAACACCAGTTGCCAGCAACATTTTGTAACTGCAGGTCACTCAGACACCAGTGACTTGGTGCAGTGACACAGGGGGAGATTTAAAGAGCAATAGTCACATATTTAAACACAAAATTGAACTCACTTGATTCACATGCTTATTTATATTTGAGCTCTCGATCTTCAATAATGAAAGCAAGAACTGGAAAAGAGAATCCTCATGTTTGCACCGTACATCAATGATAAACAATTTATTATCCAACTAATGCACAATATGTGATTTGTAGATACAATTAAAATTTAAGATATTTAAAAGTGCTCCAATATGTTTCGGATCACAGAGGATCCGTCATCAGGAAGCCATGTACAGTGCTTGGCTGAAAATTACAAGAATGATTCTATCGTGTCTGTTGACATGGACAAGGTCGGTGTTATGGCAGCATATTCTGACTGTAATTAGATAAAACAAGGGCGGTCTGTTTTAGAGACAAATTAACAGCTAAAACAACATGAAATGGAAAAACAGATATAATAAAGTATAACATAGGACTTATCCCCGCTGTACATGTGTGTAGTTCACTGTATAGGAAGGCACTACAGTGCCTTCCTATACAGTGAACTACATACACACACACAACGGGTCAGAATATGCTGCCATAACACCGACCACATCCATGTCAATGGACACAATAGAACCATTCTTGTAATTTTTATCCAAGCACTGTACACAGCTCCCTGATGATGGATCCTCTGTGATCCGTAACATGTTGGAGAACTTTCAAATATTTTATAATTTTAATTGTATCTAAAAACCACATATTGTGCATTAGTTGGATAATATAGTGTTTAAATGAAAAAAAGAAATTCATAATTTCTTTGGAAGACAGTTACATACTATTTACAGGACTGCCTAGTACAACCCTTCATGTAAGTACTGATCTGTTTCATCAAAATTTCATATTTTAGGGGTAGCAGGAGAAGAGGTATTACAGATTATGAATTTATATGGAGGTGATGTTCATTAGAATCTCAAGAAACTAAAGGTTCCATGGATCACTTAAGAAAGAGTTGAGGGGCCACAGGATGCTCATCAGTGATTAGTGATATTAATAATGCATTTGGGGGGAAAATAAATGCATACAGAGTTTTGGTGTGGAAACCTGAACGAAAATTGACCACGTGTAACACTAGGTTTACAAGGGAGGATGTTATTAAAATGGATCTTGAAGAAACAGGATGGGAGGGTGCAGACTGGATGTGTCTGATATGTTATGGGAACAAGTTGGGAGATCTTGTGAATACCATGATAAACCTCTGGGTTTTAAGCAATGCAGGAAGATTCTTGACCAGCTGAGAAACTACTAGCTTCTCAAGAAGACTATGCTCCACGGGGTCAGTTTTACTATTAAGTGTGTTTTAAACAAGATGCTATACAAATTATAGCCTACACATAAAGTTAATATAATTTCTTGGCTATCATCATCAATTTGTCATTATTTCCTCATTATTAAAAATGCTGTAACAGGTAATTAAAAAAAGGTAAATCAGTCCCGTTACAGGCCTGGAGTGGCCCAGAGGGTTCCAGGAAGTTAAGGTTCCCAGATTTCGTGACAATGGCACAGGATGGTGGTAGGTTGTCAGCCTTACGCACCGGCCGTCTTTACCCCCAGGAAATGCTCCTGGTACTCATTTCTGTTAGAGGCTGAGTCGACCCCAGGGCCGTAGTGCGATCGGAAGGATTTTATGTCAATGAAAAATCCAGCTGCGATCGAACCAGCGACCTTCCGATTTGTAGCACAGCACCTTAACCACTGTGCTACCGCAGTCCAACAGATACTTACACATGTCAATAATTCAGTTGCCATGACAGCTCCACGATAAGTGGGTTCCTGTCACCACGGCATGGTGCGTCCTCAGGTTACGAAAAGAGGAACGGCCTTCAATATGGAGGGTAGCTGCGAATATATCAAATAAACAGTCGCGGACAGCCGAGAAGGGGTGGTCCTCCAGCTTGGGGGTTGGGCGAGGTGCTAACAACTCCTCACCGTAAAAACGTACCCTGTTACAAAATATTCATACAGAAAGCCACAGAATAGTGTCTAAGCTATGAGTTAGATGTGCAACGAATAGCGGTTCGACTCTCGCCAGGGGAACGAGACATTTTTCTTTCCTCTAAAACGTACAGACCGGCTCTGGGGTCCACCCAGCCTCATATCCAAGGAGTACCGGAGCTCTATCCCAGGTGTAAAGCGGCCAGGGTGTCATATTGATAAATCTCCATCTAGCACCTAGGCTAAGAATAAGTGGAGCTATACCTCTACTCCTCGTATATACCTTCATGACATGGAGAGGGAAAACAATGCCGTAACTTGAATTTCGGGTCGCCTACACAGCAAGGATGCTTATGTAGGGTCAGTGTCATCATATTTGTGTTCGTAATTCAATCGGATGAATGTTGGATGGAAATATGACAACAGATTCAAGAAGCTATTCATTCTTCGGAACTCTATTGGGTGTTAATTGGGCCACTTCTTTAACTTTCCAAAAATAAAAACAGCCGAAAATGGCGTGTAGTAAACAAAAATCTTGTAATGCATTTTAATACGAGAACCAAATTAGCACCAACAGGATGGTGGCTGAGTTTCATGCCTGAAGTGCATTGACTGGCAGCATTGCCTGATGCCTCTGCGCAGCTTTCTCCTCAAGATGGCGGCAGACTGCTTGCTCTCTCTGTCACTTGGAGAAAGGACTGACTCGTGACCTCAGTAAGGCACGCTAACAGCCCAGAATGCTAATGCACTCATCTTGTGGTGACCACCAACTTGTCATTTTCAGCTCTTTTAGCATCTCCGTCACGAATCTGCCAATATATCATGCCTATTGGTTATCTGTAGCTACTTTGAACGAAGGGTGAAAGTACAAATAATATTTCTCTCTTCTAACAAAAAGGTAAAAGGAGAAGTACCTGCCCACGCCGTGAAGGCGTATAGGGAGGGAAAGGGGCATGTCTCCACACATTCTTAACTACGACAATATTGAGATGTGTGCTCAATTACATGCCCCTGCTCCTTTTTTTATCGGGAAGGAACCCCCGTAAAGCCCCAGAGCCGGTTCGGACGATTTGGGTAGAGAAAAATATCCTGCCCTTGAGTGGATTCGAACCCCGGACCGACCAGCGTTTAGCCTAGTCCCTATACCGACTGAGCTATCCCGGCTCATTTACCTTTTCTGATTACGAAAACTGTTACGTGGTATTTAGTCAAATACTCCTATTATGGTCTTCTAGGATGTTATACAGTGTAGGAAATCTACTGCCTCCATCTGCGGGGAGGTTTTTTTCTTCTGGAACTTCGTAAATATCCGTAAAACTACACGGCGTCACATACCAGAGGACCATAATTGTGATACCGTCATGCGAACGTGAGATCTCACGCAGGATTTATATGGTGGGGGGCCAGTTCGATGTATTCAGTCATTAGGCTACCGGGTTGGCGTCCAACGACAGGAACAGGAATTTTTCTCTCCTCCAAAACGTCCAGACGTACTATGGGGCCCATCCAGCCTCCTCGTCAGTGGGTATGGGGGCCTCCTTCCCCGGGGCATGATACCATTTACTTCCAGCAAGAGCTGGCATCAAAATTTGTGAGCAGCTGTGCCCTTCACCAGTGTCCACAAACCCCGGGAGACTAAATTTTGTACGGTGATACGTAATATTTGTGGGTACTCAATATAAAAGGGGGCACGCGGCCGTCGTGGGATTGATTCCCGATGGTGTCACTGGAATTTTTTATTGACACAATCCTCCTCTGGAGTCGAATCAGCCTCTAACAGCAGTAAATACCAGGAATATTTCCTTGGGGGTAAAGACGGCCGGTGAGTAGGGCAACCTTACCAGCTTCGCGTACAGATTGTCTTAAAATGTGGTAGTCTCAACTTTCTGGAACCCCCAAGGCCTGTACAGGGACTGCTTTACCTTTTCGACTCAATATGTAACTTCCTGCATATCACCTTTCCCGTGCCTAGAATGTGTGGAAAAAATTTCGCACCCCTGTTTCACGGCGTTCACAGGGCCGACTTTATCTTTGGAAGTGCAATGACCATGAGGATATCTTTCTTCTGGGATAGTATACGACGCTTATTGGATAATCCGATCCCGACGTCTGGACGCAGCGTGGTGTCCTGAACTGCAAGCGTCCACATGTCTTAAGAACGCAATCCTGAGCCATACAACCGTTACAAGCTCACAGCAGGGTGCTAAAACTATACAATGAAACAGTCGGTCGCCGTTTGGCAAGTAATTACTGATGTCTGCTCTTCTATCTACAGTCATTTCTTAGAAGGGAATTTCGGCTAACAACTATCAGATTTCTTTCGTACAGATTCAAAGTTCAGTAAGATGAAATACAGATGTATAATTTCGCCTGTAATTTTATATTGGTCAGGGGGAGGGGTGTGGGGTCCCTCAGACTGAGGCTGAATGTGTTGCAGAGGAGAGGGCTGAAGAAGACACGTGGACCTCAGAGACAGAACTAATGGGGGACTGGAGAAAATTACAGAATACGGGGCTTCATGGTTTGAACTCTTCAAATATTATATGGGGGATCAAATCAATAAGCATGGGATGAGTGGGGTATATGGCAATGCAGATAGGAGAAGACAAATGCGTACGGAATCTTAGTGGCGATGCCCGAAGGATAGTGACCAAGTTGGAGATATAGCCTTAGGTGGGTGGATGTTATTAAAATGGATTCTTAAAGAAATGGGATGGCACGGATTAAAATTCATGTGGCTTTAAACAGGGGCAAATTGCGGGCTGCTGTTGACGTGGTACTATACCATCGGATTCGATCAAACGCAGGGAATTCCTTGACTGGCTGGGGAACTATTAGCTTCTCAAGAGGGACTCTGCTGCATGGAGTTCGTGCGATAAAATGCCCCAGACGGACTAGCATCTGGCCCTGTTTCACATATTCTTCTACCATAAAATCAGATAGCTCATACACGCAGTTTAATCTGCAGATACTTCTGTTAGTAGATCTTGGTACTGATTCCAGAGTTTTGACCTCAAATACGTGCAATAACGGAACACAATTCGGTACACCAATTTCAAAGTATCAGATACGCCAGATGAGGCTCTGTCCATCAACATATTTCTTAGCTTATCGTCAACTTCCTGAGTTATTTGGTCTGATCTGAACGTCTGGTCCATCACAGCAGGGAATGGACCAGACATGCAGTTTGCGGCAATTAAAATGCGCACAATAGAATGAATTCGTGCCAAACGAATATACGGCTATTATCCTGACGCTGCATTGTTACGGACAGCGTAACTGCAGTAATATTACAATAGTTTCGAACTGAAATACAAATAAATAAAACCCTATAATTGCAATACATGAAAACACCTCTCTCTCTCTCTCTATATATATATATATATATACATATATATATATATGGGATAATTTTTTTATCTGACAACTACTGCAATACATTAACACACCTGTATGTATATTTATGTGTGTGTATATATATAATATATATATATATATATATAGAGAGAGAGAGATGATCTTTTTTTATCTGACAGCTATCGGTTGCCAATTTCTATCGACTCGTTCAATGTATTAACGTAGCCCAATCATCAACCAACCGCGTAGAAGCGCGGCGAAGTACCGAAGGGAAGTCACAAATAACAGCTGTCAGATAAAATTAGGACGTGGTCTAAACGCCCATCATTGTTTGAGGCTGTCAGCGTCTTTCTAGACGACCATTTCTAAAGTGTTAAACAGGTAGTCACTTAATAATAGGAAAGTGATGAAAATGGGAAAAACAACAAGAATTATCATACTGTAGAGGACGCCTCGAAGTTAGCTTGTATCATAACCAAACACATGATCTGATGTTTATTGGACCGCGCATCATTGTGATAACTGAAGAATAAAAAACCAACTAGATGCCACTTGTTATTTTATTGTACTTCTTATAAGCTCAACATGTTTCGAGCATTATTATGCTCATCATCAGGAGCTCGCGATTATGTTGCTGATTACCGTATTGGTCGTATCGTTCTTGGTTTGCTGTAGGTTGGAGGTTAGGTGCGGTTAGGCTGGAGTGGTGTCCGGGTTGCAGGCTCAAACACAACTTGTGCTTGAGCCTGCAACCCCGACACTACTCCAAACTAACCGCACCTAACCTCCAACACACAGCAAACCAAGAACGATACGACCAATATGGTAATCAGCAGAATAGTCGCGAGCTCCTGATGATGGGCATAGTAATGCTCGAAACATGTTGAGCCTATAAGAAGTACAATAAAATAACAAGTGGCATCTAGTTGGTTTTTTATTCTTCAGTTATCAAACACATGATATTTGAAAGCACTGTACAGGACAGAGAACATCACGCTAATTTGTTGCCTACGACAAGTGTCACACTAATTCTGTGAGCCCTGTCAGTAGATCAAGTGAATCTGCTAAGCACCTGCAGTGATGACTCAGCAAGTAAAATAACTTGCTGACTACTGGACGAACCAGGTTTGATTCCTGGTAAAGACTGTCAGTGTCGTCTTCGCCATTATGTTCAGCTCGGCTCTAGGACCTTCCCAACTTCCTCTGCAATGGGATCCGGAAGGTAAAGCGGCTAGAGCTCGAAACTGACTACTCTCCTTCATCTAGCACCGAAAATTCAAGGAGCTTTCTCTCCGACTCCTCATAAGTTTTCATGGCGTGGAACATCTGTTTGCCTTCTTGTTAGACAGGTACAACATTTAAAAATATTTGTCACGCTCTTACGAAATTTAGCACTTAACTGCTTACACAAATAATGTGTCAAATTCTGTGTTCCAAGCCTGTCGCTACAGTGAAACCACTAGAAGACCTCAGGTATATCAATCGCGTCATCAGGAAGAGTGTCCAGTAGATTACCGAGAATAACACACTCTTATACCAACTAGACTGCTTATACCGATGCATGTAAAACGTAAAGGTAAAGGTAAAGTGATCCCGTTACAGGCCCGGTGTGGCCCAGAGGGTGGGTAGAGGTATAGCTCTACTGTTCCATGACCGCGGCACTAGAAGGAGGGTGAGTGGTCAGCAGCACGCCCCGGCCGCACTTTACCCCTTGGAAAGACACGGTACCCACTGTACAGGAGGCTGGGTGGGCCCCAGGACCAGTCTGGACGGGCGGAAAATCTCGTCCCCACCAGGATTCGATCCCGGACCGTCCAGCCCGTAGTCGGTCGCTATACCGACTGAGCTACCCGGTCCACAGCATGTAAATCGTACCCTACCATAACTGCATATATAACCGTCTTTCTGCAGATGAACCTTCGGGTTTGAAATATGTAGAAGACATCAAAACTACAAAAATTGAAGTATTAACCTTCTAAAGCCTAAGACTTAATTTATATACCACCAGCTTAAAGGGACCGCGGTAGCATAGTGATTAAGGTACTGTGCTACAAATCGGAAGGTCGCTGGTTCGATCCCAGCTGGTGTCATTGGATTTTTTATTGACATAAAATCCTTCCGATAGCACTATGGCCCTGGGGTAGACTCAGCCTCTAACAGAAATGAGTACCAGGAGTATTTCCTGGGGGTAAAGGCGGCCGGTACGTAAGGCTGACAACCTACCACCATCCTGTGCCGTTGTCACGAAATCTGGGAGCCTTAACTCCCTGGAACCCTCTGCCCCACTCTTATCCCTTACGGTCCTGTAACAGGACTGCTTTACCTTTACCTTTACCACCAGTTTTAACATTCAGAACAATGCGTTCTGGCCATACGGTGGTGCATTTATGTGTTTTGCGTGGGTCTCAGAACAAACAGCGATTATTTCTCTAAACAGCATTAATTGACTAGTTTTTGTAACCGAGGCAGAGTGTTTACTGCGCGGTACGAACTGGGTCTTAAAATCAGACTGATATAATTGCGTCCTCAAAGGGTTAAATTTGGAAAGGGTGCATTTTGTTGGTTTATGTTCCATAATTATATTACAATGCATGGTGCACAAAACATAAAAGTGGTAGGGAGAATTTCATCATCATGCAACGCACAATTGAAATATGATGTACACCCATTGTTTGTGGTACTCAAACAGGTCACCACTCCAGTATATTGCCAGGTTAGGGTACGTAACCGGAAGGCACTGCACCAACGTCTGACTTTATCTAAAAGCTGTCTGTTGCCACGTGTGTGCTGTTAAAGTATCACATACCGAAATGTGTCTCACTTTATATTCAACTAATCGTCGCCTTCGGAGAAGCAAACAGGACGTTAAAGAAAAAAAAAAGACCATCAGATGGCGTCATAATCCCGTATAGCGATAGCAGCTTCGGATAAAAGGTACCAAGTTCAAGAGCTAAAATCTGAAAGAATGCTTAAGTACAGCAATTTATAACTCGTTATATTTGCCAAGTTAAAAATCCTGTTCGCAGTCCATAAATTAAAAAAAAAAAAATTGGACGTACAGAAAAGCGTTTAAATGCTCGCCGATGAACGCATTTAGCTACTGCATTATGTAACAAATATGGCGAATATGAAACCGTTTCGTTCATCTCCGAAACAGTCAATTTTTTTTAGAATAGGCGAAATTATTTTATCGACGATTGTTTAGCAAATAATACTTTACTTACAAAAGCGATATGAAAATACAGAACCGCAACTAATATAGGGTAAAACAGTCCCATTACAGGCCCGAGGTGCCCAGAGGGTTCCAGGAAGTTAAAGTTCCCAGATTACGTGACAACGGCACAGGATGGTGGTAAGGTTGTCAGCCTTACCCACCGGCCGCTTTTTACCCCCAGCAAATACTCCTGGTACTCATTTCTGTTAGAGGCTGAGTCGATCCCAGGGCCATAGTACGATCGGAAGGATTATGTCAATGAAAAATTCCAGTGACACCATCTGGAATCGAACCAGCGACAACAAATGTAAGGCATGGTTATTAACAAAGCAATATTCCGAAGGATTTTGTTTTTATTTCCATAGAATTGTAGTAATTTGGTGTAACCTCCTTCCCTCTAAACTAGAAGAAGCATTACTTAATGCAAAACATGCAATACTAATTTTCATAACGAGAGGAGTTGCTGTTCTTCCACTCAGCCACGCCTCCTACACAATAACGAAATGACCCGTTGCATAACGAACATTTCAGAAGAGAAATGCGCTCTTCTGGGCCATTACGCAGCGAGTAGTGCTAATTCCTTACCGATGTTTCGAGACAAACTATTGAAGGGGGGGGGGGGGGGGGGGGGGTGAAAAATAAAAAAGCTTTTGGCTTTTTGCCCCCCCAAGATGTGCCAAAAAGGTTGGCCCGAAACCTCGGGAAAAAAATAG
>Ga0131853_10024961_pt1 | contig 10775 bp, 5 predicted proteins | sample TergutLab28metaG_FD_92764 | JGI IMG/M metagenome (GOLD analysis project Ga0131853, IMG submission 92764) | Labiotermes labralis P1 segment gut microbial communities from Petit-Saut dam, French Guiana - Lab288 P1 (version 2) (version 2) | ecosystem: Host-associated > Arthropoda: Insects >... | reverse complement strand
TGTAATGCAATTTTGACCTCCTGATGATGAGAACATGTGCTCGAAACATGTAGAGGCATGAAATAAACTTATTGTAAAACAAACATTTTGTGCATCAAGTTGGTTAATTGCTGAGATAAATATGCATAGAATGTTCATGGAGAACATTAGTGACCAGCTGATTAGGTAGTATTTGAGTACAATGCCCACAGAGAGCTCTCTTGGCGATTTGATACAATGCACACAGAGAGATTTCTTGACCAATTGCTTAAGTCCAAATGACCATGGAGATCTTTCTTGATTACTTAAGAACACATTGCACATGAAGATATTTCTAGACCAGTTGATTAAGTGCAAAATGCCCATGGAATGTTTCCTTGACTTTGATTTTGTGTACAGTGCTAACGGAGATCTTTGCTGGCCAACCGATTACACAAATAACACCAGTTTAGAAGGTATCCACTGCCAAGTTTCAAAGTTACTACCCTCATCCCGAGTCAATTCAGTCCATTCCACGTTTCGAAAATGTATTTCTTCCAGATCATTGTAATAGAGTCTTCCAATTTCCATCTTAAAATAACTAACAGTAATCTGCTTCATTCTTACACCGGAATGAAAAACGACAAACTAGACTGACCTGAAGATCAGCGGTAAGTAAAGTCTCTCAATTTTTTGCATAATTTGTCTCTCTTTTTTTCCGAAAACTTCCTTTGCACTTTGCACAGTACGAGGCAGCAGCCTGAAACCGCTCTTTCTAAGAAAAGCAATTAGTTTTTGTAAAAGAACGTGCAGGAAGTTAGTCACTTAATGGTGCTTGACTGGTTCTAACATAAATATAAATCAGAAAACTGTGTCATTGACAGACCCTAACACCCCGTCTTTTTTTTTTTAACTCTCGTGACTTCAAGGGTAAAATAGCAACTCACTGCCTTTCTAATAAGAGAGGAAATGTGACTCAAAATAGGCGTAAACATACGTCACTTTGCATGCCTCGTGGGTTTTAAAGTTCATTAGAACAGTGCCTTTTAATTTTCATATCCGCGCAATTTTCTTTCTTTCTTTCTTGCGTTTTGGTGCAACAGCCCCCATTGGGCCAGGGCCTCCTCATTCACGAGGTTTCTAGATCACACACAACGACGCACCACAGTCGGTAGGATTCCTCTGGACGAGTGATCAGCCCGTCGCAGAGATGTCCACCTGACAATACACAACAATCAAAACAGACGGACATCCATGCCCCCGGTGGGATTCGAACCCACGATCTCAGCAAGCGAACGGCCGCAGACCTACGCCTTAGACCGCGCGGACAGTGGGCTCGGCCCTCGGGCACTACTGGCACTTCGAAAAAAAAACTTTAACACGTACCACCGAGTACTTGAAGTATTAATAACATACAGCTTTGTACTTTCCTAGTTTAACTTCATTGATACTTCATCAAAATTTCTATTTTAATTTAAACATACTTAAATTATTTTACTGTTGCAATTAACGTCTTTAATACTGAATTATGAAAAAATTATTCCAAAATAACCTCGTGTACTGCTAGAAGCCCCGCTGCGTACCAACGGTTGACAAGCAATGCATTATAGACATCTTAAAACCTACACTTGAAACCCTGTCCTCTAGTTTTCTTTTCCGAAATGGTTTGACGGCAACCATAACTGTTTTTTTTAATAAAAAGTTTGAACGTTATGGTACAGAACAAGAAATTTCTCCAGGGGGTGGGCTAACAACTGCACTATTTCAAAGCAGGTCATGTAAATAAAATACCACGCGAGAAAGGCACAATTTTTTAATACTTTTTTGTTTGTTCAAAGGAAATCATATCTTGTTTTCTGATTTGGCACCACATTTGTATATTCTCTTCTGCGCATGCTACTAGTACAATCCCAATTACCAGCAAATTATTATATTTATTTTATTCATTTCTTGTAACTCTTTCGTCTCTCTTCTCTTGTTATCTCTCTTCGTCCTCTGGATATTTCTTTCTTTCCTTGCCTTTCATTCCTAAATACTCCCTTCATTCCTTTCTCCTAAGTTTTACTTTTTCATATGCTTTTTCTTTATTCTTGTCCTTTCCTCATTTTAATTCATTTACAATTCACGTAACGTTGGTGTTTACGACACTGGAGCTGCGTCTGAAGATGTGTAATTCATGAATAGTGGGACATAAGAAAGCTGTAGCAATCCTTTTCAGTACGTCACTCAGCAAGATAAGCATATAAGACGAAATAACAAACAGTATTATACACTAATAAATTAGGAATGTCATACAGCCAGACCACCAGGTCTCCTCTGTACTGCACGTGATACTGAGTCTGGTCAGTCGATGAATGCTTTCACGTGTCGCACACAAAATCACAACTTTCTACTATAAACCGTTAGCAGCTACTCTTTACAGCTGCCTCAGTTCTAGTCCAGCGGTCACGACTCCGAAGTGTTTATGGCCCATTGTCTTTGTTTTTACAGACCCTGCATGGTTTGCGATATTCTCAAATGCAATGTCAAAGGATCGCCCTGCTGCTGTGTTTGCATTCCTGTAACCTACATTATTTGCATGTAGACCTAAACACAAGCTCAGCAGTATTTCTGATACCTTTCAACAGTAACAAACATAGATAGCTAAACGTTCCATACACCGTTGGCACGCACGTTCATAAAGTTCAACGTGAATTTCTTGTGTCCAACTACGAAATACCACCATACGGTGAAACCTCGAGCATCAGACTTTCGATTAACTGATTAATCGACCCGCGCTTACAAACCTTCAGAGCAATTACTGAAGAGCAATTCCGAATTGTGTGTAGAAACATGCATTTGGCATTTCGGTCATATATTATACCACTTGTATATTGCTATGGGGCCAATAACTTAGCCCACAGACCTACATTTGCAAAACCAATAAAATTAGCCAAGCCTAGGCCTAGTCAGGTCTACATGACACAGGTCAAACTTCTGTAAGTGGAGGAAGCTGAAGGCACATATTTAGCCTTAAATACACCTTAAGACTTAATTTCTTATTCCATGTCAAAACTGCATTAGATATGTGTTATTTTTTGCAAAAATATTGCCTAAGTTTGGTTATTTGACTTCCTAACTATAAGCCAAGCTCTAGGCTAAAAAGCGGACCCAGACGACACCTTACAGGCTTCTCCGACGCAATATTCCAACCTCCCCCCCCCCCCTCGACCACTCTCGCTAGATCTGATAACTGTAGATGCATTGTATGCTTGAGTAAAAATTATTTTCAGTATCAAACGATATTTAATATTTGACACGAAGTTTTTCATAATATAATTAGGGCGATTAAATAAAGGACAATAAAAGAGTAGCAACAAGTCCAGTAGGATGGGGTACTCGGGACATGTAGCACGAAAAGGATAGATGAGAAGTGCATCCAAAATATTGGCCGCAAAATGTAAAGATAAGGGACTGTTTGGGAGATGTAAGCGTAGACGGAAGAGAATAATACAACGGATCCCAAAGAAACAGTGTTGAGTTCTGACAATGTACAGTAAGTTCACTGGCCTTAAGATTAAGCCTAGTGGTGGGCTACGGTAGACATGGCAGTGAGGCCCCTTGACGAGTTAAGTGACTATCAGCTTCTTAAGAAGAAATCTGTTTCTTTTATTTAGTCATTACACCGAATTACATTCGACTCCCAACAAATTCGTCAGACATTTTTAAATATCTGTAAAATGATTTAATGATTTCCAAACCGGACCGCCCTTGCAGACGTCTCATCGTATCGGCTCCCAGAACGAAAAGCAGTACAGACCACAGAGCTTTATCATGAAGTCGCCCACGTGACACAGTCCTCACCAATTGCCACCCCTGCAATGTCGCATTGTGTTGAATCGATTCCAATTCTCCGCGAAACTAGGTTACTTCATGTATTTACCGTACGACGAATACCAAATTAATAACACACTTAACTCGTACTATCAGCCTCATTGCGTTTGTTCAGTCCCGGAAACATACACGCTGAATAATTTCGTAGTTTTCTTACGACATTTCCAGCAAATATCGGCACAGTCACTTCAGGTTTGTTAAGCTTACTGTATATTTCTTCCGTGTCGCCACTCGTGCAGATCCTTACACATTTCTACACAACTCAGCATCCGCAACTTACGAAGTGTTCTTAAACAAATCCTATCAAACAAACGTAAACCCCAAATGGTATTTTCCTTCCTCTAGTTCTGAGAAAACAGTAATGATCTGTATTATTTTCTATCTGCTTAACTTCTTGATATCGTTGCACCGTGCATTTTGTAGTTTATTTAAGCAACACACCAACAATTGCACATATATATAGTCTTTAATAATCTAAAATTTACATTAAAACACTTAAAACGCTCCTACATGTTTCGATCATACGATCATCCTCAGGGAGAATACTTTGTTCCTTGCTAAAGTTACAGTTTAAAACACTCACTTCTTGAACTAAGTGTTTTAAACTGTAAATTTAGCAGGGAACAAAGTATGCTCCCTGAGGATGACCGTATGATCGAAACATGTAGGAGCTTTTTAAATGTTTTAATGTAAATTTTACATTATTAAAGACTATATTTGTGCATTTCTTGATATTGATTGGACAAGCGCAAAGACTCGATATGAAATTATATGAAATATGTAATTATATGAAATATGTAACCACTGTAACCAGTGATAACTGTGCTTAGTGTAAAATGTAAGGCTGAAGTGTTGCTTAATGGCGGGAGAATTATGAAAGCAGACATTAGTGTCTGAATTCTGTAACTGCTAAACAAAATGACACCTGATCAAACAACATCTCGGAAGCAGAGTTACAGATGACGCACACGCAAAAGTCTACATTACCAGCACAAATATCACGTACAGAGAAAAATCAAACTGCGAGAATTGAAGTTCTCACAGCGGTGTTGATGAAGATTCTAGTTTTGTGGTATATGATACCGTGTATATTGGCAAACATTTACAGACGTCTCGAAGGATCTTGTTACTTTTATCTTGCGGTTCTGTGCTGCTCGTTTATCATCACTTGTAATTACACTGTACAAACCAATCCTTGTTCAGTTCACATTTCATTTAGTTGCAGAGACCCTGAATCCACACGGCGTCATATTCCAGAGAACATAAATGTTCAAAATTCCAAGGGTTTTGAAACTATAAGTTAGCGTTAAAGAACATGTGGCAGAGAATTTCTGATGACAGTATAAACACGCAATAAAGGCATAACGAACAACAAGAAAGAAACTGGTCATGACTTACACCACTTCCTGAGGAATCCACTCTTAAGTTTGTCACAAAGCTTTTGTCTGTGATGCATCTTGAAGGCTACTGTACACCGGTCAGCACTTGGTCACACACCTTACGGCACTACACATCCTGCGGAGGAGACAGACCTAACTGGAGTTCATAGTGGTTTGCGACTGGCTCGAGCGAAGTTGGCCGAGAAACACAACAGGTAGACATCAAGGATAGTCGGACAGGAGGGGGTACACTCTAACAGCCACGGAGAAAACATCATCCCAGTGACTAGGCGACCTCGAACCCCAGACCCGTCATAGTCTGCTGCCACGTACTCAGCTCAATTTATTCCAGAATTATTATTTATGAACCCCTGACGTAGACGATATAGCGAACTTCACAATGAATGACGTGAACAAATGAAGGAAAATGACATAGTCTGGGCACGTGAAAAGTTAGAGGAAGAAATGAAATGTATACAGGGTTTTGGAGGGGAAACCGTATGGAAAAAGATAAGCGTAGATAGTATTGAATGAATCGTAAAGAAATAGGGCGGTATGACATGGAAAATTTCATGTGCCTCAGGAGAGGGACGAGTGGGGGACTTTTGTGAATATGGTAACGAACCTTCGAATTCCATACAATGTGGAGAGTTTCTTGACAAACTTCTCAAGAAGGACTCTGCTGTATGGAGTTAACTAAATTTATACGCCTAGATAAATGGACACATGGGGGCGACACGGTGATAGGAAAATAGGGCACGCAAATCCTTCCTCCTTTCTGCCAAAAACCAGTCCAAACTTCTCGTTGCTAGCGCAGGTTATCAAGTCCTTACAACTAAGAACATTGGTGTGAACATGGGGCTAGGCAACTGGAGGGAAACACGGGGGCGTACACTGAAATTTCGAATGAAATGTTGGAGGGCACTTCTTTCTTTGGCTTCAGAGAATGGATGGAGGTGAGTGGCAAGTTTCAAGCTCCGGCTGATTTACTGCCATTATCTGCTGTAAATTAAGCTGGGAGTACTGCAGTGCTGTTGGTTAGGATACGGTAAAGAGGAAACTCCAGCCGTACGTCTCTTGAACAGTCTCATTGTCATTCCATTTCCACGGTCCGTCATCAGCAGTGTCCAGCCCGCGGCCCGCCAGGTTGTGTTATTTTTAATATATATATATATATATATAGTCGATCTGTTTACGAAGTCACGAAAAGAAATGCATAACTTGTGCCGTTATAAACTGGTGTCGTTCTAACCGAGGAGTACGATATAGTAACAGGTAGGAAAAATATTTTAAGTCAAAATACAGGCTTGTAGAGATATTACTTAAATTTTTAGGTTGTGATTTTTAATTTAAATTTAAAATGAAATTTAACACAGCAAAAAATTCTATAACTGTAAATTTGCATACAGGTTTAGAGTAATAAGCCCATAGAATATCTCACGCTATAGACGAGATTTCCACATGTATGGTCCGCGAGCCAGATCAAAATAACGTTTGTGGGCCTTTGCCGAATAAACGATTAGACACCCCTGGTCCAAAAGCTGCATCTGAAAATTCTGAGTCCTAATAGCGATGTCTCAAGTTTCTCACAGTTTTGAGCTAGCTTAATCTAGACCACACGATTACTTATTTCAGATATACTCCAAAATCATCATGACTTACATCTTTTCGTTGTTTATATAACAGATTTGCAGTTTCGCAAAAACTGTTGAAGTCATTTACTTACACACACACACACACATATATATATATATATATATGTGTGTGTGTGTGTGTGTGCGCGCGCGCGCGCGCGTTTATTGAATTTGACTTAATACCGAGGAACCTTGTGAAATGTGCAGGCTAATTAGAATTGTTGTGGCGGCTAATGAAGGAAATTGTGATAGTTGCTGTAGATCGGGACACAGCTTTGCTGATGTCAGTCACAGAATGTGTGTGTGTGTGTGTGTGTATATATATATATATATATATTTATTTATTTATATTTATATAGATATACACACACACATTCTGTGACTGACATCAGCAAAGCTGTGTCCCGATCTACAGCAACTATCGCAATTTCCTTCATTTGCTGCCACAGCAATTCTAATTAGCCTGCACATTTCACAAGGCTCCTCGGTATTATGTCAAATTCTATAAACGCGCCCCTTACTAATTACAGCATTAAGCTCCTCTGACATAAGCACAACAGTCCTTCATACTACAACAAAAAAATCATTCAAAAAATTTCAGAATTTTAATACATGGAAACAACAAAGAATAAGATATAAAAAAAAGGAAATTAAGAGAAAAACAAAATTTTGATTTTAAGCTTTCGCCGTGTTCTATTTGTAATATGTTTTCTTTTGGGTAATTCCCAGGCGTCTGAGTTCTAATAGCCGACGTTTAGGAACCCTCTATCAGTTCCATCTTCATAAGCAGGCAGATGAAGTATCCACCTGCTTATGAAGATGGAACTGATACAGGGTTCCGAAACGTCGGCTATTAGAACTCAGACGCCGGGGAATTACCCAAAAGAAAACATATTACAAAAAGAAAGTACTTCAGGAACTGCTGAAGCCCATAGAGAAGATGGGTATTGTGTAGTTTTGCAAGCAATTTATGCTTCTAACGTACATTCGAACATGTAGTTAATTTATGGTACTGACTGTGACATTCTGCGCAGTGACTCGGCACGTCCGACCGTGTCTGCAACAGACTTTACAAATACTGAGCATTAAATAAAATTATTCTAATGACATTGCGCATTAGGAAATGTTTATTGACGTATATATCAGTTTAGTATGTCTGCCTTCGTACAGGTTTTGTATCGGCAACACTCTAATCAAAAACCAAAATCTAATCTTCAAGTAGGCCACGATCGCATTCTTCCACATTTATTCCACTCACTATTCATGATAACCTCCCACCTCCATCATCACTATATGCAGAACGAATGACCTATCACTTTATATAAAGGCATACATAAAGAGGTTAACACTTTCACATTTACTTCACTGAATAGCAAGAAAAATTTAACGTTCGTGTTTCCTTCCATCACTAGTGTAATTACAATTGATAACCAACAAGATGCAAATGTTATGATTTATTTACTTCTAGTCAGCTCTACATGTTTCGGGCGATGTTTTCGCCCATCATCAGGAGCATATCACTGTAACTACAGCTTCTGACTAGAAGTAAATAAATCATAACATTTGCATCTTGTTGGTTATCAATTTTAATTAGCAAGAAAAATGTTTGAAGCGAACATCTAAAGAATGCACATTCTTCTTGCACCTGAGGCCGTGGAGTAAACAAAATAGATATGGCTGTTTTTCGGAAGAACCTGTTGCTACTGTCTTCTACCCCGAGTGTGGAGACAGCAGCTTTCTCCAAAACGTCAACTATCTAACAGACTAATTGGCGTCAGACCCCTGAAGACCCGAAACTTAAACAATGACCACCACGACAACCTCACTTCATCAACGCTTCATATTTGTATTGCATTCCTCAACAATCGCCGCTATGTAACGTTAGCAACTGAACACTGTCGCTACATAAAAACTTCGCTATTTCTGTCATTTCTTACTAACTTCGGCAACGCCCTCTCCTTCCGAGCGAATACACGTCTAAGAACAAAGCGTAAAATTATGTAGGACTATGGCCATGGTACCTACATCAAATTTAGAGTAAACCCCGAATTTGGAGAGTTTGGTGGTACTTCGCATTCTATTTCATTCCAGTACTACTGTTACAACACGTAAAGGGGAATAAGCGCATGCAAGGTAATGTAGTTACGAGCAAAGTAGGACCTGACCTGGGATAAGTCCAATTGCAGGCTTCGGCATTAGAATTAAAACTGAGTTTTCGGTTCTAGCAGCAATGAATGAGTATTATTTTTTAATCGCCCAACAACTCCAAGTGGGTCAGGTTCTCCTCATTATCAAGGCTTTACGATCACACTGAGACACGTCACACTCTGTAGGGCTCCTCTGGATGAGTGATCAGCCCGAGGCAGAGACCTCAACTTGACAATACAAAACACTCACAATAAACAGACATCGATGCTCCCGGCGGGATTCGAATCCGCAATCGCAGCAAGTGAGCGGCCGCAGACCCACGCCTGAGACTTAACAGTTAATTAGTGTTTAAAAATTTAGTGCAGTAAGGACAATGGTGCCGATGCCAGTGGCGGCGCCGTCTAAGGCGTAGGTCTGCGGCCGCTCGAATGCTGAGATCGTGGGTTTGAATCCCACAGGGGGCATGGATGTCTGTCTCCGGTGAGTATTGTGTGTCGTCAGGCAGAGGTCCCTGCGACGAGCTGATCATTCGTCCAGAGGAGTCCTAACAACTGTGATGCGTCGTTTTGTGTGATCTAGAAACCTCGTGAATGAGGAGGCCCTGGCCCAATCGGGGCTGTCGCGCCAAAAACAAAGGACAATGGTCCACGCAAAAATGCTGGACTGTCAGGCTTCGACCCTGAAAAATATGCATCAACAGCTGAGCTACAGTCACAACATTACAGTACACGAAACTTCAGTAAAATGAGTTCCCTTCCCGGGCGTAAAGATGGCCGGGCTTCAGGCCCGCAGTGATCTCCATCTGCGAGATAGGCTCATAAGGCGTGACGTTCTACCTCCATGTCAATATTCCTCTTGTTCGGACGAACACTGAAAAGGTACGATTTAAAAAGTAACTGCTTATGGATTTCTGTTAGTTAATTCTGTTTCGTAAACGGTATTGAAACATATAACATACATTATTATTATTATTATTATTAACATCATCATCATCATAATCATCTCCTTAATGCAGGGTATTTATACTTATATTCATGAGACAAACTATGTCCCTAGGGAATACAGTGTTGCAGCTATTCTGTTCTAACTATTCATGGTGCTTAATATCGTTAGTTTCAGTGTTGAATCTATTGTACTTTTACATTAGTGCTTTCCGAAGTATGCATGCAGTGCCCAATATGGCTCTTTTCTGTAGTTCCTTGACTTCACGTTTTCCTAGTATGTTGCTCACGTATTTTCTGAATGACTTTGAAATAGTCCCAGTCACCCCTATTATTACTGTATCACCTTTGTTTTTACATTCCAAATGCGCTATATTTCTATTGTAAGATCTTTATATTTTAGAATCTTCTCGTCTTCTTTTTTAATCACATTTCTGTCTCCTTAGATTGCAACGTCTATTAACATACATTTATTATTATTATTATTATTATTATTATTATGCAATATGTATGTCTCCTGTCACAGGCATTTCTTCCTGGTACTTCTCTTGAACCAGCGGTGATCCCCACCACTCAGGCTGCAAGCTTCACATTGCAGTACTTTCCGTATTATGTGTGATGTTCCAAGTATAGCTGTCTTTTGTAGTGAATCTATCGAGTGGTTTCCTGGCATAGTTTCCAAATTTTTCTTTAAACTTCTCGTTACTATTCCAGTGGCACCAATTATTACTGGTACAATCGTACATTTCAGGTTCCACATTCGTTGTATCTCTATACACAAACTCTTGTATTTTAACTTCTTTTCCGCTTCCTTTTGCACAACATTTCTGTCTGCGGGTATT
>Ga0131853_10024959_pt1 | contig 10775 bp, 5 predicted proteins | sample TergutLab28metaG_FD_92764 | JGI IMG/M metagenome (GOLD analysis project Ga0131853, IMG submission 92764) | Labiotermes labralis P1 segment gut microbial communities from Petit-Saut dam, French Guiana - Lab288 P1 (version 2) (version 2) | ecosystem: Host-associated > Arthropoda: Insects >... | reverse complement strand
CCCCCCCCCCCCCCCCCCCGGGAAATGCTCCTGGCACTCATTTCCGTTAGAGGCTGAGTAGACCCCAGGACCATAGTGTGATCGGAAGGATTATCTGGAATCGAACCAGCGACCTTCCGATTTGTAGCACAGCACCTTAACCACTGTGTCTCCCACGCGTGAAAGTAGAAGAATCGAATTAATTCTTTTTGGCTATTTACCTGTTAATGAACTTCCCTGCTTGCTGTTGAATGATTTAGAACGTCCACTGTCAGTATACGGATAAAAATGTATAGAACTACATTCTAAAACATCGCCGTTTTATGTATTTGACCTCGTTAATTTAATATACTGAAAGTGTAAGTTGCTAAGTTACGTAGCGTCTGCGACACGTGAGTGCGGAAGAGGTATTGATGGAATTAAACTGACAGGTGAAAACTCAAGTTCTCGGAGAAAACCCTGTCTGAATGCCACTTGGTCCACCGCAGACCCAACTTGGACTAGCCTGGGATTGATTGAACCCTGGCCATTGCGGTGAGAGGTCGGCGAATAACTGACTGGTTCATGGCACGGCCTTCAAAGTGACAGAATATCACTGAAAACTAAAACGATGACGGTAATTTTTAAATTCCCAAAACTTCGGTAAGTAATGGTGATTCTCTACATCATGTCTCTAAATTTTAAGTGCGGAAATGGATTAGAAACAATCCGAGCGCCAAGTTAAGTACGTCTGTAGAGGTTCCGTGTTTAAGTAATAAAATTCTTAATGTTGATTTGGTGCTTACGTGGTTTTCCTTTTAAGAGGCTCATTTTATTGCATTTTAGCATGTGTTGTTGAGTCAGTAAGATACAAATTCAGACATAGGAACTTGTAGCGCATTTTTTAATGATCAACACTATGTGTATTCGTTGCGAGGTGAACCAGAGAATTCATTTAAGATTTCTGTGTTTTTTTAATCCCTGCCAGGAAGATGCAGGTGTAGTACTGCGACCTGGAAGTACCTCAGGATACCAAATTCATCATTCATATCTGTCCGTCTGTGTAGGATATATAACCTGTACAATTAATAAAGACTTATTGAATAGTATAAAAGTGGCTGGGCATATTATGAAGTGATGAGCTTTACAAGGATGTGAATTCCTTCACCCACTAAACGTCTGTAAAATGCGAAAATGAGCTTTGGATAAGCAGGTGGGCTAGTTTTCGTTTAAGGAGGAATTTTTTGGTATTTAAATCCATTTACAGGATCGGTGAGACCAAAATGACATACACAAATAATATACACGTCCCCAGAGTTTGATTTTAATGTGATTCTGTTTTTTGTTTTTCTGCGCAGAAGAATTATTCACTGATGTTTTAAATTCATTTTTCAGGTAGTTGAATAAGAAAGAGCCAAATGCGTGCTACTTTTTTCACATTTTACCTCCATGAGAGTGACTTTTATAGTGGATTCTAACTAACAAACTAACCAGCAAACCAATCAATCAATCAATCAACCAACCAACCAGCTAACCACCCTCGATTTAGATAAATTCCAGAATTCCATTTTTGGAACATGTTATGAGTCAGATACTATACGTGGAAACTTACAGTGTTGTAACAACAGTAAACCTTGCATCCACTCCCAGCATTCTTTTAAGTTTTTCCAGTAGAGGAAATAACCTTCAGACGTTCGCAGAGACATCGTCCGTAGAGGGATATAATACAACTGTTGGTCGATTTACGCCGTTCGTCTTGCACATTTTTCGAAACCAGCACCCCTTCTTTAAGTTCCATAAACGTGGAACCATACCTGAATGCTTGTTCATCGCAGAAACCAAATTGATGCACTTGGCTTTAGAAATTTTGGTATGTTTATAAAATAACTCCGGCACTTCAGAATTCAGCAACAAACAGCAGAAGTCACTGTTGGCAGAGAGATCGTCGGTAAAAATGCCATGTCTTAAAACAAGATCATAGCAAGGTGCAGACACAGATAATTAGACAAACAGATACATAAACCAGCAGTTTGATGATGATGAAGTTACCATAGACGCAGAATTTAAAGTAGGCCTTACTAATGTAAGCGTACTGTTACCCGTCTGGCATTTCACCACTACGAGTAAGATTGCCACTCAACCCGACCGTGCACCTGCTGAATTAGCATTAGCGTACCTCATTCTGTAGGACATACTCTATTTTAATGCATGCATGAAAAGAGTGAAATATAAAAACACATTTTTTGTGTTCTTTTATATGGGTATGTAGCTCGCTTTCTTCGTAGCTCCAAGAGAAGAGCGTAGATTGAGTGTATTTTACAAGGCGTTAAGGAAACGTTTGGTTCCGAAAAGAGACACGTGATCATGAAGAGAAGAAAGATGCGTAATAAAGTTCCTTGTAATTTGTACTCTACATCAAATTGGAGTCCGAAATCGTGAATGGAAAAGACCACTTGCGAGACCTGAGCGTAGATGGGAGGGTGATATTTAAAAAAAAGGGTGTCAGGGTGTACTGTATTTTTGTTTAGTGAGAGACAATATCTGTTGTGGCCAGTGACGTATTTCGTGTATCTGATGTTCAGTGAGATTGGCATAGCCATGTCGTGAAACTCTCATTGACTGATTTGATTCTAATACGTGTTTCATCACAGTACAAGTAATTATTTTACAGTAACGTCTGTTTTTGAAGAAGCAAGCCTGAAGAGGGGGACCGATCCTGTCCGCGACACGTAGTAGTGTGTTAAATTTTAATACATACTATGGAAAAAGTACGTAAAGTAAATGAATTCAGATGCCATGCATCATCGTCAGAACCCTATAGAAAAATGCCTTGTCGGATGGCATCGTCTCGGAAAGTGCAACAGTGCATTCAGAACAAAAGATCAGGGAAGGTATCAGACAGTCGTCTTCAGCACTCTGTTGAAATATCTTCGTGAATCGTTCTATACACCGATCTCAAATAACATGAAGAACCAGACACCAGGAGTGTCTGAAGCCACCGAATAAGCAGCCAATAACAACCGTATTAACTATCATGAATGCGAATACAAGCACAAGTACTAGTAGTATGGGCGCACCTTAAGAAGGGCACAGATAGGTCTTAACGTAGATAGTGACATAGTCAGCAGATTATCTGAGGCCACGTGGCTCAGTCTTAGGAGATTCTTGCAGCGTTGAACTTAAGTTCCGGCCAGAGAGCCGTGCCGAAAATTATCCACTATAATTTAAAATTCCATGAATACACGTACAAAATCCAGACAGTGCAAGCATTGTCGACCACTTCGGAAAGAAAATTCGCTGTGGACATGCTGAGACGAGCTGGCAAGAGCAGCAGGAACAAACACACAGGAGCTGTTGGAGATAGTCTTTCAAACGAAGAAAACTTCTTTTATATACTTCGTACGTTGCGTTTTATGCGTGTTTTTAATGTGGTGAATGAATTACGACCACTGTACAGTTGATGCATTTTTTTCTTGTTGAAATTTGATAGGAATTGCAAAGTGGGAAGTGAGATTTTGGCTTACTGTACGAGAAGGAAGTACTTTTGAACTTCGGGAATGAAGCGGTAACGACCGACGACCCAGAAGTAAAAATTGGATCTGTTTTTATTCCGCAACGGTCTACACATTCTTTTGTATGATGGATCTGTGTCCGGAAGTTAGCATCCCATTACGAGACACAGTAGTAGGAAATACCTTGAGGGGGTCCACCCTGCCAAGTTACTGTATTTAATATTTTGCTATCATGTTCATGGCATGATGACCATACGGAGATTAAATGTTGTTTTGGCGCTGGTACGTGTCGTACCACTTGGTCCTTGGGCTGTATGAATTCTTCGTTACGAATTCACAAGGTGTTAAATGTGAATATATACCAGTGATTTTCCTTTACTTTCGTTTAACGTATCAGACATTCTAATCAGAAAATAAATATTTGCATTCGATGTTCAATGATAGATAAAGTCGTCACAGCGCTAAACTATTTGGCTGTGAAGACGGATGTTGATGTGGATGTAAATTTGTACGCATTCTAAACTTGGGTATTAGATGATCTGAGGAGTTCTCTTCACTTCCAGCTGCTATGGTATAAAATACTTCTGTTTAGTTAACCGTTTCGGTGTACATATAGTGGCTCGTGATTTTTCGGCATTGTAATTGTGTGGTTTTACCTCCGAGATTACGCACCGTCAGTTGCCTTGCTTATCTACATGCATACACAGACACATACATTCATACATTATATATTCCATTAATTCAGAATTTTGTCAAAGTAACAATAGGTTGTGAAATAAGTCATAAATGTATAAAATATACAGTACTAGTAAAGGTAAAGCAGTCCTTTACAGGCCTGGAGTGGTCCAGATGGTTCCAGAAAGTTAAGGTTCCCAGATTACATGAGACCGGCACAGGATGGTGGTAAGGTTGTCAGCCTTACGCACCGGCCGCCTTTACCCCCAGGAAATGGTCCTGGTACTCATTTCTGTTAGAGGATGAGTCGACCCCAGGGCCATAGTGCGATCGGAAGGATTATGTCAATAAAAAATTCCAATGACACCATCTGGAATCGAACCAGCAACTTTCCTATTTGTAGCACAGCACCTTAACCACTGTGCCACTGCCTTCCCCTACAGTACTAGTACGGTACAAAAATATTATGATTATTTTACATGCTGTATTCAATTGTTACACTAACTCCATTACATACAGGCGATTAGATTCACGAGTCATGCTGGGATTCTAAGAATTCATTAACAGAGAGAAATGATTGTGTATTTAAGTGTCTTCTTAATGCTACTTTGAATTGAGCCTTACAGTCGTATTAATATAAGGTAAACAGTTGGAAATGTCGATGCCAGCATAGTGCATACTATTTCGAAAACATGCAAGTCTGGCAGTTTATGACGGCAGTGTTCAGTTCTTGTATTTATACTGTGTACAGCTGAATTTGTTCGGAGTATCTCGTGGTGGTTATTTCCAATGAATTTAATTAATGAAAATGTGTATTCGTATTTACGTGGAAGAGGTGAAATACCTAATATCAGATTTGTGTTTGAATTTCTAGGTTTTACACCAATCGTAATTACACCTTTTTTTCGGGGAGGGGGGTAGAGTAAGTCCCCCATATTTCTGCGTGAAGGTTTTGCACCAACCATAATTCTGCCGGTTTTCTTTTGTAGAGTAAGCCGCTTTTTGCTCTAATAGAATTCCCACCCACCCTCAAATTACTCCATACCTCATTACAGATTGAACATAAAGTGCTTAGAGTTTCAGTGTTGCTCATTTGAAACATGACTTAATTGCGTCACATGCTGCACGTGACTTAGAATTCATGCAGTCAATATGTTGTGCCACGTAGTTCGCACGTAAGCGGTATTTCTTACAAGGTTCAGTGGTGGATGTGTTATACATTTCATAGCAATGCCTGTGATCTGTCTTACACAGTATACACACACCTAGCCATGGCCCTCAAAGGAAAAGATTAATGTTGATATCGCATGACACATTTTGTTTTAAATTCGGAAAATCAAATTTAATTATTGGATGTTTGTCAACACCTATTAACGAACAGATTATCAAGTCACTGTTAAGTGCCACTAATATTGCTGCCACTTCGGAAGTTAGTAGGCCAAATATTCGTGTTGATAGCAAACTGAAGCTGTCGAAGTAGATCTGGGCGGTTGAACACCGGCATCACCATTGCGTGCCATTGGACATGATCATCAACCAGTCTGATCATCACCTAAGATGCTTTGAATTTTCGGTTAACCTCCGTCTAACGTGTCGGCTGAAGAACTTCTATTTGTCGACTTTTTAGTATTCCTATATTCAGCAATTTTATGTACCTGGAGGCGAGCTGCACCGTCCACCGTCCACCACCCGTGGTGTGGTAACAAGGGGTCCACTTACCATGGTTCATTTATTGTAATAATGTCCTGTAGCCCGTTAGAGCACAGTAGTAGCTACATTTGTGTACCATCGCTTGTAAAAAGCCTTTCACGAAATTTGCAGCGTAAACAACACTTTTATATTGCCTAGTCGGCATTGTAAGTAGGCTAAGGGTTGGACGATCCGACTTTCGTTTCATGGCAAGGGCAAGAGATGTTTTGCTTTTCCAAAGCGCATAGTCCGCCCTGGGATTCATCCACCCTCCTGTTCGGTGGGTACCGGCTTCCTTCCCGGGGGTAAAGTGGCTGAGGCGATGCCCCCCTCGTGCCGAGTTAAAGAATGGCGGGAGGGGGGATATTCTACTTCCCCTGTATGCCTTTGTGGCGTGGACGGGGAGAACTTTCTATAAGCAGCATTAATAGTCTGGTCTTTGGAAGGCAGACAGTGTGCCTTCTTTGCGATCGACTAAAATTTTAAATAGAGATCTAATTATTTGGGTTTCAGGCTTGAGAGGATAATGTAAATGCTTAGTGAATTTCTGTTCGTCAGCTCATCATCTTGTCTCAAGCAAGCGGGCGACTGTTTTTTTCAAGCCCATTGTGTATCTGTGTGTGTGTGTATGTATGTATGTATGTAACGCACCGTGCATATTTGTACTGTGCGCGCTCTTATAGGCATGTCTGTAGCTCTGTGAGAGGTAGATATCTGCATGTGCAATAACTGAACACAGACACCAGTGCCAGCAAAAGTGCCAAGAACGTTTTGGAATTTGCGCACTTGTGTAGGCCCACTTACCTATATTCTTGGCAGTAATCTTTAGGACTTACAACCCGAGAATTTCAGCACTGTGGAATGCACAGTTACCGTGGGTTGTGCATGTTGTTCCTACTTTATGCTAGTGTAGTAGAAAATTTATTGTTTTTAATTTTTGTCAGCCTAACATATGTGAGCTTGTGTGAAAATTGAGTATGTTGACTAAAGGATTTGTGCAAATTCTGCTGTTTGATAAGGATATTGGCAACAAAATCGTGAACACTATTATCGACACGTAGACATATATCAAGAGGCGGCTTAACGATGTTAATAGCAGATTAACTCCAGTACATTTGTGCGTAAAACATACAAGTGTGGAAATTCGTTGGTACGATCCATATTAAATTAGGCCTATGATTTTATAAAATGGGTAACAATTACTGTGGATCAATTCTTCTAACAGAAATTACCTTGAAATGTATTAGGTTATTGTCGCCATGGCTGATCATTCAGAAAAGGGTTGGGATCTCAATGGCCTTACAGTTCCAACATGCCTTTTAGAACCCATAACATAGGTCTGTTTGTTTTGGTTCCATGCGCTTGCTCTGAACGACTGCGGACAAAGAAAAATTCTCATCTTCCCAAACATATGAGCCTGGCCTCAACTGTAGTTGTCATTTGTTTGTTAGCTGACTTTTTCGAGAGAGGGTTTCACAAGAATAGCGTAAGAAACTCCTTCCTTATAAAGTATACTTATTTGTGTAATGCCATAGTTTAAACTGCCGACAGACCTCTGGATTGGTTCTTGTCGTTACGTGTAAAGATTAGCTCCACAAACATATTCATTGCGATAGATCTCATTGTGTTTTGAACACCTCCGGTCCTCAAATTCTGGTTAGGTTGGTGTCAAATATGGTAATTTCCATGAGAAGTTAACATGCTGTTTGATATGTTGGTATTCATGCCGTGGCATCAGCATTTAACTTATTCTGTATCGTGTGAACCCCATAAACTCTGTTCTGCCTACCCTCTATCACTGATTGCGTCATCCTGATATAGAGCTTCGTATGCAGCTTGCTGGTCAGTGACTGCTCCCAGTATAAATAATTCAGACTTACTTAGAACGGAACGTCAGGTCGTCAGTACATTGTGTTAGCAGTTCATAGATGGCAGCAAGTATTCAATTAACTGTTCACGACAGAGTTGTATTTTTTAAAGGTGCTTTGTTATTACAGATGTGCTGTAAAACTAACATTTTTATTATTTGCTGGATTTCTTAAAAAGGAACAGCACTAAAATGTTGAAATTACTTGACTATTGTTAAAGTATTGTGATTATATGTTTCTGCCGGTCACAGTGGCCGCGCGATCGAAGGTGTGGGTCTACGACTACCCGCGTACTGGGATTGCAGGTTCGAATCTCGCGGGCGGCATGGATGTATGTCTGTTGTGAGTGTTGTGTGTTGTCAGGTACAGGTCTCTGCGCCGGGCTGATCACTCCTCCGGAGGAGTCCTGCCGAGTGCGGTGTGTCTGAATATGATTGTGAAGCCTCGATAACGAGGGGTCCAGCCCTACTAGGGGCTGTTACTCCATGGAAAATAATTATACATTCTCATTGACCAGTTTGCTACTCTTTGTCGTCACGACAGCGTATAATGATTGCCTTTTGAATGGTGCGTATAGATCGCTTCTGCACTGTAATAACCGGTTTAATGATCGCCTAGCAACTAGACCATAAACGGAAAATGTTGAACACTAGCTGAAATTATGAATGGCGCTGTGTACTCTGACGTCGCTTGAATAGTAGACTTTAGAGAGTATACATGTAGACCTGTGCGGATTAATTAAATACCCGGCCTTACTCTCGTACCATGTTTACTTGAAGATCTGAAGATTCTGTATTTGACATACATTACTTTGTTAGGCAGTTTTTTCTTGTTACAAACACCGTAAGGAACAGTGTACTACCTGCTGCCTGTAGAAAATTTCAGTTTTTGGCAAAAATGTGCTAAAAATTTCACCAACACTGTTACCTACCAAAGTACAAGACAAAGAGAAGACGCGCATTAAGATGATCGGAACTTGGTATAAATATATGCTAGCGGACATTATAGACAGGCACATACACATACTTTTGTTCATGATTATCATACACATATTTGGATGCATGTTTGCACACACACATACGCACACACACACACACCCACCCACACACACACACACACACACACACACACACACATACACACACACACACATACATACATCCATACACACATACATATGCACGCACGTACGTAACTATTTAAATACGTACATATGTGTGAAATGAACGTCTCTAATGTTTAGTTAACGTCTGTTACGTTCATTCAGCTTGTGACGAAATTAATACTGTCCACTCGGCTGAAAATTTCTCTGTAATATTTTGCTTTCTTCTGGAATCCAACAAAATCCAAGGCGACTAGGCAGTGGTCGCTTAGGTTGTCGAGAAATAACCGTCCTTTCGTGGAACGGAGGGCTCTATACCACGTTCTCAAGAGCCCACCATCCGCCTCTTCCCTAGGCCGTATGAATCGAGTCTACGTTCCCGTATCGTATCTCTTTAAGACTCATTTTAATTCCATTCTCCCATTTATGCGTAGATGTGCCAGGTTGACTCTTTCCTTCAGATTTTGGGAAGGAAATTCATGGCCATGTCGTACCATATGTCCCACACAAATTAATTAACCGGTAATGTTTTGAGAACTCTGTGTATCTGGCTGTTAATTTGAAATGTCGTCGTGGTCTGGAACTCGTCTATAGGTACTTTAGTCTTAATATGAGTATGACTTTTGACTGCTAAACCACAAATTACGTCTTTGAATTTTTGATCCACATTACCGAAAGGTTCAGTTTCTCGTCGTATATCTTATCACGAGTTGTTTACATTATTTTTTTAAATTTTTGCACTTAGTTTGAACCTCATCTTTCTCTTCCTCTCTTGCTTGTCATTTTATTCTAGGTGACTATAAAAAATCAGTTTTATAGTTGATATAAGTAGTGGCTAAGGATGACCTTTTTTGGAATTGCGCAGATTATTTTAGCTTGTTTTGTTGCCGCTCGATCATTGTGGATTAATACTGCTCCCTGGTGTAAGTTGCAACGCAGCCTGTTCATATTTGATATTTAATAAGACTATACTGTACCACCAGCGGAAAGTGGGACGACCTGCGCAACTCGTTCTGTGTGTGTATGTGATTTTATTGTATTAGCCGTACTAGCAGCCCATAATTAGATTTAACGTGAAAGGAATATCTGAAGGTTAAAATGAAAGTTATGCCAGTATAAATTACGAGCTACAGCTGCCACGTGAAAGATATTGTTGTTATTTTATTTTTTTTTTGCTCCGTTTCATCTTCAGCGCAACTCCAGCCATGTTCTGTTTGTTGCAGAGATGTTATCTAAGTCACGATTTACAGGAAGAATCAAATATTAATAATACTGTAATTAAAGCACTGCAAAAACTTTACGGCAATACAGCACAAGTGAAAACTGGAAACATACTATCCCACCCTTTCAACATTAGTAAAGGACTACGCCAGGGATGTTGCATTTCCCCTACACTTTTAAGATTTACATACGAAAAGCTTTAGAAGAATGGAAACGTAAATCCTCTGGAATGGGTAGTCCTCCAGAAAATACAACATTATATACACTCCAGTTTGCCGATGATCAAGTAGTTTTAGCGGGCGACAAAGAGATTTGGAATATATGACGCGTAAATTAAAAGAAACTTACGAGAAATGGGGTCTGGACATGAATTTGAATAAAACAAAGTACTTATGTATTGGGGAAACTCACAGGAATTTGAAATTAGATACAGACAGCGAGATTGAATTTTGTCAAGAATATAAATGTTTAGGAGTTATTTTTGACACTAGCGGAACAGACGACAAAGAAATAATACAAGAAGTAATACAAGCAAGGAAATGTATAGCATATTTAAACGGGATACTGTGGAGTAAAGACATAAGAAAGGAGAGAAAATTGAACATTTATAATGCATTGATTAAAAGTAGTTTATTGTATGGTTCCGAAACATGGAGACTCACAGAAAATAATAAAAGACGGGTCGAAGCTACAGAGATGGATGCCCTGAGGAGATCCTCTAGAATATCAAGAAAAGAAAGAATTAGAAAT
>Ga0131853_10024957_pt1 | contig 10775 bp, 9 predicted proteins | sample TergutLab28metaG_FD_92764 | JGI IMG/M metagenome (GOLD analysis project Ga0131853, IMG submission 92764) | Labiotermes labralis P1 segment gut microbial communities from Petit-Saut dam, French Guiana - Lab288 P1 (version 2) (version 2) | ecosystem: Host-associated > Arthropoda: Insects >... | reverse complement strand
GTCTATGTTCTCACAAACATGCATACTCCTCCAGTGGAAGGCAATTTCTGCGACGAATCTGGCTGTGCAGTAACACTTCATGTAATAGAGGACTATAATGCTCACATGGGATATGTGGACAAATCGGATAGGATGGTGAATAGTTACGGAATTGCCAGGAGAACATGGAAGTGGACTAAGAAACTGTTTTTCCACCTGATAGATATGGCCATCCTCAATGCCTTCCTGCTCCATAAAACATGTGGTGGTAAAATGACACACAAAAGGTTCAAGGAGGTTCTCATTCGTAATTTGATTATGGAATCCCACAAGGATAATGTGACTGCAAGTGGCATATCTCGAGGGAGACCGAGTACATCTGTATCCCAAATAAGTCACCTGGAAGTGAAACATTCCCAGCATTGGCCCTCAAAAGGGAAACAACATCATTGCTGTGTGTGTGCAATGAAGAACAAAAGAGGGAGCACACCGTATTTTTGCGCCCAGTGTGATGTTGGTTTGTGCATTGTGGACTGTTTTGAAAGATGGCATATGCGTGTGAATGTGTGAATGAATGGCGTGAGCTACCAAGCTCAACACAAAGATAACAGTGTATAAGGTGTACAGCCTGCCAAAAAAACCATTCCTTTGTAGCCTATTGTGTGAATAAGTGAATTTGTAAATACAGTATAAGGATAACATCACTCATCTGCCAAACAACAATGCCTGTAAGTACTTTATTTAAAATAATATGGATGAAAATTATATTAATTTAGTCATATGTATTCACATAGCAGCTTTTATACTATAAGAATTGTTCAGTGTACAGGCCCATGTCTTAACTGTAATCTCGTTTTTTATTCATATTTTTATCACGTCTAGAACAAGAACTACAATTTTTTTTCGAAAATACTGTACAATTAGGGTTTAAAGGACATTTAAATTCTGGCGGCAGAGGAGTGTGCGGCATTTAAAGTCCATACGATAAAGGTTAAATATTAAAATAGAAAGGTAGAGTATTTTAATTCAAGCTGTATAGTGTCTGAAAATCGTGGTGTAAGTGTGCAGCATGTTCTTTTGTTTGTTCATGCACTAACAAGACATAGGTCTGATAAGCCACCTGTGTCCGTGCTGCATATTTTTTCTGTCATGGAAGATATTTGTGGACACAAAACAATACAACAGCATGCACAGTTATGTGCTGGCCGGATGGAACAATGTTTTCATTGTTAATACAAATCCTGTTTTGCAAATGTAGTGCCAAGTACATGTAGGCTGTATTACAAACATGACATGACAATACAAACACCATCATAGCATTCATGGCTGTACATGCTGTCATCATCCAGAAACATTATTGACATTGAGCACTGAAAGTGAAAGCTTGAAGTCTGGTCTCTTCCGAGTATGAATTTATCTTGAAGGAGATGATTTCCATTTAGCACAGAATGCTCTTTAGTGCAGATTTATGTGTTTAGCTATACATGATAGTACCATCAGGACGTTCTGACAAAGTTTGAAAACTGACGTTCACATGATTTCATAGATGTCATGAATATAGAAACTAGTGAAATTTCAATACTTGATCTAAATTTGAGTTTTCCGTTGGTTCATGCAGTTACACATACCATATAGTATGTGCTGATATTTAAAGTGCTGTAGTTGTATGCATGTAAATACATATTTTGTTTCAAGATCACAAATGTAAACATTGTAATGATTATGTCTGTGACACATGAGATTACAGTTAACCACGTTTATTTACATACATTTATTACAGTTAAATTAATTAATGTACATAGATTCATAAAGCACTTACGAATGTTCCATTGTCACAGCTGTTTGTGTCCATATACCCTTTTATAGCTTTTTGCTAACTTCACAATCCATCTCAAATCCACTCAGTCATCTCCATATCCATGCTGTATTTGCAGTATGGCTTGTTTGTTCACCTTGCTATGCTCCTCCAATTATCCTCACTCCAGCTTGCAGTCTATTCACTGCTCATTTCTCCTTTACAATTTGCTGTCTGCTCCTGAACTGCTCACTGACTTCCCACTCTCTGGCTAATTGCACACTTACACTTCAAGTTACTGCATCATTCACCATTAACTGTATATGGCAGTTGTTTGATGTTATGTGCATGCACATAGCTTCTCAGTTCCTCATGAATTCCCTTGGATCTTTAAGTGTAATGACAGGTGAAGAAGTTTCTGGCTGATGCCAGAGGTTAGGCCAGGACAGTGACTATGAGATGTCATAGCAATATGTATGGCTGCCGTAGGAATGAGTGAAGCTATACCTCTGCTCCTCCCTTATACCTTCATGGCATGGAAAGGGACAACTTTACCTTCTACCTTGACCAAGGTTTGTCTGTTTTGTACTGCTGTCAGAGGCAGTATGTTTTACCCCATCCTTTCCGTATGGACTGTCTAGCCCCTTTTATCTTTAAAGATTTATATCTGTAATAAATGAGCACTAGACAGTGGAGTTTACAGTGTGTTACAGAACACCTTTTTAAAATATGTGTTTGCTGCAACAGGTTATGCCTTTCTATATGCTTGCCTTCTTTGCCAAAAAGTCTTGTATGATTTTAGGAATATTGTTACTGAATATCATCAACTGAATTGTTGTAAACAATATGCATTCATAAGTGCATAATATAACAGGTGATGTTTGGATTTTATGTCACCCCAGGGAAATGAAGGAAATGAATTCACGTCAAGCCAAGATTTCTGTGGAGACAACGAGAGAAGTAGCTAATGACAAGACACTGCGGACAAAAGGAGACAAAGACCGTCGGTTGAAAGAGAAGAAACAGAATAATACTAAGAAATTCGCAGATGAACGTAGGTTTGCACAAAAGAAGAATGACAGAGAGGTAGAAAAACTGAAGACAAGACATGACAAAGAAATGGAAAATCTTGTGAAGGATGTGCAGAATGTGAGTACTTGGCACATACACTTACTCTTGATTGCATGAAAGTGATTCGTTCCTTAGAAGCTATCTCTTGAGTAAGAATGTTATTCCTGTTTTTTATCCTCCCCTTTAAATGTGCATTTTAGTCTCATGAACCTGTTTCATATTCAGTTCAGGTGACCATCTTTGCCATGGTTGTCTCAGTCTTATCTGTGGGGTGTAAGCATCTGGTTTCAAATTTGGCCATTATGTTGTACTTTGTATTATGCCTTAGGGGTCACCCAAGCCTTTAATTTTAATTTCTTGAAACTGATAATAATATGATGGGCCACAAACTTGTGAGGTGGGAGGAACACTAGCACCATTTAGCCCTGTGATGCCAGAATGAAGTGCCCAATGTGACGTGTGGAATACCAGAATTTTAAAGAGATCTGCATAAGGAGGCCAATAATTGACCACCATTTATGCCTGAAATTCAGCATTTTGAGCATCACATTACATGGCAGGTTTAGCCAATTTTAGGTCCCAAAATATTAATATAAGTTGAAATGGTAATATATCTTTGAAACACTTGCATGAATTTTAAGGTAATTTTGTTGTAAAATGTAACAGAATAATACAGTAAAGACATGAAATCTGTGTCTAGTTTTCAGTTTTGTGACATTAACTGCAGAATCATGGAGGCAGGCAAAATTTGGTTGAGAGAAATATCATAAACATAACTAAAAACCCTGTATGAAGTACTGTTCATAATAATTATGAACATGGTGACTTAACATTTTATGTTTTCAGAATTTGTGCTTAACCATTGTAAGCTTAATCTTTATATGACTAATAATACTTAGTATTGACATTATGGTTATTGTTATAAGAATAATTATTACTGCAGGCAGCAAAATAGTGATTAGTGGGATTTGATCTTATGATCATCTGTATGCTCTACCTCATAGCTAAACAATCGTTTAAAAACATTACACAGGTAAACAAAACTGCATCATCATGCATGAGAGGGTTCTGTAAATCACCTGTTAACTGGGCTGTTACAGATAATGCAGTCACCTAGTGTTATTCCCATCAAGATGCCATATCAGAATATATTGTCAGATTTAATCTTCATGCACACCAAATGTGGTTAAGTTCAATAAGACTGCATGTGGCTTCATTAGATAATAGATAAATAGAAAAAGTAAATAGTACTAAGTTATTCCTGGATGTGCTACTCTCTAATATGACTCATTCAGGTAATTGGTCTAGTTTAGGAGATGTGAAATACTTTTAAACTTTCTTTCTTGATAAGTTTGCAGGAGCTAGAACTATGATGGTAACTAATGAAAAAGTTAACATGGCTGTTTTATTTACAGCTACTTGAGTTGAACAACAATGAAGAACTAGAGTATGAGCTGACACCCAAGATGGAATTTTTTGCTTGAGGTCACGTGTTCTTTTCAGACAGTGCAAGTACTACCACTAAAATCTCTTGTATTTATAAGTAACTATTGTATATTATTTAATATTGTTATATATCTAGTCAGTTTGATAGGATCACATTCTTAGAGTGCTCCAGTTTATCTGTGCAAAGTAGGAGCACATCTAAACATTTTAGGCTATGTGATAAAATGCTAAACATAGGTCTGTATAGTGTTATGTGCAAGTGAATCTGGCTCCCCATATAAATTCGATGGTAAAGCTCTTCACAGTTTAAGCTAACATTGTAATATATGATTATAAACATGCCTGGTGTCATTTTATGTTAAACTTTAGAAGTGTTTTTACATATATATTACAAAGGGTACAAAGTTTTAATGTAAAGTCAAGTATTGTTCTAATAGACTTGATAACATATATGTTCTTAATGGTTGAAATACCAGACATCCAAACTGAAACAAGGAACAGCAAAAAGGCAGTACAGACCGTCAGTCACATTTACATCTGTTTGAGTTTTCTACATGAAGTGTTCTTAACAGTGATGTGAAAAGTAGCCTCCTTATTCCATGAAGGTCTATCAATTTGTTTATTTATGATAGATACTACGTACTATTTTACTCTGAAATCCACTAATTGACTGGATGAGATATGAAAAATAAAAAACTATGGGGAAAATTATATAGTATAATGTACCTCTCCCATGCTAATGAAATTTAAAAAAAAATTAACATGAAATTGAACCCCATGGGGCTTATTTTAATATTGAAGAACTTCCTTTTCACACCCACAGTACTGGACAAGAATGTTATTATTTTAATATAATATACATTGAGAATATTTTAATATACAACTCCAATTTTCTACAGGTGAGATCTTGGCTGTCTGAAAAAATATCATTCTAATAGGTCGTATTTAAATAATCTTTACACGTGTATTTTGTAATTGTCTGATGATGGCTTTTCACACAAGCCAAAGCTTGTAACAGGCAATGAAACTGATATGTAAATGTAGTTGTGGTGACAGTCTTTACTTCCTTTTTGCAGATACTGTATTCTAATATGAAGTACAGATATGTACACACTTGAATGATACTTGAGTTTTCAGGCTTTTGAAATGGTGCACTTCAGAACTTTGTTTTTGTGGGATATTTTTCTTTTCTGTTGGTGTTATTTCCCAAGCTTTTAGACTCTGTAAGGACCTCATCTTCAATGGCCAGTGGTCCATTGAAGAAACAGGTCCAATATCTGTTGAAGATGAGGCCATAACATGTTCTCAAAACAGTAGGCAATGAACACCTAATGGCAGAGCACAATATCCCAGATGAATGGAGTTCTCACCCACTTGCATGATATGTTTAATTTCTAATAGCAACTCATTATGGTTTCTTCTTGCCTGAAGGATTGAAGTAGCAACAGGTATCTTGTTGTCAACATTATATAATTTAAACTGTTCATAATTTTTATCTTGCAGTTATGTTGACAATATGAGCAACCTTCCACCTGTTACCTACAGTGTAATTTTTTCTGAGAAGTGCCAAAAATTGTTACAGGGAAATGTCTGGGAAGCAGTATTTAATGTTACCAGGTGATAGTACCCAAAATTTTTACTTGAGTACAAAATAATCTGGATGCTTTTTCCAGACTTTTCTTACCAAAGAAAGTTAATAATTAGTTATTGAAATGTTACCAGATGTTGATATAAGATTTTATGCTTATAAAACACACACACACACATCAGTTGAACATCTACTGAAGATTTATATGTGAACATTGTAGAAATAATGAAGATATAGAGTATGGAGTTTTCAGTGGTATCACAAATATATCTTGAGTTCTACGTGATCAAACAAACAGACATGCAAAAGTGTGATGATGATGATTCTATGTAGTGGGATGTAAAAATAACTTGGTACCCAATACCATATCAACTTCTAAGCCTCATATTTGCCTCTTAGGCTCTTAGGACTGCAGAAATTACATGTTTGAGCTGTACGGTTTGTAAAATATGTCCAGGTTTTTTGCCCTTTGGCACCAGAATTAAACATGAGATGAAACCTGCTGATTTAAATAAGATGATTCAGTTGTATCATGCGTATTCATAAAAATGAAAACCTATCAGAGTTTTCCTTCAGATTCACTGAAATAAAATTTAGCATCCATTTATGAATTAATTAACCCCTCTTCTGGAGTTCTGAGCTTAATCCTAACATAATTATCAAATTTCCTTGAAGTGCTGACCTCTGTATTACATTTTGCACACTCACACTCAATGCCACTGTCTCTCAAACATGTGTGAAGCATATCCAATCTGACTGCTTTATTCTTTCAGATAAAGAAGCTGGCTTTTAGCTGGTGTGCAGCAGAGTTTGGAAAAGTCAATTCATTTTAGGCATGTTTGTATAAATAGCATAAAGTGACCATTAGCTTTGTCATGTCTGTCTGTCCATCTGTGAGCACATATCAGCATGGCTCCCACTGGGCAGATTTTCATGAAATTTGATATTGAGGGCTTTTATGAAAATCTGTCAGGAAACTCGAAATTTGTTTAAAATCAGAGGGCAATCTGAGGCAGTTTTCATGAGTACCTAATTGAGTTTCATATTTTTAGCAGCAACATATAGTGCAGCAATACAGAGAATGCATAGCTGTGTTTCCATGGCAGTGCTTTCAGTGTTTATTTCATTTTATGATTGTGACACATGTAAATCAACAATAAAAAGGGAATGCACTGTTGTGTTTCAATGGCAGCAACGGTTGTGTGAACATGCCACAATATTACACTATACATACATTACCTTACCTGTTTCTCTGATCTGGGAGGATTGAATTGAAGTATATAAGTGCAAGACTTGTATACTTGTTTGTTTCAATCAAGTAGAAACTAAAATATCATTATGCATGAATGACTTCCTCATTTTTCAACATGGTGGGTTTTTATTTGAGACGGTCATCGTATGAAAGCAATGATGCTGCTATATGAGCCATTGTTGGAATTAACTGTGTGTTTAAATTTCACTTTGTTGTGTGCTGCAAGCCTGTCAAGTAATTGTCTACTTGTCTGGCAGTTACAAAAACAAATACATGAGTGAGGTTGTGAATGCTGTTCAAAGTTATTGCAATTTGATGGTGGACCAGCCCATTAAGTTCAGTGGGCAGTGGGGTTGACGATTGTATGTTGCACTTCACACCTGCATAACTCCTGCTCCCATAATGCCCCTAGACCATTCCATTGTACCCCCAAGCGTCTTAGAGTTACAAACCTCCATTTTTACTTTCAAGTTTTTTTTTTGATGGAAAGGGGTGGGGGGGGGGGACAGAATCACAGTTTGTAGTAAGTTGTTGGATAATTTTGTTTTAATCAGTACAAATTTGTACACACTATTGAACATTTACAACAGATTCATGGAACTCTGCATTCCCAAGCTATTTGTTCATATTCTCCTGAGACTGGACTGCAGTGCATGTGATAGTAATGACACACCACAAGAAGCCATCATGCCAGCAGATCCAGCAGGCAGATGGTCAATATACATGTTACAGAATCTATGTCAGGGGCCTAAGGGGGGTAACGGGAGTCGGGAGGGAACATACTGACTAAACAAATTTTTTCTAACACTGGTAGACACAGTAGACCAGCTGCAGGGGTAATATATACCACAGGGATATCTGTGAATGGCCCATAATTAGCATGTTTTTGGTGCTTCTTTAAAATGACTTTGCTTGCCATTTAGCCCCAAACATCTAAACATTATGCTCACAGCACCTGCTCTGTGTTTTAGGGGATATCAGCTTCTTTCTATATAACAAAGAAGTATTTTGACATATATGTACATATAAAGCACAATTGTAACCCATCTTGAATAACAGTTTTATAATTTATTGTTTTAATCCCTTATTTGATTTAAGTTGTTCTTGCCATGAATATGTGACAGTGATACTCCAACATATGCTTGTGATCTTGAAATTAGATTAATTTGTGTGGTCATTATAACAATGCAGCTGCTCTGCACTGAGATAAGAGGCCCCTGAGCACATAATGTAGGAGGCTTAGTGAGACCAAAAGCCAATTTGGAGATAATGGTAAAGAGGAAAATTTCTGTCCCTCCTGAGTATCAAGCAACCTACAAGCCAACAGTGTAAGAAATTATTACAGTTCCCTTTTTGCACTTGTTCAAGAAACTTAATTGTATATTTATGTTATGTGTTCTTACAATTCCAAAATGTGACAAGGAGTATGGTAGTTTGATTCATGTACATACTACACCGTAACATTTCTATGCTGTAACTGTGGAATTGAACCTTCAGTGGGCAGATATTTTTTTTTTTTATGTTCAAGATTATCTTCCTAGAAATTCAGAATAACCTGCTATCTGGTGGTGGTAGATTACGTGCTAGGAACATCTGGTGCAAAATTATTGAACTCAGTAAACAGAATAGCAATAAAGTTAAACTGAAATGTCTACTTGTCAAAAGACACATTTCAGATGCATTTGTATGCACTTGTAAAGTGTTACAAATGTCACAGGACATAACAGAGTGGTCAGTTATAAAATTCTTGAATGTTCTAAAACTGATACTGTGTCAAATTTTTAGACAGTCTGGTTAACTAATAGTTTAATGCCAGTTTTAACATGGCATAATACAAATTGTCCAGCAGAAAGTAGAGCTTGCCCGTAGGATCTGCGAACCTGCTCATAAAGCCTGCGTTAACAATATGTTGTATGTTGTTATGGCATGTTAGAGAATGACCTCCAACTCTCATGTATGTTTGACGGCTGGTTTACAAATTACTGAAAACTGTTTGAGGTTCCAGTATAGCAATTGCCAATACTGCACATCTGTTATACTCTGTAAGGGTATTGTGTGTGTATGTGTGGATTTCTTTGGTATGGTATGCATTTTCTTTCAGACTTCTCCACAAAAAATAGTTACATGGCATAAGAGCAAGCGAACGAGCAGGCAACAAGGTACAGTCATTATTTGGTCCCCAAAAATTTTACATAAGGTGGCCATTGAATTATTTACTGTATGGATGGGTGAACTATCTTGCTGGAAGAAAATTATTCCCTCCCCTATGACTTACATTTCTGAATGAGTGGTGAAAGAATTTGTTCCACATACCTTTCTAGATGTATTGGTTCTGAATATTCTTGTTCCAAAGTTGGCTGACCATACCCCAAATTGTGTGTTAGTCCTGGATTGTCCACCAACAGGTACCAGTGCGTATGTGGTCACTTAAGTAAAACCATGCTTTATGTGCAAAGCAAGTCAGCAAAGGATCACCTTCACCACTATAACTGCTTTGCAGAACCAGTTACTAAAAGGTCCAGTTGCAGCACAGTCTGCCTTGTGGAAATGTTGCACAACTTTGTACGTTTTCAGATGAAGCAGTTTTGTGGCTGCATGTGCAGAGTACTTTGATATGGTTTTAAATGTGCGTTTCATTTCATAGAACACACCCTGTTTGCTGTTGGGTCTTCATTAACAAGGAACTTGATCTTTGAAATTTGTTCAAGAGGTGACATATTGTTGATATGTGAGGGAACTGAAACACTGGAAAACTGTATACTAAGTTCACTAGGCCACTTTCTAATAGGATTTGTATATTATGTAGGTTTCCCCAATAAATATTCTTTGTATTACACTTTGTTGCATATTCATAAACAAAGAGCAGTTTACATCACAATAAAAGGTGTCTGTGCTGCACAGTACTTACTGCCATATTCACAAACCACAGAAGAATGTTCATGCCAGTTGCATACAGCACATGAATCATGACTTTTATGGAATATGTTACCACTTTGAGGTGATGCAGTGTAACCATATGCAACTTTTGCTGTGGTCGATCAGGTTTCCTATAATTGTGTTGTGCTTTCAACAGAATTTACTGTACTACTGATAGTATCTTGTGGTTCAGATGTTCCTGCATGTACTGCTCAAACCTGAAGTATATGTTTTTCCTCATTACAAATCATTTGTGTACATAATTTCTTGAATTGTTTCTAAATACAGTGAATATTTATCACAGAGATTAAATCATTTTTGTACAATATTGTTTAAATATAAATTTGTCAGTTTGCAGCCCCATTGTTAAATGTAACTATTGCTCCCAACTAATGTGCAGATAGAAAATATCTTCATTTTTAGGTATATACTTTTTTAAGAATAAATTACTTTGCATTACCTAATCACAGGTATATGTATCATTGATGCTGCAGCAATTAAAAAACTAATTTGAGTAAGGAAATACAGTTTGGTAGCTTATTTTACAGTACATGACATAATTGAGTGTATGTGAATATGAGGTGCTGTAATTTTGGTTGATTTGGGGGGGGGGGGGGGGATTTTTAAAGGGGAGGGGTGGGGGTTTTGTTGTGTGTTTGGGTTTTTTGTTTATTTTTTTTTTTTTTTTTTTCTTCTTTTTTTCATTTTTTTGAGTTTTTTTAAAAATC
>Ga0131853_10024956_pt1 | contig 10776 bp, 9 predicted proteins | sample TergutLab28metaG_FD_92764 | JGI IMG/M metagenome (GOLD analysis project Ga0131853, IMG submission 92764) | Labiotermes labralis P1 segment gut microbial communities from Petit-Saut dam, French Guiana - Lab288 P1 (version 2) (version 2) | ecosystem: Host-associated > Arthropoda: Insects >... | reverse complement strand
GTTGGCAATCATTAAATTAGAAACAGAAAAAGAGGTAGAGGAGTACGATTTTACAGCAGGATACCCGCCTAAACTTACATTCTAATGATTACACCTTACATCATAGCGGCATTGATATTCGTGGGTGACACCAATTGTCGGAAATACCAAAAAGGACAGGGGAAAAAATAAAAATCGTGAAGGTGAAAACAGAAAGTAACGACATTAAGATGCCCAACATACTCTTAGATACGGAAGGATTGCCAATGGTTAAAGTAGCCGCAAGTTCAACTATTGCAACCTTTCTGTCCATATGGTCATCTATTCAGTTCCCGCTTTGGTCGGTTGTAATAGCGGGCATATTAAACGTGTTTATTGGGCTTGCCGTTGCAGTGTACGCGAGTCAGGAGATGTTCTCCTTTAGAAAGATAACGGAAGGAGTTCTCTATATCGTTATTTGTTTTGCGCTTATATTCATTGGAACAGTTGTAGACTCACTGAACTACATTGCCGACTTTAAGTTCTGTAACTGGATTAGCATCGTCCTGCTAATCATGACCGGACTAAACATATTGAAGAACGCAGGGAAGGTGTTTCCGGCGTTTAGCATCTTTACAAGATTAATAACCAAGAAAGTATCAAAAACATTTGATGTTGATGAGAACGAACTTAATGAACTAACAAAAACTAAAGACAATATAAAGTAACATGAAAACAGCAAAGTATTTCAAAGATTCGGAGTTTCAAAGGTGTATTCCAGCTTGTTCTATTAATGACATGGATCAGGATTTCCTTACCAAATTGGACGCAATCAGGGAGAAAGCCGGAATCCCCTTTATTTTGACCTCTGCTTACCGCTCCAAAGATTGGGAGTTGAGTAAGAAAAGAGACGGAAAAAGCGTCCATACGCTCGGAAAAGCGGTAGATATTAGCTACGCAAATACCGCCGCCTGTTTTAAGATTGTAAAGGCGGCGATTGAGCTGGGAATACGGCGCATCGGGATAAATGCAAAGTTTGTACACATTGACACAGCCGGAGACGGCAAGGCGGTAGATGTAATTTGGATGTATTGATATGAAAATAATTAATAAATACCTGCTTATAGCAATGGCAGTGCTGCTTGTCGCAGCGCTTACGTCAATAAAGTACCAAAACACCATCATAAAGGTTACAAAAGCAGACAGGAACACGTACAAGCAAAACATGGAAGTGCTGATTGGTGAGGTTGAACATTATGTAACAAAAGACAGCCTGAGCGCTGCAAAGACTCAGGTTTTGGAGCTTAAACTTGAAGAATACGAGCAATTCAGGGCTGAGGACTTGGCTACGATAGGCAGCTTGAGAGTCCGGTTAAGGAACCTCGATAATGTTGTGACGACACAGTTGCAAACGATGGCTACAATCAGAGGGACATTCAGGGATTCGATAATCAATGATTTCCTCGCCACTCTGGGGGGTAATGTCGAGAAAGTACAAGATACCATCAAACGTTTAGACATTAGAACGACTTGGTGGGATTTTGAAGCAGAACTGCGTACCGATACCTATGAGTTGAACGGCCTGTTTACAAGCAGGGATTCATTGTTTATAACCGCACAAACTGAATACAAGAGATTCAAGCTGTTTGGTTTAATACCGCTTTGGGAGACAAACAATGTGCTCAAGCGTGATGTTGATGCCGTATCCAAAAATCCGTACACTCAGATTATGGGTTTAGAGTTTATCGAAATCCGTAAAAAGAGAAGATGATGGATGCAGAATTTACGCTTACAGAGTTTTTTAGGTTCGTACTTGTTCTCGATTTAGCAATCTTTACCATAATAGGCTGTATCTGTATATGGTTTGGATGGGTGCTTAATTGGAGATATGTTAGGCGCAAGATACGAGTCGTATCCGACATCTATACGCCAAAAGCCGGAAGAACTCCCAGACAGGCATATCAAGACAAAATCATGCAACTGCTCAATGAGATTGCCGACAAACGGCCGCTAATCGAGAAGGACTTAGGAGATGGAAAAACAAAAATAGCCATGCACATCTACAAACCATAGGGATTGCGAGGGAGGAAAATGTAAAAATCTTAACTTTGCAGAAAAATGAACTTATGGCAAGCGGTGGGAAAAAATAAAACAAGTGTTAGGGAACAGCAGAAAACGGAAAAATCATACAGCAATAGAACCCACAGAGTAGGCTAAAGAATGAGAATTCTTATGAAAAAAAGGTCGTTACAACTCCATTATGAAAATTAAAAAAATTTGTAACATTATAAAAAATAGCACCATTACAGCTACTTACATTCTTGCATGGGGTGCAAGGGGTCGGACGTTCGAATCGTCTCGCTCCGGTTTTAAAACGATGCGGAGAGGCGAATGAGGGGGGTGAGGGTTTGGGTGAAGGGAAGCTCCACACTGCCTCCGTAGGCGCCGTAGAGTCCTCCTCCCAATCCGATATAACAAAAATTCAAGTAGTTCAGCCGAATAATATCTTCCACGACTATTCCGCTCTCCCAATAACCTTGCTGCATGTCGAGCAGCGGCCTGCCGCCGTGGTAGTCGGGATGAGTCAATTGAGACCAGCCAACAGATTGGGCCAAGGCCAAGCGGGGTCTGAATATTTTTGACTTCGATTTATACAGCAGGGAGCCAAGGTCGTGATACAGAAAAGCATGGATGTACCGGTCGGAGGCGTATATCTGATTTGTAATTACATTAAAGCTGGACTTGGAGATTTCGGCCAAAAAAATCGTTCGGTCTAAATAGGATTGACCAAAAAGCAGCATCACCGGAACATCTTTGCCTGCCAAGCCGCCCCATAAAGAGAAGTAAGTCCGCCCAACATTCCGGAAATAAGTATTGAACTCCATCCCCAATTCTGTGTTATGGTAAAAACGGGGGCTTGCAAAGGCGTCAGACATATTTACTGCGTAGTTCAAGTAAAACACCGGATGGTCGGACCTAAACGTCTGGGTGCGTCTGAATATTTTGCTGCGCTGCTCCCGAACGGCATATCGCAATTGAATACTTGCCTGACTATTGCATAGACCATGGTTTCTGTCAAAATACTGACCCTTGTAGTTATACTCAAAAAAAGGAGCCAATGACTGCGCCTTAGCTTGCAGGCCAAAATGAAGATTGCCCCACCAACCGGCGCCCCCTATCCCCGCCTCGCGGCTAAACGACAAACCGCTTATATCGTTTCGATACCAAACCCTTAGCTCCGAATCCCAGTCCTTGCGAGGAAACACCGACACAGAAACTCCGTATTTGATTTCCTTATCCTTTAATCCGTACCGGCCATAGCCCCCTACCGAAAAATAAGGCGAAAACCTCCAGTTGGTATACAGTCCCGCGCCCAAACGCAATCCTTCATAGAAGTTGTAATTAAGAACCTGATTAAAAGGGATGTCAAACATCTTGTATGAAAAGCTATTGCGGTCCATCGCTCCTTCCGCAACCTGCATGAGCCAGTCATAATCAGCCTGTTCATATCTTTTATAAGTATTCAACTCCTTTTGAGAGAGTAAAATAGCGCGATAATGCTCGATGTACTCCGGACGCTTGTGCGCATCCGGAGCCATCCATATGGTTCTTGCCGCCATCTTGCGTCCGTCCATCGGGGGGTCAATGACCACATCGCTTATTGAGCTGTTGCTGTAAAAAGTCATATCCAATCCCGTAAAGCCAAAGTTCTTATATAGAATCTCAAAGCCTAACGAGGAGGGGAACCAAGTGGTAGAATCAATCAGACGGTATTGTTGACGGATTTTGACGGGAAGAAGTTCGGCCGTGGCAGGCTCGGCCTCCACACGCTCTATGGCCCATCCGCGGGAGTTAATGTACAACGTGCCCTTTAGTCCGTCTATGTTGGAGCCGCGGCCGGGCCTAAAGGCAATCGCAAAAGTCGAATCCCCTTGGGCCGAAATCAAGGTATCGAGGAGTAAAAAAAAATACTTATCGGTGCTGTTGGGGCTAATTGGATTGAGGTAGAATTGATTAATCTCTTTCCATTCGATTACGTCTTCGTAAAAATGAAAAAATTGCAGGGCTAACGGCAGCATCGAGAGCTGCTGATACTCTTTGAACCCGCTGGTTTGGGAGGCGATTATCTTCTCTTCTATCCTTCCCGGACCCGCAAAAGTCCGTTCCGTAACCGATTCCACAATCAAGCCATAGCTTGCGTCCGGCTGTACAAAAGGCATTCTGCCTCTGGCCATGAACCGGAGCGCGGTGGAATCCTCCTGTACATGAAGCGTCATTTTGTTGTATTGCATACACCGGTAGGGCCGGTTCTTTTCGGGATTATTTTTGTCGCGGTTGTTGATGGCGTTTTCAATGATTCGGTGGGCGGGGTTCGGGCGCGGCCTTACCACAATAGGCTGTAGAGTAGTTGCTTGCGAATCGGGGTCTTGGGCGCCAAGCGTCCCAAAAATACAGCAGACAAATATGAATAAGACAAGCCGTTTCAAGAACTTTTCTTTCTGATTAACATTCTTTCCAAACGCAATTCCCATACTAACAGCAAAGACATAGTCCACCTTGACAGGAGCAGCCACCAAATCATCGCACCCACGGCGGCCAGCAATACGACATCTTCTAAATTGCTGTGCGATATCGCTATGTGGTGGTTTAGCAAATCGGCGTCCTCTTTGCTGATTTTTCCCCTGTCTGCCTCTTCAATCATGATGGCAGCCCCATAGCCCAGCCCCATCGTATTGGCCACAATCCATAAAAATGCCGTTTTGGCGGGCAGGCCAAAGAAGTGCATCACCGGCCTAAGAAACTTAGCAATCAGCCTAATGACGCCAAATTCGGAAAGCAGACGCTGAAAAATGGACAGGAAAAAAATCAGCACAGTCATTTTAACCGCCAACTGTAAGGTGGCCCAAAACCACTCGCTAAGCAAGCCTTTAATCGGCTCCCGAACCGCTGTAAAAGCAGCCGTTGTTCGCATTATTTCTCCGGGCATCAACTGATTGAGGACGGCGCCAAGGAGGAATGCCGATAAGGTGCGGATAACGACCATGCGTATGGCAGACGAGCCGGTTTTCTTTTGTACCGCCGTCTCGGCAATGATGTTGTGCGAACAAAGCACCATCACGCTTAAAATAGTAATCGCCCTAAAATCCAAAGAGAGGGTGACCATCACGGCAATAGACGAGTAGACATTTACAAAGTAACCCGTTACATAAGCCAGCGCCGCTTCTCCGGGCAGGCCCACCCATTGGAACACGGGGGCAAGCAGGTTGGAAAACCAGTATAAAACACCGGTATAGCGCAAAAAAACAATGATTAACGATACAGTCGCGGTAATCTTTACCATCCAAAGGGATGTCTTCCAAGCGCCCGGCAAGGCCTCTTTAATCACGTTCAAGACGCGCTTTCCGTTTGACAGCATATGTTTAAACAATCATGTTTTCATTTGTCGGCAAAAATAAGAAATTTGGCGAAGAGGACATTATTATCTATATTCGCAGGTTGATAATCTATAAATCCTAAAATACTACATCATGAGAATCCTGATTTCTTCTTTACTTTTAACCAGTTTATTAGCCATGATTACCGGCTGCAACCAACCCAAATCCAAACTCGTATTGGTAACGGACCAATATGGAGTCGCCCACAAAATTAACCCACATGAAAAGTTTGTTTATCTGATTTTTACCGGCCACTTTAGCCCGGACGACAACGGTTATTTTGAAAATTTCGACGGCGCCGCAGAGGTACTCAAAACCATGGCCAAGCACGATATTAAAGGTTCGTTTTTCCCCACCGGCATCTGCTTCCGCGTAGACAGGTATCAGCAAGTCATGAGAGACATCATTGAGCAGGGGCACTACCTCTCCAGCCATTCGGACATCCATCTTTTGCTCTGCGCGTACGAAGACCGCAACCAAACTTTGGTTACTTTTGACTCTTTGGCCCGCGACACGGCCGACATGGAGTATGAATTGGAAAGATTCGGGCTGACCAAAGAGCAGTATTTATGGTTTGTTCCGCCCTACGAATACTACAATCAGTTCAGCGCGGACGCCTACCGCACGCTGGGCTACAAATTGGCCAATCCTACCGAGGGCTTGGTAACGGCCATGGACTGGATGGGGCCCGACCACCCCGAATACCACTCGGCAGAGCAGTTAATCAACAACATATGGGAATTTGAAAAAGAACATACCCTAAACGGAGCCATCATCTTGATTCACGCCATGGACTATCCCGACCGGACAGACGAAGACCGCCCCTACAAGCATCTTGGCGCCATTATCGAAAGATTAAAGAGTTTAGGATACGGATTTAAAACATTCAAGGATGTGATTGCGATGGAGCAATAAGGCACAAGGCAGTCACACTATGATTCACTTCTTTTGCAACGATGCCCGCCAAATTATTGCGGCACAGTCGTCAAATATTCTTGACAACAACAACATCCAAGCCCTTTGCTGGCTCTTTGGAGGGGCCGGCTTTGTAGGACAAACCTCTTTGGAGGGACCTTTCATCGGGCCGCGCCGCGAGATGATTACGCCATGGAGTACCACTTCGGTAGAGATTACCCGCAATATGAACATTCCGGACATGGTGCGCATAGAGCTTTTTACCCCCGCCGAGGCTGTAGAAGCGCCTTTTGACCCCATGCTGCAAGAGCGGTACAACGGATTGGACCAGTCTATTTTTACCATTGACCGAAGTCCGGAGCCTGTGAGGTACATCGATGACATCGAGGCTTACAACCAACAGGAAGGCTTGGCGCTGAGTCCGGACGAAACGGAGTACCTCCAAGCGTTAAGCAACAAAATTGGACGCAAACTTACCGACAGCGAACTCTTTGGTTTTTCGCAGGTAAATTCGGAGCATTGCCGCCACAAAATCTTTAACGGCACGTTTATCGTTGACGGCAAAGAACAACCTGCCACGCTGTTTGGATTGATTAAAAACACGTCCAAACAACACCCCAACCTGATTGTATCGGCCTACAAAGACAACTGCGCCTTTTTGCAAGGCCCCAAAGAAAATCTTTTGTTTTTACCGGTTTCCGGCCACAAGCCCGACTTTTTTACCACGCAAACAGAAGAAGTAGTGCTGTCGTTAAAGGCCGAGACGCATAATTTTCCCACCACGGTAGAGCCTTTTAACGGAGCGGCCACCGGCAGCGGCGGAGAAATCCGCGACCGAATGGCGGGAGGAAAAGGTTCCATACCCTTGGCCGGCACCGCCGTATACATGACTGCCTACCCAAGATTTGGAGCAAAAAACCGACCTTGGGAATCCATACCGCCCCGAAAATGGCGCTACCAAACGCCCGAAGAAATACTTACCAAAGCCTCCAACGGCGCCAGCGATTTTGGAAACAAGTTTGGACAACCCTTGATTTGCGGCAGTTTGCTCACCTTTGAACACATAGAAAATACGCACAAATTTGGCTTTGACAAAGTGATTATGCTGGCCGGAGGAATCGGCTACGCCCGCAAAAAAGACGCCCAAAAAGAAACGCCGACCGCAGGGGACAAGGTTGTATTGCTGGGAGGCGACAACTACCGGATTGGCATGGGTGGAGGCGCCGTATCGTCTGTAGCCACAGGGCAATACGGGAACAGCATCGAGTTAAACGCCATACAGCGCTCCAACCCCGAAATGCAAAAACGGGTTTTCAACGCCATCCGCGCCTTGACCGAACAAAGCAACAACCCCATTGTATCCATACACGACCACGGCGCCGGCGGCCACCTCAATTGCCTGTCGGAACTGCTTGAGGACACCGGCGGCATCATAGACATGAGCCAATTGCCCGTAGGAGACCCCACCCTGTCGGCCAAAGAATTGATAGGCAACGAAAGTCAAGAGCGAATGGGATTGGTGCTCAAACCAAAAGACATTCCCGCCCTGCAAGCCATAGCCCACAGGGAGTGCGCCCCCATGTACGTGATTGGAACCGTCTTAGACAACCATCGCTTTACCATAGAAAACCCCCAAACAGGAGAAAAGCCGATTGACTTAGCCCTTTCCGGTTTTTTGGGCAATACGCCCCCGACAACCATGACCGACCATACGGTTGCCCCCTCTTTTGCTCCCGTATCCTACAACACAGAGCATATAGAGCATTATTTGGAATCGGTACTCCAATTAGAATCGGTTGCCTGCAAAGACTGGCTCACCAATAAAGTAGACCGATGTGTGGGCGGTTTGGTAGCCAACCAGCAAACAGTGGGCGAGATTCAATTGCCGCTAAACAACTTTGGGGCCATGGCGTTGAGCTATCAAGGAAGAGAAGGCATCGCCACAGCCGTGGGACACGCCCCCGCAGTCGCCCTCATCCATGCCGCCGCCGGCTCCCGTATGGCCATTGCCGAAGCGCTGACCAATATTGTTTGGGCGCCCTTAGAAGGCGGACTGTCGGCGGTATCTCTAAGCGCCAACTGGATGTGGCCCTGCCGCAATGCGGGAGAGGACGCCCGCCTTTACCAAGCGGTAGAAGCCGCCTCCGCCTTTTGTATTGATTTAGGAATCAACATTCCCACCGGAAAAGACTCGCTCTCCATGACCCAAAAGTATCCCAACGGAGAACAGGTGCTTGCCCCCGGAACCGTCATTATATCCGCCGTTGCGCCCATGAAAAACGTACGCCGGCCGGTGCATCCCCTGCTCTTGCCCGACCCGGACAGCGTCCTGCTCTACATAGACCTTTCGAGCGCGCCCATGGAATTGGGAGGAAGCGCCTTTGCCCAAGTGGTGCAAAAAATAGGCGATGCCTGTCCGGATGTGGTTCGGGCCGATTACTTCGCGCTCTGTTTTGATGCCATTCAGCAATGTATTCAAGAAGGAATCATCATGTCGGGGCATGACGTATCTGCCGGAGGAACCATTACCGCCCTGCTGGAACTCTGTTTTGCCAACAAAGAAGGAGGACTGTCCATAGACCTAAGCCGATTCCGCGAACAAAGCGACCCCGTCAAAGCGCTGTTTGCAGAAAATCCCGCCCTAATTATACAGGTAGCCGGCCGCCACAAAGCATCCGTATGCAAGCGGTTCAACGAGGCCGGTATCGGTTACTGCCTCATCGGGCAACCGCAAAGCCAAAGAAGCCTTGACCTGCTGTGGCATGACCGTAAGTACCACTTTGATATTGACAAGCTCCGCGATATATGGTTTTCCACCTCCCTCTTGATGGACCGGCGACAAACCATCGCCCCCATGCCCGAACTCCGGTTTAAAAACTACAAACAACAAGCCCTTCTGTTTGACTTTCCCCAATCTTTTGGAGGAAAATTGTCGGATTACGGCCTTAGCTCCACGCAGAGGGTCGTTACCGCAACAGCCAAGGCCGCCATCATCCGCGAAAAAGGCTCCAACGGAGACCGAGAGATGGCATGGATGCTCTATTTGGCCGGATTCGAGGTAAAGGACGTACACATGACCGACCTGATATCGGGACGGGAAACCCTTGAGGAAGTCAGCCTAATTGTATTCACAGGCGGATTTTCCAACGCAGACACCCTTGGTTCCGCCAAAGGCTGGGCCGGCGCCTTCCTCTACAACCAAAAGGCCAAAATTGCCTTGGAGCGCTTCTACGCCCGCCCCGACACCCTCAGTTTAGGCGTATGCAACGGCTGCCAATTAATGGCCGAATTGGGACTTATCACCGTTACCGAGCGCCACCGCTCCCCAAAAATGAAACACAACACATCGGGGCGTTACGAGAGCGGCTTTGTAAACATAACCATACCGGAATCCGGCGCCATCATGCTGCAATCGCTTACCGGCAGCCGCTTAGCTGCGTGGATTTCCCACGGAGAAGGCCGGTTCGCATTTCCGGAACCAATAGAAAACTACAGCATTGCCCTCCAATACAGCTATACGGATTACCCCGGAAATCCCAACGGCTCTCCACAGGGCATTGCCGGCGTTTGCAGCGCAGACGGCCGCCACTTGGCCATGATGCCCCATCCCGAACGCAGCATCTATCCTTGGAACTGGGCGCATTATCCCGCCACCCGCCAAGATGATGAAGTGTCGCCATGGATTGAGTTGTTCATAAATGCACGGAAATGGCTTGGGTAATTAGAATAAGAACGTCCTTATTCTAATTTTATGCCATATTTTTAGAATAAGAGAACTTTTATTCTAAGTTATTTGGTAATTTTTAGAATAACGCCTACTTTTGCACAAAATATTACTACATGGAGTGCGTGGACAGCACGGTACGCATGAACCTTTATTTTATCTTAAACAATTTACCAATTCCAAAAGTAAACAAAACACTCAAAACTATTGCGGCAATTTCATAAATGTCAGGAAAAACACCCCATAGCCAATCAAATAAAAATCTAACTAAAATGAACCCAAATGCCATCAGTATAAGCATTTTGTTGTACGAGTATTTGCTACTGAATGCTCGGTAGAAAAGGGTTATCATAGGAATAAAAAAAAGATTCATGATGTTATCAGCAAAATGGAAGTCATGGATGTTGTTACTTTGCACATAAGGGCGATAAAACCAAGACAGCATTAAAGCTGTAATAAGTATGAACGTGGCTGCTATTGATAATGTTACTCTAAACTTCACACTATCATTATTACTGTTATTATTAGATGTCATTGTATTATATTTTTGTTTTCAACCGCTATGCAAATCATAAAATGCTATTTATACATTTGCATAAATTCGGGGGTCTACTTCGTCTTGGAAATGCGTTCGATAATCATGGCAATTGAGCCGTCTCCGGTGACGTTGCAGGCGGTGCCAAAACTGTCCATGGCTATATAGAGGGCAATCATCAGCCCTATGGCCTCCGACCCAAAGCCCAG
>Ga0131853_10024954_pt1 | contig 10776 bp, 10 predicted proteins | sample TergutLab28metaG_FD_92764 | JGI IMG/M metagenome (GOLD analysis project Ga0131853, IMG submission 92764) | Labiotermes labralis P1 segment gut microbial communities from Petit-Saut dam, French Guiana - Lab288 P1 (version 2) (version 2) | ecosystem: Host-associated > Arthropoda: Insects >... | reverse complement strand
TAGGCTTCTTCGTGTCAGAAGACGGCCAGAGCCTGTTTTATCTTTCCCAGGCAAGGGGAATATTCAACATCTTCCGCCGGGACATTGCCACAGGCGAGGTGACTCATTCTCAAGTATTGGGGTCTTTGATGGGGCTGAATATTGATCGAAGTGTGATTGGTGATATTACTGTTGATGATAAAGGTGCCTTTTTTGCCGCTTGTAGTGAGTTTGATGACTTTTTAAAAGAAAATTTCACGAAAGTAGGGCGTCATGACATACAGCTAATTGTTCAAGAAGAATCAGTTGAGCGAGAAGTCCATACTGAGAACATTGAAATCATTGTGTCATCCATGCGCTTAGATGTTATTGTGAAAGCTTTGATTCAAGCTTCACGTGGAAAGGCAGAGGAATATTTGGAGGCAGGCTTTGTTCGTCATAATCATGCAGTGGAGAAAAAAGTATCAAGGGTTTGCCATGTAGGAGATGTTTTATCCATTCGCAAGGCTGGCAGATTCAGAATTATTGAAAATAAAAAAACAACCAAAAGTGGGAAATTGGTGTTGGTTGTGAGTAAAAGTGTTTAAAGATTTAGTTAATAGATAATGGTTGTGTTAGGAGTAATATAAGATGGAAGAGAAAAAAGATTTTAAAGGCACATTATGGATGCCAAAAACAGATTTTCCAATGCGAGGAAATTTACCAACAAAAGAACCTGAGGTACAAGCAGGTTGGGATGAGCAAAATTTATACGCAGCAAGGATTGCCAAAAACGAAGGTAAGCCAACATTCATTTTGCCAGATGGTCCGCCTTATGCAAATGGTAGCATCCATATGGGACATGCTTTGAATAAATTATTAAAAGATTTTATCGTCCGCTATAAAAATATGGCTGGTTTTTCGGCACCGATTTTTCCAGGCTGGGACACCCATGGATTGCCAATTGAGCAAGCCCTTGTAAATAAGAAAAAAGTGAAACGACATGAGATGTCAATTGCAGATTTTCGCGCTTTGTGTGAAGACTATGCCCATGAGCAAATGGTCGAACAAAAGAAGCAGTTTAAGCGTTTAGGTGTTCTTTTTGATTGGGAAAATCCATATTTAACCCTTCATAAAGGATTTGAAGCAGAGCAGTTATTAGTATTCGGCAAAATGGCAGCTGACGGTCTGATTTACAAAGGGTTAAAACCAATCTACTGGTCGCCTTCGTCTGAAACAGCCCTTGCTGAAGCAGAAATCGAATACCACGATAAAAAATCACCTTCGATCTATGTGGCATTTAAAGTAAAGGATGGTGGCGATGTCCTTGAAGGGAATGAAGAATTTGTCATCTGGACCACAACCCCATGGACCATCCCTGCTAACTTAGCGATCGCGGTTCATGCAGAATTGGAATACAGTGTCATTGAAACTGATGGTCGTCGCTTGATTGTTGCGAAAGAACTAGTTGCAAAATTAGCTGAAGAATTGGGATGGGAGAATTATCAGGAAGTAGCGACTTATAAAGGGGCCCAATTTGAGCGTTTAGTGGCAACTCACCCGATGTATGATCGTGATTCTTTAATTGTTTTAGGTGACCATGTCACACTAGAAGCGGGAACTGGTTTGGTTCATACAGCACCTGGACATGGTGAGGACGATTTTAATGTAGGTAAAACTTATGGTTTAGATATTTTGTGTCCAGTTGATGGCAAAGGGAAATTTACAGCAGCTGTTAATGATCCAGAACTTGAAGGTCAGTATTATGACACTGCCAATAAGCTCATCACAGAGCGTTTAGAAGCAAGTGGTGCTTTATTGAAACTATCATTTATGACCCATTCATATCCCCATGATTGGCGCACTAAAAAACCAATTATTTTTAGAACGACTAATCAGTGGTTTGCATCTATTGATGACTTAAAGGCTGATATTTTATCAGAAATTGAAAATGTAAAATGGATTAACCCATGGGGAGAAATTCGCATTGCCAACATGTTCAAAGACCGTGGCGAGTGGTGTATTTCCCGTCAACGTGTGTGGGGTGTGCCGATTCCAGTGTTTTATGCTGAGGATGAAACCCCAATTGTTGATAGCGATGTGATTGCCCATGTGGCTAATTTAGTCCGTGAACATGGAACGAATATTTGGTTTGAACGTGATGCATTAGACTTATTGCCAGCAGGCTTCACCCACCCAGGAAGTCCAAACGGCAAATTCACAAAAGAAACTGACATCATGGACGTATGGTTCGATTCAGGAACGGTTCATCAAGGTGTCCTAAAAGCAAGAATGAATACTTACCCAGCTGATTTATTCCTAGAAGGAAGTGATCAGTACCGCGGTTGGTTTAACTCCTCTCTTACAACAGGTGTTGCCATGACTGGAAAGGCACCTTATAAATCAGTCCTTTCTCATGGATTTGTTCTTGATGGTAAAGGGTTAAAGATGTCAAAATCCATTGGTAATGTTGTTGACCCGCTTAAATTGATTAAGCAATATGGTGCTGATGTGGTGCGTATGTGGGCGGCAAGTGTGGATTATCAGGCTGATGTGCGTATTTCTGATGATATGATTAAACAAGTGTCGGAATCTTACAGGAAAATCCGTAACACATTCCGTTTCTTATTAGGAAATTTATTTGATTTTGATCCAGCTGTTGATGCGGTGGCGTTTGAGGATATGCCTGAAGTGGATCAGTTTATGATGCATCGATTAAATAGTAGCTTAGTGTCAAGTGTTCGACAAGCTTATGATGAATACCGTTTTGATGATGTATCAAAGCAAATAAATTATTACCTCACCAATAGATTGTCTGCTTTTTACCTTGATTTCACAAAAGACATTCTTTACATTGAGGAGAAGGATGGATTAGCTCGTCGCTCAGTACAAACGGTATTGTATGAACATGCAGTGAAATTAGCCATTTTATTAACTCCGATTATTCCACATACAACAGAGGAAGTTTATTCACATCTGCCAGGTGAAAAAGAAACCTCGATTTATTTAGCAGATATGCCAAATTTCAAGTATTATGAAGCTGTCAATAATTCTGAATTTTTAGAAGGATGGGAAACACTATTTGAGGTTCGTGAAGAACTTCTTAAAGCATTGGAAGTTGCTCGAACTGAAAAAATTATTGGAAAATCTTTTGAAGCACATGCAACCATCACTCTAAAAAAGTATCAAATGGATGCTTTAGATAAAGTTGATGCTAACTTACGCCAAATCTTTATTTTATCAGGACTTGATTTAGTCGTAGGTGAAGAACTTGCTTTTGATATCAAAAAAGCAGAAGGACATACTTGTGCTAGATGTTGGCAAGTCGTGGAAGTAGTAAATGAAGATGAAATTTGCGAGCGTTGTGTAGAAGTTGTTGAGAAAATTTAATAGGCAAGCCAGACTTGAATGTCTGGTTTCTTTATTTTTGTGCATGTATGGTAGAAAAGGGTTTGATAATCTACCAGCTTCGTGATATAATTATGGGAATATATGCTGATTAAGGAGGATATTACTCATGCGTAAAGATTATATTTCATGGGATGAATACTTCATGTCAATCGCCTTGCTTTCCTGTATGCGAAGCAAAGATCCAAGTACCCAAGTGGGGGCTTGTATTGTTAACGACCTCAACCATATTGTTGGGGTTGGCTATAACGGTTTTCCGAAAGGGTGTGAGGATACTGTTTTTCCTTGGGAAAGAGATGGGGACTTCCTTGAAACCAAGTATCCATATGTGGTACATGCGGAGCAAAATGCCATTTTAAATAGCAGTGCTTCTGTACGTGGTGCTAGGATTTATGTCTCATTATTCCCCTGCCATGAATGTGCCAAATACATCATTCAATCAGGGATTACGGAAATGATTTATCTCCATAATAAATATGACGATACAGACAGCATAAGAGCGTCAAAAAAGATGCTTGATGCAGCGGGTGTGGCTTATCGTCAGATGGAAAATTTAAGTTTGAATGTTGAAGTTGAAAGGGCAGTGAAATAAATGATAAAATTATTATTTTTATTGATCACAGTAGCCGTTGTGGTGCTGGATCAAATTACAAAACAATGGATTACACGTAACATGCAACTTGGAGAATCAAGGCCGATTATTGACAACTTTTTATACTTGACCTATCATCGAAATAGTGGTGCAGCATGGGGAATTTTGCAAGACTGGATGCTATTCTTTTATGTGGTGACTGTTATTGCTGTTATCGGAATTTTGATTTGGTTGCGAAAGCTAGATGTTAGAAAAAACCGTGTTTTGGCCATTGCTTTGGTGATGATTTTAGGTGGTGCTATTGGAAATTTTATCGACCGTGTCATCTATCAAGCTGTTATCGACTTTATTCAGACAATCTGGTGGGGTTATCGCTTCCCAATCTTTAATGTGGCAGATATCGCTTTGGTATGTGGTGTGATTTTGATGATGATTGACGTTCTCTTTGTCGACCGTAAGAAAAGTAAAGATTTATATTTTAAAATGGATTAGCCTGATTGGGCAGATTCCAAAAGTAAAAGGAAGTTAATGATGACGATAACGAAATTTGTAATAACAGAAGAACAGGTAGGGGCGAGGTTGGATGTGTGGGTAAGCATGCAGATGACTGATGTTAGCCGAACACGGGCCACTGAATTGGTGCGTGATGGTTTGGTGTTGGTGAATGGTGAAGCTAAAAAAGCGAAGTATAAGCCACAAGTAGGTGATGAAATTGAGGTTTCGCTTCCGGACGCTGAAACTTTAGAAATTATCGTGGAAGATTTGAATCTTGATATTGTTTATGAGGATTCTCATGTTGCAGTGGTGAATAAGCCATCTGGTATGGTTGTGCATCCCTCTTTTGGACATGGACGAGGAACTTTAGTTAATGGGTTGATGTACGCCATTAAAGATTTATCTGGAATAAAAGGGGCCGTGCGACCTGGTATTGTCCACCGAATTGATAAAGATACCTCGGGACTTCTTATGGTGGCAAAGCACGACAAAGCCCATGAATCGCTCTCTGATCAATTAAAAGCAAAAACAGTTAAACGAGAATATATCGCGCTAGTTCATGGTGTAATTGATCATGAATTAGGAAAAATTGATGCCCCGATTGGGCGCGATCCAAAAGATCGGATTCGCTACGGGGTTGTCGAAAGTGGTAAAGAATCTATCACCCATTTTGAAGTTTTACAACGATTTTCAGAATATACCTTAATCAAATGTCGTTTAGAAACAGGGCGCACTCACCAAATTCGCGTTCATATGCGCTATATTGGGCATCCCCTTGTAGGAGACCCTTTATATGGGCCAAAGAAAACGAAGAAATCTGATTTTGGACAGTACCTTCATGCCAAAATCATCGGATTTAATCATCCAGAAACAAACGAATTTTTGGAATTTGAAGCTGAATTGCCAGAAGCATTTACAACATTTTTAAATGAATTAGACTAAAAAGTTGGAGTAGTAAAAATGGGAACGAACCTTAAGAAAAACGCAACCCTGCTCACAGTGCTGATGCTTGTGAAAAAATTGCTAAGTATCGTTTATAAAATACCGTATCAAAACCTAACGGGCGATGCGGGTTTTTACGTTTTTCAACAAGTGTATCCCTTTATTGCACTATTAATGCTTTTGACAGGATTCGCATTGCCGACGGTGGTTGGGGGGCTGCTGGCTGAAAATCATTATAGCAATCCCATTAAAGATAAGCTAAAGCGTCTGATGTGGCTGTTTTCCTTATTGATGTTTGTTGTTTTCTTTCTCGGAAACCGACAAGTCGCCCTGCTGATGGGAGATGTGTTGCTTGCTCCTGTTATTCGAATTGTTGGCGTTCATTTTTTATTCTTGTCACCCATTGCTTATATGCGTGGTGTTTTGCAATCTCGAACAGTGACCATGAAAAAATTAGGTTATTCTGTTGTTGTTGAGCAATTGGCGCGGGTTCTAGCTGTTTTATTTGCCTTGTTGATTTTTAACGTAAATAACCATGGCTATTACAGAATCGCTGAACTCGCTTTGATTTTTTCACTTGTCTCACCCATCATCACGATCATGCATCTCTATTTGATGAAGCCGATTGATGATGTTCAAAGCTTTTTACCCCTTAAAGAAAAGCCGCAAATTTTCAGGCGGGTTTTATTCCTTACATTGGGTGCTGGTATTTTAGCTATCTTTGCTATGGTTGACAGCTTCTTAGTTTTTAACCTTTTAGTGACGACTCATTCACAAGTGGATGCCCGAATTTTAAGAGGTGTTCTTGAGCGTGGTTTGCCGATTATACAAGCAGGAACATTTTTTGTGGGAAGTATGGTGACACTGACCATGTCTCAGTTTGAAAAAGCTGAAAGTGAGAAGAAAAAACGCATTGCTTTCTCAACAGGATTTTTCTATATTCTCGCCCTTGCCATTCCAGCAACCATCGGTTTGCTTATGATTATGCCTTACTTAAACACAGCTTTATTCTTGGATCAATCAGGCAATCGCACCTTGCAAATCATGACCCTTCAAATTGCTTTGTATTCAATTATCGTCCTACTAACGGCGACCCTAACAAAAGAAAAAAGAGAGCCTTTTGTATTAGCCTCTTTACTAGTAGGAATACTCATAAAACTACTATTAACTGGATCATTGGTACAGCAATTAGGAATCGACGGTGCAGCTTGGAGCTCGGTAATCAGTTTAGCCGTCATGTGTCTGATCATGCTTTTTGCATCAAAACACTTATTCACACCTAAATTGCTTGCCATTTTTATCGGAATTAGCTTTTCAACCTTCATCATGTGGCTCGTTTTACTAACAGTAAGAGGTCAACTGGTATTCCTGCACACAGAAGAAAGAGAAGGCTCTTTCTATTTAGTACTAATTCATACATTTATCGGAATCATTGTTTATGGCATTGCCCTCATCATTCTAATTTCAATTTTCAAAACCATCGGCAACCTTATTCTACGTCGCCACCATGAACGACAAGAGCGAGTTAAACGCGCCATCAGAGCAAGAGATCGCAAACGCGAAGAAGCTCGTCGGAATCAAGAAGCAAAAGCACAAGAGGCCCAGCGGATAAAAGCAGAGGCAATTCAAAAAGAGCAATATCGCCAATCTTTAATGCAAAACAAACCAAAGAAAAGTGCTATAACAGCAAATGAACACCTAGAAGGGCGTGGTTATCAAAGCAAAGAACCACATATTTATTATCAACAACCTCCACAAGCGAGGAGACAAACAACAAAAAAGGCAGGTAAAACCATGAGACTTGATAAATTTTTAAAAGTATCTCGCATTATAAAGCGTCGACAAACAGCAAAGGAAGTATCAGACGCTGGCAAAATTTCTGTTAACGGAAAAGTGGCAAAATCTAGTACATCACTTCATGTTGGTGATGAAATAACCCTTCACTATGCAACTAGAACATTGGTAGTTAGAGTCATAGAGATCAAAGACTCTACTAAAAAAGAAGATGCCGAGCGCATGTATGAAGTCGTCCGTGAAGAAGCAGCCAGAGCCCCACAATCTTAATGGTTCTAAATCGCCCCCTACATGCGTATATTTAGCTATACGTAACTGTATCAATTAGGGGGCAAAATTATGAATATTTATGAAAAAGAATCTTATACACGAGGGAACAATCACTTGCTCGGCCATCATCAAGTGACTGTCAAAGACCGAAAATTAATGGAAGTGACCGGTGTCAAAAAACTACACAGTTTCGACAGTGAAATGTTTGTTATTGAAACAACAATGGGGATTTTGAGCGTCCATGGACATGATTTGGAAATGAAAAATCTAGAATTAGACAAAGGCGAACTGTCAATCATCGGTTATATTTTAAATCACGAATATGAAGATAGCGACTATGACAACGCAGGTAAAGGGCTATTTAGCAAGTTGTTCAAATGAGTTTAAATATTCAATTTCATTTACTCACTCATACCATTTTATATGGTGCTTTTATTGGTTTAACCTTCGACACAGTAGGGCTATTGATCCAACAACTAAAAAACAAGATTTTCCGCGATTTTCTATTAATTTTCTACTGGACCATCCAATTACCGTTAGCAGTTTTATTCTTTCATCGCATTAATCAAGGGAAATTTCAAAGTTATTTGCTTATTTTTGTGTTGCTTGGTGGCGGGATATATTTCAAATTTTTTCAAAGAAAATACCTCGTCGAGCTAAAAATGCTCCTAAAAGTATGCCATCAAGTCTATTTTGGACTAAAAAAAGTGTTAAATGTGTTAATTTTTAAGCCGATCCTCTTTATTTTTAGGCTCATCTTTGATATAATGGTTGTACCTAGAAAAATCTTTAGGAAAAAACGATCTGATGAAGATGAAGTGAGGGCCGGTCAAGATGGCGAAATACAGAGTCATTAAAAGTAGGCGGGCGTATTTGCGAAGGCGACGCGTGCGACGCTTTTTAACCCTGATGTTCATTGTTGGCGTTTTTGTGTATGCTGGATATTCGACGTACTATACGCGAATGAACCGATTGGAAGAAATGCAATTGGAATTAGAAGCCTACCGAGAAAGACACAATGAGGTTTTATTGCGGCAAGGTTTTTACAACAATCAGATTTTACGGTTAGAAGACGAGGATTATGTTGCCATGCTTGCACGTGAGCACTTAAGATCGTTACCAAATGAAATTGTCTTTCGTGTGATAGACAGTGAAGAAATAGAACATGAAAACTCGTTCGAGGACGAGTATAATGAAAATTAAGTTTGGAGGATAATAGTTTTATATGGAAATTACAGCTGGTCAAAAATATACAGGTAAAGTTACAGGGATCAAACCCTTTGGAGCGTTCGTTCAATTAGAGAATGGAAGATCAGGATTGGTGCATATTAGTGAATTATCAGATAAATTCATTAACAGTGTAGAGGAAGTTGTCGAGTTGGGTCAGGAAGTAGAAGTTCGTGTTAAAGAGATTGGTGAAAATGGGAAATTAAATTTCTCGATGAAATCCGAAGCTCCTAAAAGACCAGCGAAACCTGCTCGTGATTTAGAGAAGATGCTTGCAGAAATGGAAAAAGATAGCAGTGAAAAATTTGCTATTTTAAACCGTGGCAATAAAGGTGCAAAGCGTCGTGGATAAAATCAGTCTGATAAGAACATTGAAGTTCTTTTCAGCTGTTTTTTTAATTGTCTTCATTTTGAAAAACGTTTTAAGGCTTTTAATCTACGACGCTTTAAGGTATACTAGGAGAATAAACTAATAAATAGCGAGCTAATTTATTAGTCAGAAAGAATTTTTAATCGAGGTATCAGATAGATGGAACAAGAAGCAAGAGTGCGAGAAGTCAAGCTAAATGTTGAAAATGAATTTGTTTTGAATTTAGTGACCTATTTAATACAAGAAGAACGCTATGTTTTTGTTGGCAATGAAAGTGAAATTTGGTTAGAGAATCTTGCTCATCCCAAAATTCAATTAATCTATGTCAACGCTGGGCAACCAATGACAGCTTTACATACGAACTACATCCTCCATAAAATAAATATTATTTCTAAACAGATTAAGCGTAAATTTTTAATGGGAAAAGTTCGCAGTCTGATCCTTAACACATGTGAAATTGATTCAAGTGTTGAGAATATTGAGGTGCATGAGGATTTACTTATAAATGTCAAGGATGTACATGAAGCGCATCAAAATGCGAGACTTATCGCCTTGTTTCCCAAAATTAAGCATGCTGATTTAAACATCAATGTACACGACTTGGCATTAACCTTACAAACTCAAACAAGAAAGCGGGCCAATCATGAAGTAAATAAAGCTAGGTTTAAAACCATGCCCATTGTTACTTATGGTTATGTCGCCATTTTGATTGCTTTTTTTGCTTACCTTTGGTTTAGGCAGCAAGATCTTCCGCCAACTTTCGTAGCCATTCATTATGGATCAACTTACAATCCATTGATTGTTGCTGGGGAATACTGGCGATTAGTAGCTTCATCTTTTATGCATTTAGATTTGATGCACATGTTATTTAATACCATGTTCATTTTTCGCTTTGGTGTGATGATTGAAAACATCTTCGGAAAATGGCGCATGTTGACCATCATTTTTGTCAGTGCCGTCATGTCCGGACTATTTGGTTTTGCTTTAAGCACTAGCTTTTCTTTAGGTGCATCAGGCGTAGCCTATGGCTTTATTGGTGCGTCGGTTTTCTTAGGTTTTGAATTGCGCAAAACCTTTATGCCGATTTTGAAACAAGTCATTATCCCAATGCTAATTATTTCAACAGTTTTTTCACTGTTTATGCCTAACATTGATCACTTTGGTCACTTGGGTGGCTTTGTTGGTGGTTTTCTTGTAGCAGCAATCATCGGTGTTCCGACTGTTAAGCCATTTTTCTTTCGCATTATCGTAACGATGATAACATTGGGTATTTTAATAAGCGGCTTATGGACAAATGGGGTTAGATTAACAGAAGAACATGATTTTGATGGGATCAATCGTTGGCTTATTTTTCAGTACATTGAGGCGGAAAATATGGAGCGTGCTTTTCATCTAATTGGAATCTTTTTTGAAGAAATGGAGTAAATGGCATGTATCATAATCAGAGATATGAAACAAAAATAGACGCATTCCAAGGTCCATTGGATTTATTATTACATTTGATCAAAGAAACAAAAGTCGACATCCATGAAATTAAAATTGCTGAAATAACTGAGCAGTATTTGGCATACATCAAAGCCATGGAAAATCTCCATCTAGAAATTGCCAGTGAATATCTGGTCATGGCTGCCAACCTGATGTTAATCAAAAGTAAAAAACTACTCCCAAAAGAGGAGCTAGACATTGAAGATGATTATGAAGAAGATCCAGAAGCAGAACT
>Ga0131853_10024951_pt1 | contig 10777 bp, 8 predicted proteins | sample TergutLab28metaG_FD_92764 | JGI IMG/M metagenome (GOLD analysis project Ga0131853, IMG submission 92764) | Labiotermes labralis P1 segment gut microbial communities from Petit-Saut dam, French Guiana - Lab288 P1 (version 2) (version 2) | ecosystem: Host-associated > Arthropoda: Insects >... | reverse complement strand
TGCAAAACAGGACCTGCTCATAATCGATGCTGAAACTGGTCTCCTTTCACATCCAAGCACACTGGAATGCGTTTCTCCAAATTCTGGAATACTTTTCCCAAAGTGTCGACGTTGACGGCTTGATTCTCTTGGCGTGTAGCGTCTTTGAGTTGTTCGATTGTGCGGGGTGTATTTTTGTACACTTTGGCCTTCAGTAGGCCCCAAAGAAAGAAGTCGTCAGGCGTTAGATCGGCTTCCCATTGTCTGTAACTTTTTAACCAATTTCTGGATGGAACACTTCGATGGTGCACGTCTTTCACCAAATTCCGTTCGAAATGCCGTTTGGCATGCTTCAAATGAACCTGTTTGCCAGTATTTACAAACGAGAAACCCGCGCTGTTCGACTGTATACGTAGACAATAGTTTGGGGCCTCTAGCGAGAGACTCACCCTGTATAATTTTATATTGTAGCTCTAGATAAGCTTGTCGTGCAGTTAGTGAAATGAAAACACCTTGTTCTCTTTTCTGGCCGGTCTACCAACAACCAACAGGTCTACCAACCGGTTTTTATCCACGGATCCTAAAGTACAAAGATAGTACTACTACCCTTTATATCGATAGCAAAGATTACATAAGTAGAGCTGTCTCGGGTACCAAAGTGAATATTGTGGAACGTGTTTAATTATGAGTTCCCAACAAAGCTCTATAATTCATGACAGGCTTTCAGAAGCTTCATCCTTGGTTAATGAAATGTTTAATTATCGTTAACCATTTTAAACACGAATTTCACGTAGATGACAAAACACCGAGTCTAACAAAGAATCACCAGGTTAATGTTGTGAAGCAAATGATGGCTGTTTAAGGTGTGAATTGTACGAAACGGTTAGAAACATTGCGTCGCAAAATGCATATTTTGATATCAGAGCACGGTGTGTGTGCGTGTGTGTGTGGTGTGTGTGTGTGTGTGTGTGGTGTGTATGTGTGTGTGTACAGTCACGTGAAGTATGCGTGTGCCTTAGAGGGGAGCCTGGTTAGCGTCGTCGTTGTAGTGATTAGCTAGAATGTTGTCGGTCCGGGGTTCTAATCGCGGAAGGGGGAAAACATTTCCTTTCTCAAAAACTGTCCACACCAGCTCTGGGTACAGGGGTTTTTTTCCTCTGGGTGGAGCGACCGAGGCCTAAGTTACCAAGGTTAGGAATGAGTGGAGCTATACCTCTGCTCCCCCTCTATGACTTCTTGGCACCCGCAGTGACAGCTTTACCTTCACCGCTCTCTACGTGCTACTTGGAATGCAGAAAGGCACAAAGTGGTAATGTTCGGTGATATGCGGAAGGCCTTCGTGGAGAAGACTGTGGACAGTTTCTTCAATTTACTAACATTTGCGAGGAATCAGTTAGAAGAACTGCAACTCGTATGTCAGAATTTCGGTGCGTGGCCGTGATTGCAGTGAGTGGGGTGTTGGTCAGGTGGAGGGAGCCGACTGTAGTGCCCGGATATGAAACTGCGGGTGAGTTATGAACCGACGGCCTACGGAATGTTAAGACCCATCTTGGAAACATTAATATATGACTTAGATGCTACGAAGAGAGGGCGTCCTGAGTTGAAATCGCGGAATCCAATTATGTTTATTAATTTTAAGGTGTCGAAATTTATGTTGCCAGTCTCGTTACCTGTGTCTTTCTGTGTGACTTGACTGAGATCTTTGTTCCTCTGGGATACTGCTCCGCTTCACTGGGCGATTGGTGTCCAGCGCTTTGAGACAACGCGGTGATTTCCGTCTTCAGGGCCCATCTTGTTAAAAGGTCCAATGTCCGTGGTTAATCATAATGTAACTAGTTATTATGTAGCAACGTCAGACGAGCCCCGCTATTTCCCCGTATACTGAGACAAATCAATGCTTTCCAACCAATTTATGTTAGATACGTTGCAATTTTATCCTCTCATCGACACTCAGTTCTTCCAAGTGACCTGTTTCCCTGAGGTTTCCGTACCAAAACCATACATGCACCTCTTCAACCTTCCATACGTGCCACATGCCCCGCCATTCTCACAATTCTTGTTTAATCATGCGGATGATACTCGTGAGGAGTATAAATCGTGAAAGAGTCACTGTGCAATCTCCTGCAGTGCCCTGATCTGTGATACTGATACGGTCGTTAAATAATACATAAATAGATAAATGGTATGTCCGGAGTGTTGTCATCGGCAGTATTGGTGGAATAAAAGATGTGGCTACTGCATGAGAGTGACGCGACGAAGTTATCACGTCCGGCCCCTCGGCGAGTTATGTGCGCTGTAGCTATGTATGTAGTCGGTTTGCGCTGGAAGGCAAGATGTCTTGATAGTTCGGTAGAGAGGGATTTGTGAGCGCAGTAGCTATGCGCCTGTGTGATGTACAGAACCGGATTTACCAGAGGCTTCTGGCGAGCGTAAGAGCGGAGGCAGGCGTCACTCCGTAACTAACACAAAGCTCCCATTCCCTTTTGTACACATTACTATAAATCTTCGTGTTCTTGCAGACGTTCCTTGGTCAGGTTTTTGTTCTTGAGGTGGTCAATAAATCTGCTTTTATGGAGTCACAGAAATGAACCAAGAAAGTAGGGGAGAACGTAACAATGGCTTATCAAATATAGGCCAGTCACGGAGGTGACAGGAATGCGGTCTTATGGGTTGTGAAACCGATATTTCGGAGGAAACTTCCGGGGCGTCAGTAGGTAGACACGGGCTGTCTCTGAAACGTCTAAGCATTGGCGGTGCGAATGGGATGTAATAGTAAGTATATCACAACGCTGCATTTGTTTCCATACCTCCCGGTTCTGTGTCGAAATTCGGACCGAGAGGGAGTGGACGTTCGACTCGGATGACAGTTGTCCCGATTTACATCAAGTGACGGCGTCGCCACAACCGTATAATTTTTGTTGGTTGTGCGTGCAGTCGGCCTTGGCTATGACTTAGGTTACTGGTATATGAGTATCTCTGACGTAAGGGCGGGGTGTACAAGGGGGGTTGTGTCTAGTTTGATGAAATGGGGGCACGCTTAGTGACTATTTATTTCCTATACTACAAACATACGTAATGCGGATGACACTGTCTATCACACAAAAACCTCTACATATCGCACCCTGTTCTCGCTCTAACTTATCCTGCATCTCACTCTCCTAATATTCCAGGGACAAAGTGTGTCTTTTTATTATAATTCATCCCGTTGTGTTTCACTGTATTGGTGTACGAACAAAGTGTGTCAAAACACAACACTTTAAGGTCACACAATAATGTGCTGCATGTTTCGATTCGTGGTAACCATCATGGGACAACTTTTGTACGAAAGTTTAAAAACGTTCGGCACACCGGCCACATGCAAGTAACGTTTGAATGTTGGAATTTGAATGTATGTTTTTAAACGTTTGCTGATTGTTCTCATGAACCGCAACAAGTAGCATGTTGTGTGTGTGACGTCGTACTGTGTCTCTTGCTGCTGGAACTAAGCCTCACGTTTGCGAACAGCACAGCAGCCACCTGGACCGTTAGACTGCAGTTGAAATGTGATGGCACACGGTGACGCACGGGAGGGAAAGTGAAGGGGAAACTGGCGAATGGAGTGGGTAGCCAATACTCTTCACACTACCTCGGAACATGTTGTATCCAACATTACTACCGCTGATGCGCACACTTCAGCTGCCAGTAGTCGACTGAACTGACGCCCCCCCCCCCAGCCGATTTAAATGGACTCGTCCCTTGCGCCGAAAGACGAAATCTGGTTTCTGCGCATGTGCCATCACGTTTCAACTTGCCTCTTCGACGTGGCCGACAAGAGTGACAAAGTCCCGGGGGCAACTGACCCTGATTAATGACGTTGATATCACTAGTAATGCGCCGTGGCACCGTCATGTTTGTCCTCTCCGGCTAGTTACATCAAAACAGTGTGTACAGGGGGTTCGCGTTTCACGACTGTGAGCTGGTGTGTTTGTAGACATCACGCGCGGTACAGCGAGTTTCTTGTTACGTACAAGGAATACTGCAGCAACCGCTAACTGGACATATTACTGGCAGGCATAGTTTGAATTACATCGGCAGGGTGTTTTGACATTATAAGCACCTACCAGACTAGACTGCAAAAAAACAGCAATGCTTGTCAGCATATTGAATGATTTCCCAATACACTTCATTAGAATTTTAGAGTTAGGAATATTGATATAAGCAAAACGAACAGTACGGACGGGGAAAACCACAAATGCATACTAAAGATTGGTTGATAAAAATATAAAAGGTAGAGATGAAAGGATAATATGAAGTTGCTGTGATAAAAGATAGAAAGATGTGTAATTCGGAGGACTTGATATAAATTTGTTATTTCCGCTATGTCTATCACTTTTAAGAGTGACTTGACTCCATTACTAAACGATATATCTAATGAAATAACTTCATTTTGCGGGACCGTTCTCGCAAAATTGATTTGATTGAGAATTTCTGTTTTTATATGTGTTCAGAGAAGCCCTTCATTGGTCGTGATCACAAGCCGTCTCTGACAAAACTGTCCACTTGATTCGGCCTTTATTAGATACTTCATACAGGTTAAGCGCCATGTGCACCTGCACACTGCCATGCGTCCACTTACACGTAAGGCCCTGAGACTTTGGGTTTTGTGCGTTTCCTACCTTAGCCACCTCACCTCACGGGAATATGATCAGTTTGAAACGATTTCAAACACGTACTTATTAAGGGCGCTATACATTCTCAGTTAAACTGAGCGATTTTACTGTTTGACGCCATAACCTACGGAAAAAACTGAGTAAATTGCGCAGTTTTGAAGGGTAATAGAGCAGGCCTCAGAACTCTCCTTTCCAGTCGTCTTTAACACAGAGAACTGCGCAGTTCACTCGGGGAATCTCACAGTTTCCGCAGTTTGCCTACCTACACCACGATGGAATCATCTCAAGGCACTTAACCTTCAGCATCCGTTTCTAGTAATTCATTCAGCAGATGAGCATAGCATGATATATTCCTTTTCAATTACCACTTCTTACTGCACATTTTACGCTTTCTTTTTTTCTTTTCGGATAACATTATGGCCGATGTGGCTAGCAAACAGCAAACGACAGCCTTGTTTTTATCCATCATAGTCAAACGAACAAGAAGACAAACAGAACTGACAAAAAAAAAAAACTGACAAACCTGATGGGAAACCTGTGCTGTGCCAGAGAACGTTCAGTTGAGTTTTTTCGTGAAGTTTTCTTTTTACACAGTTAAACTGAACAGTTTAGCTTATGGGATGTATGGGACCCTTGAAGGGAGATACGGAATGATTGTCGCAACCCCCAGGCTCCTTGCCATCCTAACAATGCTCGTCGCTCTCAGGGCCTTTTAATTCGCCACCGTGGCCTCGTGTCATTGCCCATTAGATTGCCACAGTGCCTATATGATCGAGTCTACCCAAGCGTGGTGCAAAAGTGTGGTGCGTTAAGGGGCTTATCCGATCACAGGGAGCTGTTCAGTTTAGCAAATCACATGCAGTTACTCCGCTTCTTCAGCCTGTTCGGATTTGCCTCTTGGACTGCCGCAGTTCACACTTGAGGTATTTGGTTGGGACGAGACCAACCGCAGTGAAGCTGCCTGCACGGGTCGAGTAAACGTGGACATATTCTGCGTGCATGTCCTGAGTTGGATACGATCCCATGTTCACAGAGTTCGAGCATTCGAAGACTCTCTACGCATTAGACCGCAGAAACGCAAAATTAACCAGCCAAAGTTCAGTGGTTACTATATGAGCCATAACGACTAGCATTCATAAACTCTGTATTTTTCCCGCATACGGTTTTGTGTCCATGTGTTCTCGTCTGTTTCTCGTATCGAACAGTGATTATTTCCCTATGGAGCGTTACCTGTTGGTATTTTTATAATGCAGACACCGTGTTATCTGCGAGGTGGGAACTGAATTTTTGTGTGTGGTTTCGACTACCGGTATTGTTTAAACAGTTAAGTTATTAATAACATAATCACCCAAGAAATTGTGGGCTGGGATAGCTCAGTCGGTATAGAGACTCGCCATGGGCTGGACGGTCCGGGGATCGAATCCCGGTGGAGGCGAGATTCTCCGCACCCGTCCAGACCGGCCCTGGGGCCCACCCAGCCTTTTTTGTAATGGGTACTGGGTCTCTTTCCCGGGGGCAAAGAGACCGGGGCGTGGCGTTGACCACCCACCCCATCTAGCGTCGAGGTTAAAGAAAGAGTAGAGCTATACCTCTACTCCCCCTCTGGGCCTTCGTGGCCTGTTCTAGGGTGAACTTTACCTTTACCTTACCAAAGAAATTATTCTTGATGTTTTGTAACAAGACTTAGAAGGTACGTTATTTTGTAACAGGGTGTACAAGACACGCCATTTTGTAACAGGGTATACAAGACACGCCATTTTGTAACAGGGTATACAAGACACGCCATTTTGTAACAGGATGTAAAAGACACACCATTTTGTAACAGGGTATACAAGACAGGCCATTTTGTAACAGGGTGTACAAGGCACGCCATTTTGTAACAGGGTGTACAAGGCGCGTCATTTTAGAACAAGATGTAGAACATGCGACATTCTCGATCGTTCCTTCAGTCTATCCACCCGCAACGAGACGAAATGAGTATTCCGATGGAGTATATCTATTTTGAAAGGGGATTTTTAATATTTTGCTATACCTCGATGCCAAGCTAATCGCACATTTGCGTAGGATCCCCCTGTTTGGCATAGATTTACTTTCAAATTAAACTCGTGTTTGTTAGCTGTTTTGACCTCTGGCTTTCATGAAAGGGCTATTTTCGATAAACGCGCTGGCGTTCTAAATTGATATGCATGTAACGTACGGGTGTTATTCTGTTCATGCAAAATTTGCCGTGGAACTGCGAATCGGCGGCATTCACCGTTATGAAGTGTGGGGAGGCTCGCAGTGCCCAAGGTACAGTGTGCGCCCCCCGCTGATTGACGTCACTCCGTCAGGTCAGCCCGTCCTCCAGCTCGGCTTAGTACCTGAACCAATTGCACAACGTTAATTGGTTGGCTTTACAGGACCAAAGCAAATACGCCGTGGTGCTGCTGCAAGTGGCTCGTTATGTCAGGGACTAGTGCGCTATCTATATTGACGTCAAGCATTGAACTGTTCAACTGTTCAACTCCTGTTGCCTCTGGTCATCTTGGTATTCCCTTTCTCGTCGTCTTCATTCCTTCCTATCAGTCGGCTATCTGTTTTTTCTCCCTTTTATTGTACGTTCCCTGATTATTCCTCCTTTTCCCATTTTCCCCCGTCGTTCTATTCGCCCTCTTCGTTGTTTTCTTTTTCAGCTTTGCTTTCTCTTCTTCCCCCTTTCTTCTTGATATGCTGTCATTTATGATAACTTTCGGTTCACTGATTTTGTGTCTATTCATTTTGTCTCACTTTTCATTTTGCTGTTCGTTTTCCTTCCTCATATTTTCTCATCTATTATCATGTAAATATTTCTGTCCTTGACTTTCTGCCACTTTCATCCTTCTGCGTTTTTTTTTTCAGTTTCTTTCAGAACCTTCTTTTTCTTTTTCTTTCTCTTTTCCGTCATTATTTGCGCTCCAGCCTTGTGCCTGCCATAATCTCGCTCAGTCATACAGATGTGCGTATTCATGCGTCAGGATTACTGGAAGATGAACCAGCGTGTCCTAGTACACCTGTCTGCACCCCAGCAGCACATACAACACCTATCAGGCTGGTAACCTGCCGTTAGATTGGACAGTTCGTTTATGGGCCACTCGCCCACCCTCTTATACAAGGTAATATATCCTACAAAGATTGTTCTATTTAGGAAAGGCCCAGGTTTTTGCAGACGAAGAGACCATATATTCAGTGAGACTAGTGGTGTTGCCGCAAGATGACGTGGACAAATTCTTCCCTTCGGTTACTATTCGTATCGAAAAGTGGTGTGTGTGTACTGCTGAGGTCACATCCGGTCAGACATCAGTATCGACACATCCGTCATCGTGTTTCTGTTGAACCTCACAGAGAACGAAACGTAAACGTACTGTCAGTTACGGAAAGATATTTTAGCAGCTTTTGTAGCCCGCTCATTCGTTGCACAGTGTGTCTTGCAACAGGTCGATCCCTCTTCCAAAGCGAGCTTACCAGACAATGTGAGCTAGTGCTTCTTCTTTCAAATTCCACTATCTTATTTTTCCTCACGGTCGCCCAGTAGCTGCTTACGTCTTCTTCCTCGTCTTCCCGTTACTTCTATCCTTTCTTCTACCTTTCCTACAGTAGCATGTTTTAGATGACGGTTCCTACGCAAAATGTGACCTATCCGGTTTTGTCTTCCTTCAGTAGGACGTTCGTTTTGCACTTTACTCTGTGTCGTACGTCTTCATTTTTCACACGATCGGTCCAACTGATATCCATCCTATAATACTGTCCCCTAACAGTTTTCGAACCCTTTGGCTACTATGCAGAATTTGATGTTTGTTTGACCGTGCATCACTGATACAATATTATAAACGGCGAACTAGATGCAACAATAATAATTTTATTAATAATTTCAATCAGCTCAACATGTTTCGGGTGATAATTTCGCCCATCCTCAGGAGCACTTGACTGTGTTTACAGCTTATGGTATAATGCACCGGCGATGCTGCCTGCTGCTGAAAGCACAGTCCATTGCTCCTGAGGATGGGCGAAATTATCGCCAGAAATATGTTGAGCTGATTGGAATTATTAATAAAATTATTATTGTTGCATCCATTTGGCTGTTTATATTTTTGCACTGTGCAGAATGTTGGTATTCACACTAAGGGTGTTGCGTTACTGGTGTTCTGGATGTCAGTTTAAAAATCTCTCGTTATTAACCTCAAGAAAGCCATCAGTTTGATGCGAAATCTGCGCGCTGCTGGGAGGATATGACGCAGCGGTGGAAACCAGAAATCACTAACAGTTTGATACGTTGAATATTGCACATCGTTAGCCTTAGTGTGGAACACTCCGTTTTATACGGTTAGAGTATTTAAAAATATTAAGCTTCTCGGCTGATTAATTTGAAATTCAGCTTCATTTCTTTTACACACGAACCGCTGAGCCTAAATACGTTACCTTCCAAAGTATGATGAGCTTTTAGCATCCCAGCAACGTATATTTGGTTTATTTACTTTCTGTGAAACACTCAAAAGATGACAGCTATTCGGAAGTGTTGGGTTTACCGCATGTTAAGTGCTATTGATACATTTTACATTCATTGTTCCGTGCATCATTATAATTGTTCCAAAATAATTACCAACAAGATGACACTTATGGACTATCCTTTATTTTCAGGGGTAGTCGTCCTTCACTCTACATGTTTCGAGCTTCAGGGAGCTCATCATCAGGAGTTCACTTTTTTACTGTACAGGCAGCCTCTGGCATACTGTGTACTGTAACATGTAATGTTTATATTTAGTTATCTCTAAAATATAATTTGACTATTACAATTTTATAAAAGAGTTATTAAAAACTAAATACCTTCTGTGGTTAAAAGTTATAGTATAAAAATATAGTAATCAACTGTCTGTTAATTTTTTTTTTTTTTAGGAAAATGCAATGTTTTTGTTTATTTACGTCTTTTGCTGTATTCCACCCGTTCTCCTACGTAGGGGAACGGGTGGAATACAGCAAAAGATTACACAGTATGCCAGAGGCTGCCTGTACAGTAAAAAAGTGAACTCCTGATGATGAGCTCCATGAAGCTCGAAACATGTAGAGTGAAGGACGACTAACCCTGAAAATAAAGGATAGTCCATAAGTGTCATCTTGTTGGTAATTATTTTGGTGCTATTGATACCTTTAGCATACTTAACAAGGGCACAGATTTTAAACGCAGCGGACTTCAGGTCAGTTAATATTGCTAACACAATCAAGAAGAGTGGGCTATTAAGTACATTTTTAGTGCCCAGCAGGTTGCTGCGTCGATAACGCACTGCACTTGTATTTCGATACGGCCGGGCTCGAATCTTAGCCTGTCAATTACGCAGTCTCTACAGACAAAGTACGCGATACTACTTTGATTAGGGCACAGATGTTTCCTTCAAAATGCTTCACAATTTATCAGTTATGTATTTTCCTACCGTCTAAGTCAGGGGTATACAAATTTTCCAAAAATCAAGGAGCCACTTAAAAAATCCTGGGCACCAGAGAAGTGACATGAAGGAAGTTCCAAACCGAGGATCCACATATGTTAGGTGCCACAGTACAAAATGTAGTTGCCAAGGAGACCTGACACCAGGGATTTGTGCGCCCCCGTTCTTAGTCACTGACGGCGTCGTAAATTAAGCTACTGTGTACCACTGGGCGAAGATAAAAGGTCAAGGTGAAGGTAAATGTGAAGGTGAAGGTGAAGGTGAAGGTGAAGTTGTCCATGGAGACACAGTGGAGGTATATGAAGGATATAGGTATATCTCCACTCACCCTTAAACGCGGCACGAGACGGAAATGAGTTTTCAGTTTCACGCCCTGTCGTTTTATCTTCAGGTGCCCATTGAATAGGAAACTGTGTGGGCCCCAGAGAGTTTCCTGCTGAAATTCGGTCTTCGTCCACAGGCATTTAGCAACCACTACCGCGAAACTGAGTGCACTTAATTTTGTTTAAATTCTGGGTAACATTAACCCTTTACAGACGAAGCGCAGACAGCTTTATTTAAAGACCCAGTCCGTACCGCGCTGTAAACACTTTTCATCTGGGTTATAAAAACCAGTCAGTTTATGCTGTAAGTGGCACAAGTCGCTGTTTGTTCTCAGATAAATACAAAACACATAAATACAGTGTGGGCAGAGCG
>Ga0131853_10024950_pt1 | contig 10777 bp, 2 predicted proteins | sample TergutLab28metaG_FD_92764 | JGI IMG/M metagenome (GOLD analysis project Ga0131853, IMG submission 92764) | Labiotermes labralis P1 segment gut microbial communities from Petit-Saut dam, French Guiana - Lab288 P1 (version 2) (version 2) | ecosystem: Host-associated > Arthropoda: Insects >... | reverse complement strand
GGACAAAGTTAGGAATACTATTATTAAACAAAAAATGAATGTAGTAAGGTCTCTTTTAGACGATATTAAAACCAAACAACTCCAATGGTATGGACATGTTCAAAGAATGGAGGAGGGGAGATTACCAAAAGAAGTTATGAAATGGAGCCCATCAGGAAGAAGAAAACGAGGTAGACCTAAACTTACCTGGACGGAAGGGATTAGAGGACCGATGGGAGAAAAGGGATTAAGGGAAGAAGACTGAAATGACAGAGACAACTGGAGGAAGAAGATAATATATATTTGTCAAATGGGCGCAGGAAAATGTGGAAACATTGTACTGCCTGCTAAATAATAATAAAATGACATTCAGTTTGTCTATCATAAATCATATCTGGCTGTACTAGAAATCGGGGAAAAGTATGAACAGTTAGAAGAAAATGGCTCTTTTTTTCATGGCTCGACAGCCCTAGTGGGTCCAGGCCTTCTTATTGTTGAGGTTTCTAGATCACACTCAGACACAGCACACTCGGCAGGACTCCAGTGATCAGCCCTTTGCAGAGACCTTTACCTGACAACATACAACACTCACAGGACAGACATCCATGCTCCCGGCGGCCTTCTTTCAAATTCACTTCGACTGGACCGAGGGCATCGGCTGCCCTTCGTAGCCGAACAGTGAATGTGTATTGTTGACATATTGACGTAACAACGGGTGTAGGTAATAATTTGGTCACACATATTATAAAACGTACGTTCTTACGTCCTTTAGTCTACATGTCAAATATGAGTTTCGGTTAAGAGTGACGTAAAGGTGAATTTGTTCCGGTGCTTTGATGAATCTTAAGCAGCGTCCCCCCAAAAATGGAGCTGAAGCGTAATTACAGCCATTGTTACATTTAAGTTTAAAAAACACAGATCAGCAGATTTGCATGCGTGCTTTTATTAGTTCTGCGATGTTTCACTTACGCTACACCCTCGTGAATGATTGGAAATATCAAACTTAACGTCATGTGATTGGTGAACTAGCTTAAGCTTCAGATAAGAAAATGAAATACTGTCAATTCGGCTACAATGTCTGTACTGTGCTGCTGTAACATGTTTCGTCTGCAGTGACTCATTTTCAGGCTAAAATTGTTTAAAAACACTTAAAATTTTGTGTACAATTTCGTTATAGTTATTATCTGAGATCTTAATTTTAAACTTGTTTTAAGTAAGTATATCTTACTTAAGTCGGATGGTTGCTCACACTGGCGTATTGTTATTGTAGAGTGTAGAATACCCACGTGAATGAATTACGTTTCCTTCATATCCTTGTTTCCGGGATATAGTCCCTGTGAGGTCCATTGAATACAGGACAGCCCGTTTCTAATTCAGAATGGTGGTCATTTTCCTGATCTCTCCAAGGCCCAGTGTTATGGAGCTCAATTTGTATTTAAATTAACAGACTAGTTGGGTGTTTGAACACATATTTAACTAAATAGATTGGCGAATGTCCTGTTACTACCAAAGCATGAGCAAGTAAGAGGCGTAGGGGGATGCATATTACACCTGCAGCTGTGAAATAATTCGTAGGTCAGGAAAAGCGTTTGGCTTAACGACTGTTAATTCTGGCCTAGCATTGGACACTGCGTGTGCGGCCGAAATACGTACACTATAGGCCGAACATCGCAGGATCATTATAAGCCGTGCAGTGCTCCTGTAATTTTGGAAGTCCGATTCTTGATGGGACACCAGTACGGACAAATCGGTCACTGCTCTGTCATGAGAACAGCGATCGTCAGCTATTTTTGACTCCTTCAGAAGTTAATTGGTTCTCAGCTAGATAAGACATTCCCTGCATTTTAGGGAAATAGAGCCCGTTACTTGTCCTTATCCTGAACCATGTGAATCCAGTCCATACCCTCCCAGCCTAGTCCTTTTAAGATCCATTTTAATATTATCTTTTCACCTACGCGTTTGTGTCCCGAGCGATCTGTTTCCTCCAGGTTTCCCAATTAAAACCCTGTGTTGCAATTCCTGTCTCCCCCATGTGTTCACATGCTTCTCTCATCTCCTCATTGGTTTGTTCATCCGTATAATATTTATTGAGAAACACAGATCATATAGCTTCTCGTTACGTAATTTTCTCCGATTTCCTATGGCTACTTCCTTCTTTGACCCAACTGTCTTTGGAGCAGGCGCGCTCTGTTCTCGGACAGCTCTGCCTTAAAGTGACAGGCTGACAGTATTATGATCTTACAAATCAGCATATTACGAAACATTGCACAGGGCGTCTCTGTTTTAAGTCGGGGACATTTAATTTCTCCATTTGTCAGTGACGTAATTTCATCCCTTAAGAAATTTCGTCGTCGTTAGGCTTGTTGAAATTTATGTCAGTGATAGTTATGATCACTTGCACTGTAATTCTGCTGCACGTTTCAGTCTGTTTATAGCACTTAGCTCTAAAACAGCCTGAAAAAAAGTACTTTGTTGTTGCTGTGTTGATATCCGAAAGATACCTCGTAAGATCCCAGACTTGGCCTGATTTTTCTTTGGTAAGAACAGTATTAAGATGAAGACGAGTATGGGGCATTGGTGGAATGTTACTGACGGGAGAAAACCGAAGTACTTGTAGAACAACCTGTTCCAGTGCCACTTTATCCACCATAAAACTGGCATGGAGCGGTCTGTGATCGAGCCCGGGCTTCGGCGGTGACACCAGCGACAAACCGCCAGAGCCACGGCACGGCTCGGAAATTCAGCGACGGAATATACATTTCAGGTGGTACAGCTTAGAAAACACCGCGCTAAGAGGTACCAAAACGAGCCTGGTAATACCGTATGGGGAACTGATCGCTCTTTACCATGGCAACCATGGGAAACACAGTTAACAAAGTGTGTGGACCAAATGCGGAGTTAATGTTCAAGCAATACAGTGCTGTAAGAGATTCTTGCATCGTTACACTTAATGGTGGACTGCAGTTTCAGTAAAATTGTTTGATTATTGGATGCATTTCTGTCCTTGTTTCATTTTTTGGACAGGAGCTGTTTTAAAAAGTGTAAAGTTCGCTGTGTCCCTCAGATTACGCACCACTCCGTGAAGGCGTATGTGTGGGAGGAGATACTAGCTAACGGTATCGTAACACTGGCATTAGATGGTGTCGAGTGGACAGCTTCAGGCGCCCTGCCGCTGTACTGTGGGCACCATATAGTAGGTGACCTTATGACATGTGCCATTGTAGATACAGAGCAGACAGATACATCCCCCGTCTCTTCGTGGAGTCGAACCCGGATGGCTGTGTGGAATAAGCATTGTCGGGTCCTCATCAACTAGCAATATCCCTTCGATAATGAAAGCTTTCCCGATGTCTTTCTTTCGGTGTAAACATCGCAGTGCTCACACGCCATGAATGTCTTCGTGGCAGTGATGGAAATGATATTTCGTATCATAGCGGACGTCGCTGGTGGACCTGCAGTGCGATCGACGCAGGCTCTGCAGCGTTTAGGTGCGATGGTGTAGTCTATGTAAGGGAACTGTATACAGTAAATGGGACTGCTATATGAAATAATGGTACGTGTTTCGAAATGATGTTATACTAATTATTTTTATGTTAGGCATAACATCTACGTGTTTCCAGTTGTATTATACGATAACGCAATAATGTATATCATTAAAAGCTTCTGCTTTAACCTGCCATCAAGCATTTTAATAACCAGTTTCACAATAAACGTCACTGAATAACTTGCATGTATGGCTTTTCTTTTACTTTCTTTTATTGGAGGTCATTTATTTCAGAGTTGTGCCACATAGGTGAAAAGAAAAAGATTCCGTAGAATGTTAGTACGTGAATTAAATTATACCACCCCGCTTTCTGAAACCACTTGCCTCTATAATAGATACTCCGTTGCCCCACTCCGACCCCTAGAAAGCGGCAGGGCACTGTAAAAGTATATTAGAATATCCCCATAGTTGCTGCCTGGAAAAGAGCTAATTTTCCCCTGTTTTGTTCTGTTACGATCACTTCTGGGTTCAGAGTGGACGACCTCGTTAATTACTTTAGGAGTTTAGAGCTACACTATACATTTACGACACAGTGATGCCATTGTGTGGAATGGTCTTGCAGTGTAGCCGGTGAATGTACCGTGCGGTATTGTGATTGAGGAATAATGGTGATACTTAATGGCATATAGCAACTGCAGCCGACTCGGAGGGTTCGGTTTATTTCAGGGTTGGGGTACCTGCCACTCGTCTTCCTTCGCGTGAGTGTAAGTGACTTGAGGTGTTACAAAAAGTATGTACGACGTCATGTGATTACGACGTACTTCACAGCTTACATGCGCACTAATTTAACACAATAACTTCGATTTATTTGACTTTTTTTCTATTCTTCAGGTAGGGTGACACTCATTGTCCTGGTACTGCCGTTATAAATGTGCAAACTGCACTGTTCCTAGACGGCAGACGTGAGCATAGATTTTCGTCGAAGAATCATTGGCTAGGGGATACTGAAGAACTGCGACAAAAAGTCGCTTCACTAAACTGTGTTCAGCACGTTGGCTGTTCTGGGATTAATGTCGCGACGCCATTGTGAGAAACGGGCAACTGACTGCCTGAACACGGCACGGAGTTTAAATTGCCCAGTCAGTTGATATTGTTCTGTTCAAAAGGGGGCATTCATTGGCGCAGATAAGGCCCTCCCGCAGTCCGTAAGGCTATGGTGGGAGGGGGGGGGGGTTATACCATGTTTCAGGGTGTTCCCCGGATTTACAGAAAATAAAATTGGTTGTAGGTTGCTGCAGACCGGATTCCATTCTTCTGACATACGGCAGTATTCTTGATCCACGTTAATGATATCTTGGAAGTAACTTTGCGAATAATGAAGGAGTTGTGAGGGGAATCGGCCATCATCGCCTCTCGGTCCCTGCCCTATTTAACACACTGGATTTAGTCGGCACTTTCCGGGAATTGGTCCGCTGATCAGTTTTTGGGCGCGTTTGTAAAATAGCGAAAAGTAACTATTAGCTTCGTCATGTCTGTTTGTCCGCATGGAAAAACTCTGCTCCCACTGGACGGATTTTCTTGAAATGTGTTATATAATTATTGTTTGAAAAATCTATCGGAGCATTTCAAGTTTCATTAAAATCGAACAAGTATAACGGACACTTCTCATGAAGACCAATATACAGTTTTTGATCATATCTCGTTCTTTTCTGCTTAGAATGAGAAATGCTTCAGAAAACAGTTGTAGAAAAAGTAAAGATACACATTTTATGCTCATTTTTTCAGTAAATCATGCCATGTGTGAGATAATGTGGAAAAATATGGTAGTCGAACAGGCTACTGATCACAATGTAAAACGGGGAATGCCATTGCATGCTGTATAACTCAGGCTACATACACACACTCATCATCATCATTATCATCATATATCTTTCATGGAGTTGGGCCACTTGTTGACGCGTTCCGGTATCATGTATCCAGAAGTCTCTTCAAAGGTCTACCATGATTCCTTCTGCCATTTGGGGAGTAGTATTTCATTACCCTGGGTAATGTATTTCGAAGAATTCTATTTACATGTTGTATCCAGCTTCTCTTGTGTTCCAGTAATTTGTCAAAAATTTGTGTTATTTTTAATTCCTTTGCAGTTTGTGCATTTGTTTTGTAATCTGTCCAAGTGCATCATGCTGTTCTTCTCATATATTTCATCTCTGCTGCTGTTATTCTTCTGGCGTCACTTGCTTTAATAGTCCAAGTTTCGCTGCCATACAACAAGACTGGAAGGGCTACTATATTGTATAGTTCTATTCTTGTTTTCAGAATGTGTAGTGCTGCTTTTCGACGGCAACAATGGTTACGCGAACGCGCCTTAGTATTGCCTTTGTGCGTGCATTGCCTGTCTTGTACATTTCGTAGGGGAAACCCTTTACTAACACTCAGTGATATCGCGGTCCCATTTGTGTGGTCTTTGAAGAGTCGGAACTGACTAACGCATTCTTTGCGTACATATTCTGATAAAAATTTGACTCAGATTTTCATATTAGCCTTCCAAACACGTTTTAATATGTACGTCTTTTCAATAATACGCTTTGTCCCATTTCTGACACTTGCAGTGTCTGTGGACGTCCGGCACGAGTGCATGTTACTGCTTACAATTTATGTAATAAAATGAGACAAGAAAAGAATCCAGAGTTTTGACATGGAAATCGCCATGACAGTTCTAGTCGGAAGATCATCTTGTATACGATGGGGTATTACGAAATTTCCAGAAAGGACAAAATTAGGAATACTATTTTTAAACAAAAAATGAATGTAGTAAGGTCTCTTTTAGACGATATTAAAACCAAACAACTTCAATGGTATGGACATGTTCAAAGAATGGAATAGGGAAGATTACCAAAAGAAGTTATGAAATGGAGCCCACCAGGAAGAAGAAAACGAGGTAGACCTAAACTTACCTGGACGGAAGGGATTAGAGGACCGATGGGAGAAAAGGGATTAGTGGAAGAAGACTGCAATGACAGAGGCAACTGGAGGAAGAAGATAATATAATTGTCAAATGGGCGCAGGAAAATGTGGAGACATTGTACTGCCTGCTAAATAAAATTATGAAATGGATTTCAAAAGAACGTGGTAGTTCAATTTGTCTTGCCCAAGAAAATGTTTGTTGACGGTATTTTAATGCTGCTATAGTTCAGGTTTTCTTTAAACACCAGTAAATTGCTGTTTATTAACCCTTTAAAGACAAAGCGCAGACCGCTTTATTTAAAGACCCAGGCCGTACCGCGCTGTAAACACTTTTCATCTCGGTTATAAAAACCAATCAGTTTATGCTGTAAGTGGCACAAGTCGCTGCTTGTTCTCAGATAAATACGAAACAAATAAATACAGTGTGGGCAGAATATATAATTAAGTGTTAAACCAGCTGGCGCACGAAACCAGTAGGCTTTAAAAGGTTAAATACACTTGACATAATTGTCAGTAGCTGTTCATCGAACGATGCCGAAATCCTCGGAATGCCACTTCGAATGTAGTGCAAACTTTTCTCCCTTGATTTTGAGTTTTACCGTGTTTTGTTTATATTTTCCTCTGCGATATAAACAGATATGTTATCCTCTCAGTGTGGATTGTTTGCCCGGCGTTTAATATTGTTTTTCTTCTGTTGCAGATGAAGGCGCGCGCAGTGACTGCTTGGAGACACAGTGGTGACCATGGCGGAGAGCTGTCAGTGTATTGCTGGTGAACTTGCACATCCTTTGCGCCCCTTCTTTCGGTTCCAAAGATTTTGATGACAACAGAAAAGGGCACTGACGGGTAATGGGCCGAAGGCGGACTGTGTGCAATTTTGAATATGTTGTGTGTATGGAGACTGATTGAACTTATGCATATATATATATAGATATGAAGGTGAAAGTTGAAATATCTGCCCATAATTCATCAGTATATACATAAGAGAGCAGGTGAAAATGATGATACCTCCTGTCATCGAAATTAAATGAACAGACTATATATATATATTATATAATGAAATAAATGGAGGATAACTTGATAAACATTTTAAAATTAGAAATTAATTAACACGAAAGACAAATATATATACATATATATGTATATATATGTATATGTGTATATATATGTGTATGTATATATACATATATATGTATATATATATATACCACATTACTTCTCTAACACTCTCCATAGGTGAACCACATGAACATTTTTTTAATTGGCATGATAGGGAGAATTGAGTACTAGTTGCAGCGAAAGATACGGAATGAGTATAATATTTTAATGTGCGGGTTTAGACCCGGTCTCTCTGAAATATTGTAATTTTTTTTAAGTTAATGGAGTTTTTTTTTAAGAAGTACTGCTAAAGTTCGCATATTTCTATGTTTCCAGTATAGTTACAGTGCATTTGCATTTCATTTTAGCGCTTTCCAACTATCCAGATGTAAACATCAATACTGTAGCTCTTTTTGTCCGCCTGTTCATCTTAAAGTAGAGCTGGAATACTGTTAATCCTTTTCAAGAAACAATCGATTCTAAGCAATTTGACATATTGTTGTTAATCAGTTATTCAAGACGTCTATTGTCGGAACGAAAAGAACGTAATTGAACAGTTATTTAATTTTTAATCATTTACTGATAAGATTTCGTAGTGTCAGGGTACTCCCCATACGGGTATTTGTCGAGTTTAGGTTGGAAAGCGTTAATGTATGTAGGTGCGTATTTTTTGTTTGGCCTTTCTTGTCTTTATCAGATTTTGTTTTCTGCCTGGTAGTATTTCTTTTTTTTTTTAGGCTTAAGACAATATTACTACCATGTATGGGCTAAAATATGAAATGTTTCATATGTCATAATTCAAATTTCCACTTGCGTGTTTTCGAACACTAATATGCTTTCTCTACAGAATACTTTGCTACCATCCATACTTCCACTTTTGTAAGAATTTATGCCGTATGAAGAAAACGGAAGAGTTTGACTTTGTTTAGGTCCAAAAACAACTTTAAAAATAAAAGCAATTTTGTTATGTAAAACAGTGTCTATATTTGCAAGTTATTTCGGCTGACCCACATATCTACACGTATTTTGTTTGTGTTGTAATGGTATTTGCGTTGGATGGGTTTATAAACAGCATCTTGCCAGATGTCTTGTATATTAAAATGTAATTCCGATTGATAATGCTTGATTAAGTAGTGTTTTGTTTGAAAAATAGTACTTAGTAGATGTAATAGTTACGCCAGACATGGTGGTGTGATCTGCATCCTGTGGATTCAAACAGGGGAGGTGTAGCATTCGATAAAGTGGTTAACATTCTTTGAAGAGAAATGGTTTATATCAAGATTTCATTGGGTCAGTCCACATCAGTACCATTTATATTACAAGAGCTCTGGGTTTCGTTGGGTGTCATGCTGTAAACAAAATGTATTTCTTCTGCTTGCCATGAAGGCATATGCAGGAGTATAGGTAAAACTCCACTCATCTTTAACCTCGGCACTGGATTGTAGTGAGTGGTCAGCTTCGCGCCTCGGCCGTTGTACCCGCGGGGAAAGAACTCCCGGTACGATTGGTGGGTCCCAGAGTCGGTCTACATTTTTGGAAGAAAAAATGAATCTCTTGCGGGATTTGAGACTTCCACCAGGGTGTTGGTGAAATCATCGCTCTTCTGGGTTGCTACGGAGCGCTTGATGCTAGTCGCTTACCGACGCGTCGGGACAGGCTATTTGGGCCCATCTTCAAGGGCTGATGACTTCTTCAAGGTGGCACCGATAGGCTGTCCCGAAACGTTGGTAAAACCACGAAATACGCCGCGTACCATCCCAGATAAGTGAAGATCTTTTATCCCTACCGGGACTCGAACCATGATTCCTCAGACGTCCAGAACGTAGTGTAGGCACTATACCGACCAGTCTCTCCTCTCTCCCGCTCTAAACGTGTAATACTGGATATTTTTCTAGGTCCTTTTCTTGTTCAAACAATTTAGAAGAAACTCCCTCATACTCTCGGAGTTACTACCGTCTCATTGTATCTAGAGCGATAGTTATTTTTGTAGAGATAAGACTGAAATATATTGTCGAAGTATTGAAGTTTATAATATGAAGATGTGATGGCAAGTGTAGCATGTTATTTCTGAGTGACTGTTGCTGTATTCGTAGTTCGTGTGTATCTCCGAAACAGTTTTGAATTAAATAGTACTGGATCTGTGATGCCTTATCCATTGGACACCAGGCCATTCTAATTTAAATCCAGAACAGGTTTTTTTTTGTACCTTGATTTTCAGTTTCTATGTCACTTTTATAAATGTTAAAATTTGGCTTATCTTCAGCGAGTAATTTCTGCTTATCATAGATTGCTGTTTGTGTGCTGAATAATTCATTTGCTGCCATTTTCAGCATTTCGAAGAAATCTGGAGGTTTCAAACCACAAACACCGTAAGGCACATGTCTTTGCTTTCGACGCGATTCCCTGGCTTCATAAAAGCTTCTAGCGTAATTCAATTTTCGTGGGATTCATGTTCATTATATGGAGAAAAGCGTGCGTTCATCACATGGCCACTGAAAGCAAACGCTTCATTAATGTCTGTGTTTGAAGCTGATGTAGTAAATGCCTCCCTAGCAAGACTCAATGTATTCGTCGTCCAGAATGGCTCCAGAGATCCCTGTCCCCCATTTGCAAAAGGTTGTATACGGAAACCGAAGAACGGTATTGTATCAGTTGTGTTTGAACACAACGTGAAATGGTGGTGGGGATGGAAGAGAGGTACAAATTCATTGGTCGAACCCTCCCCTTCCGCTTTCAAAGATTCAACCCTGTTTCCTTTTCGGAAGTGGCATGCAGTACTTTTTCTCTAATTGGAGGTAGAGTGAGACAGAATCTCTTGGTATTATTGCAGCCTTAAATGGATCTGTTGTTTCATACCCGGATGATACATGAGTCTGGACGGTGAATGGTATAATACTTGGCAGGGGAAACCGAAGCTCTTGAAGGAACTGCACCACGTTTATGGCTGTCTGCATAACAAATCTCGCACATACTGTTCTTCGATGGAATCCGGAATTTCACGGTGAGAATTCGGTGACTATCGTACCTACAGCCCGGCTTGTCTTGTCGGTGAAACAACACATGTAATGGTACCTGTACGTGCCACCTGCTGTAGCGTGAAGAAACCCTGCGTTTGGCCCACACAGTACAAGTATTTGTTTCATGTGATTCTCACACTACACACCACGCACCCAAACTCCACCCCCCCCCCCCCAAAAAAATAAAAATAAAAAAAAAAAAAACAAACCCCCACAACTGAAACAGATGCAAAAT
>Ga0131853_10024947_pt1 | contig 10777 bp, 10 predicted proteins | sample TergutLab28metaG_FD_92764 | JGI IMG/M metagenome (GOLD analysis project Ga0131853, IMG submission 92764) | Labiotermes labralis P1 segment gut microbial communities from Petit-Saut dam, French Guiana - Lab288 P1 (version 2) (version 2) | ecosystem: Host-associated > Arthropoda: Insects >... | reverse complement strand
GCCAGGCACTCCCACAGCAGCCGGGTCGCGGTCCCCTCGTCGCGCGCGGCCACGGCGTACGACGCGGCGGGCGAGGCGTAGGCGTAGCCGCTGCGGTCCTCCGCCACCACCAGGCCCGCCATCTCGGCCAGGCTCTCGTGGTCGCCCGCGTGCGGGCCGCCGCGCAGGTCGCGGTCGAGGTCGTCCATCCACTCCCGGTCCTCGGCCGAGCCGTCCCGCAGTCCGCGGACCGCCGGGATCGCGGAGCGGTCCACCTCGCCCTGGAACAGCATCTGCGCGTGCAGCCGGAAGCCGGCCAGGTGGTAGCGGCGCAGCGCAGCCGGGTCCTCCGAGGCCGACAGCATCCCGAGGTCGCAGCCGGCGCCGTACGCCAGCGCGCGGTCGAGGATCGCCCGGCCCACGCCCCGGCCCTGCGCGTCGGGGCGCACCGCGAAGGTCGCGAGCACCCACAGCCGCTCGCGCACCATCGAGGTGGCGAAGCCGAGCACTCCGGAGTCGTCCCGCGCCACCCAGCAGCCGTCGGGGTCGGAGGCCAGGAACCGGCCCGTGCGGGCCATCCACACCGGCCGGCGAGCGGCCGGCCGCCGCTCGGGCTCGGGCCATCCCCGGGCGTAGGTGCGCCGGTCGACCTCATAGAAGGCGTCGGCGCTGAGCGACTCCACGGCGCCCAGGTCCTCGGACGTCATCGGCCTGATCTCCACCCCCGTGACCCTAGGGGCACCTCTACCGTGGGCGCATGCGAGTTCTGGTGGCGCCGGACAAGTTCGCGGGGACGCTGACGGCGCCCGAGGCGGCCGAGGCGATCGCCGCCGGCTGGTGCCGTGCCGCGCCGGGTGACGAGGTCGACCTGGCGCCGCTCTCCGACGGCGGCCCGGGCTTCGTCGACGCCATCCACGCCGCCCTCGGCGGCCGGCTGCATCCGGTCACCGTGCGAGGACCGCTCGGCGCCCCGACCCCCGCGAGCCTGCTGCAGGTCGAGAAGACGGCGTACGTCGAGTCCGCGCAGGCCTGCGGGCTGGCGCTCACCGGCGCGCGGGGCGCCGAGCACGCCACGACGTACGGCGTCGGCGAGCTGCTCCGGACCGCAGTGGAGTCGGGCGCCCGGAGGATCGTCGTGGGGCTCGGCGGCTCCGGCTCCAACGACGCCGGCGCGGGTCTGCTCGCCGCGCTCGGCGCTCGCGCGGACGTTCCGCTCGACCGGGGCGGCGTCGCCCTGGCCGGCGTCGGGGAGGTCGACCTGACCGCGGCCAGGGCCCTCCTGTCGGGCGTCGAGCTGGTCGCCGCCAGCGACGTGGACAACCCGCTGACCGGACCGAGCGGCGCCACGGCGGTCTTCGGGCCGCAGAAGGGGCTCACGCCGGAGCAGCTCCCGCTCCTCGACGAGATGCTGGCGGCGTTCGCCGGACGCGCCGACCCGGAGACCGGGGCGGCTCCCGGCGCGGGCGCCGCCGGCGGCCTCGGCTTCGCGCTGCTCGCCCTGGGCGCGCGCCGCCGGGCCGGCCTGGACGTCGTCGCCGACGCGATCGGGCTGGGCGAGCGGATCGCGGCCGCCGACGTGGCCGTCACCGGGGAGGGCTCGCTGGACGCGAGCACGAGCGGCGGCAAGGCACCCGCCGGCGTCGCCCGCCTGGCCGCCGCCGTGGGTACGCCGTGCCTCGCGATCGCCGGCCGGGTCGAGGGCAGCGCCCAGGCACACGGCCTCGCGGCGGCGTACTCGCTCGTGGACGAGGTGGGGGAGACCCGCGCGCTCACAGCCCCCGCCGAGGCGCTCGCCGAGGTCGCCTGCCGGGCGGCCGGGCGATTCGCCCGGGAGGGTGGGGAATAACCGTCGATGTGCGAGGATTGGGCCTAGCAAGACAACCGCACCCATCTCGTATAGGGAGCCCCCAACATGACCGAGCAGACTGCGACGACCGTCGATGGCGAGCGTCGTGCCGACAGCATCAACCTCTCGCCCGTGGCCGCCGCCAAGGTGAAGAGCCTGCTGGAGCAGGAGGGTCGCGACGACCTCAACCTCCGCATCTCGGTGCAGCCGGGGGGTTGCTCGGGCCTGCGCTACCAGCTCTTCTTCGACGAGCGCAGCCTCGACGGCGACGTCGTCACCGACTTCGACGGCGTTGGCGTCGTGGTCGACCGGATGAGCGTGCCCTACCTCAACGGCGCCATGATCGACTTCGTCGACACCATCGAGAAGCAGGGGTTCACGATCGACAACCCCAACGCCACCGGCTCCTGCGCCTGCGGCGACAGCTTCCACTGAGTCTCACAGCGCCAGAACGAGCGCCAGAAGGCCCCCGCCGTCACGGCGGGGGCCTTCTGCATTCCAGGGAGGGAATGATGCTGCGCCACCCGAGAGCGCCTGGCTGGACTCGCGGTGGGGAGGTCAGTCCAGTTCCAGCTCGAGGGCTGCCGCGAGCGTGCGCGCGGCGGTGAGCATGTCGATGTCACGCTTCGGCAGGCCCCGCGGGTAGTCCTCGAAGTGGATGCTCGGCGCGGGGCGCGCCGCCGCACGGGCGAGGCTGTCCAGCTGGCGCGGCAGGGCCAGCGCGGCACCGGCCGCGCGGCAGTCGTCACACATCTCGGCGGTCGTCGACGGGTCGGCGTACACAGTCCGGTTCTGGGCCATGCCCCGAACGCTAGGGACTACCGATGGGTAGAGGAAGCACTACCGCTGGGTAGTGTTCCCCGCATGTCTGACGCTCCCGGGACCCTCCTGATCGCCGGCTCGATCGCCACCGACCACCTGATGAGCTTCGCCGGCCGGTTCGCCGACTCGCTGGTGGTCGAGCAGCTCGACAAGCTCTCGGTGAGCTTCCTCGTCGACGACCTCGAGATCCGCCGCGGCGGCGTCGCCGCCAACATGTGCTTCGGCCTGGGCCGGCTCGGGCTCCGACCCGTCCTCGTCGGCGCGGTGGGGGAGGACTTCGGCGACTACCGCTCCTGGCTGGAGCGGCACGGCGTCGTCTGCGACCACGTGCGCGTCTCCGAGAACCGGCACACCGCCCGCTTCGTGTGCACCACCGACACCACGATGGCGCAGTTCGCCAGCTTCTATCCCGGCGCGATGAGCGAGGCCCGGCTGATCGAGCTCGCGCCGATCGTCGCGGCGGTCGGAGCGCCGGCGTACGTCCTGATCGGCGCCGACGACCCCGACGGGATGCTGCGCCACACCCAGGAGTGCCGCCAGCGCGGCTACCGGTTCATCGCGGATCCCAGCCAGCAGCTCGCCTTCGGCGAGGGCGACCTGATCCGCCGGCTCATCGACGGCGCGGCGATCCTGTTCTCCAACGAGTACGAGTCGCACATGATCGAGCAGAAGACCGGCTGGTCGGCCGAGGAGGTCCTCGAGCGGGTCGGCACCCAGGTCACCACGCTCGGCAAGGACGGCGTCCGGATCACCCGCAAGGGCGAGGAGCCGATCGTGCTGCCCGCCGCGAAGGACGTCGAGGCGGTCGAGCCGACCGGCGTCGGGGACGCCTTCCGCGCCGGCTTCCTGGCCGCGACCGCCTGGGGGCTCTCGCTGGAGCGCGCCGCCCAGGTCGGCTGCGTGCTGGCGGCGTACGTCGTCGAGACGGTCGGCACCCAGGAGTACTCCTTCACCGGCGAGCAGTTCGCCGACCGCGTCGTTGGCTCCTACGGCGAGGACGCCGGCGCCGAGATCCGGCCCCTCGTCGCCGGCGTCAGCTGAGCTCGGCGCGCAGCCGGGCGACCACGCCGGGCAGGACGTCGAGCAGCCGCTCGACGTCGGCGCGGGCGGTGGTGCGGGTCAGCGACACCCGTAGGTTCCCGTGGGTGAGCGCGTCGAGCCCGCCGAGCGCGTCGAGCACCCGCGAGGGCTCCAGGGTCGAGGCGGCGCAGGCCGAGCCGCTGGCCGTGCCGAGGCCGAGCCGGTCCAGCTCGCCCGCCAGCGCCTCGCCGTCGAGGCGGTGGAAGGCGAAGGTCACCAGGTGGGGGAGGCGGTCGTCGGAGTCGCCGAGCACGTCCGCGCCCTCGATCAGGGCGACCCGATCCCGGATCAGCGCGACCAGGTCGCGCTGACGGGCGCCGACCTCGTCGCGCTCGGCGACCACCGCCTGCAGCGCCGCCGCGGCGGCGAGGGCCGCCGGAACGTTCTCGAAGCCGCTCGCGCGCTCGTCGATCCGGTCGTCGCCCGGGAACGGGGAGGCCCAGCCGGCCCCCTTCCGCACCAGCAGTACGCCGATCCCGGGCGGCCCGCCCCACTTGTGGGCCGAGCCGGCCAGCGCCGACCACCCCGGCGGCAGGGGCAGCCGTCCCATCGACGCGCAGGCGTCGACGAACACCGGCGCCCCGACGTCGAGCCCCTCGATCGGCTGGAGCGTGCCGACCTCGTGGTTGGCGCTCTGGACGGCCACGACCGCGGCGCCCTCCGCCCGGCGGGCCAGGCGCGCAGGGTCGACACGCCCCGAGTGATCGACCGCGACGACGTCGGGCTCGCCGCCCCACCAGTGCGCGGCGTGGAAGACGGACTGGTGCTCGACGGCGGTGTGGGTGATCCGGCGGCCGGTCGAGGAGCGGGCCGCCGCCAGCCCCAGCAGGCCCCGGTGGACCGCCTCGGTGCCGGACGCCGTGAAGGTCACCTCGTCGCGCCGTACCCCCAGCGCCTCGGCGACCACCTCGCGGGCGTTGTCGAGCAGCAGTCGTGCGTCGCGGCCGGGTCCGTGGAGCCGGCGCGGGTCGGCGTACCCTCGGTCATAGGCGGCCAGCAGCACCTCGCGGGCCGCCGGATGCAGCGGCTCGGCGGACCCCGAGTCGAGGTAGACCGGGCCCTCGCCCGCCGGGTTGCTCACGCGGGACACCCTAGAGGCCGACCCACTCTCTGATCCCGAGAGCGATTCCGATAGTCTGCGAGCAACCGACAAAGCTTGAGAGAGAGGCTCGTTCGTGGGTCTGCACTTGCCCGGAAAGACTGGGCGCTCGGCAGTGAGGCGCCTCGCGCTTCCGGCCCTGCTCGGCGCCGGCGCCCTCCTGCTCGGCGGCTGCTCCGGTGATGAGATCAAGCGCGGCTTCATGCCGGATCCGCGCTCCGTCCAGGCCATGCACGTCCTCCACCTGTGGCAGGGCGCCTGGATCGCGGCGCTCATCACCGGTGTGATCGTGTGGGGTCTGATCTTCTACGCCGTCATCCGCTTCCGTCGGCGCACGGCCGCCGACATCCCGGTGCAGACGCGCTACAACCTGCCGCTGGAGATCTTCTACACGATCGCCCCGGTCCTGATGGTCATCGTGTTCTTCGCGAAGACCGTCAACACGCAGGACGCCGTCCTCGACGCCAACCAGCGGACCGACAACGTCATCGAGGTCACCGGCCAGCAGTGGAGCTGGACGTTCAACTACGGCACCGACGCCAACGGCAACGTGGTGCCGCCCAACAACGCGGCCGACGACGACCCGACGGACCTCAACTTCCCCTACCAGCAGTACTCCATCGACGCGGGCACGGCGTCCCACATCCCCACGCTGGTGCTGCCGGTCGGCGAGACGACGCGCTTCAACCTGCACTCGCCCGACGTCATCCACGACTTCGGCGTCGCCAATTTCCTGGAGAAGATGGACGTCGTCCCGGGCCGCGTCAACCACTACTGGGTGACCCCGACCTCGGTCTCGGCGACCTACGACCCCAGCGCGCCCAACCTCGTCTCCGGCTCCACCTACCGTGGTGCCTGCTACGAGCTGTGCGGCCTCTACCACAGCCGGATGCTCTTCCGGGTGGCGGTCGTGAGCCAGGCGGACTACGCGAAGTACGTCCTCGCCCTGCACAACAACGGCGCCACCGACACCCACCCCTACATCGGTGGTCAGGACGCCTACACGCAGGCGGGCCTCGACTCTGACAACCAGGGAGAATCCCAGTGACTGCGACCGCTGCCCACCCGGGCACCAGCGCCCCCAAGCCGCGCCGTCCCCTCGGCCAGCAGGTCTACCGGCTGCTGACCACGACCGACCACAAGCTGATCGGCAAGATGTACGCCGTCACCTCGTTCGCGTGGTTCCTGGTCGGCGGCATCATGGCGCTGCTCATGCGCTCCGAGCTCGCGTTCCCGGGTCAGCAGATCGTCAACGACGAGACGTACAACCAGCTCTTCACCATGCACGGCACGATCATGCTGCTGCTGTTCGCGACGCCGCTGTTCTTCGCGTTCGGCAACATGATCATGCCGCTGCAGATCGGCAGCCCCGACGTCGCGTTCCCGCGACTGAACATGTTCAGCTACTGGCTGTTCCTCTTCGGTGGCCTGATCGCCGCCTCGGGCTTCCTGACCCCCCAGGGCGCGGCCGACTTCGGCTGGTTCGCCTACACCCCGCTCTCGAGCGCCGACCGCTCGCCGGGCGTCGGCGGTGACCTGTGGATCATGGGCCTGTGGATGGCCGGTCTCGGCACCATCCTCGGCGCGGTCAACTTCATCACGACGATCATCTGCATGCGCGCGCCCGGCATGACCATGTTCCGCATGCCGATCTTCGTGTGGAACACGCTGATCACCTCGCTGCTGGTCCTGATCGCCTTCCCGGTGCTCGCGGGTGCGCTGCTGATGTTGGAGGCGGATCGCCAGTTCGGGGCCCATGTGTTCGACGCCAGTCATGGCGGACCGATCCTGTGGCAGCATCTGTTCTGGTTCTTCGGTCACCCCGAGGTCTACATCATCGCGCTGCCGTTCTTCGGCATCATCTCCGAGATCCTGCCGGTCTTCAGCCGCAAGCCGATCTTCGGGTACGTCGGCCTGGTCGGCGCCACGACCGGCATCGCGGTCCTCTCCGTGGCCGTGTGGGCCCACCACATGTTCGTCACCGGCGCCGTGGACCTGCCGTTCTTCTCCGGCATGACGTTCCTGATCGCCGTACCGACCGGGGTGAAGTTCTTCAACTGGGTCGGCACGATGTGGGGCGGCTCGATCAGTCTCGATACGCCGATGCTGTGGTCGGTCGGGTTCCTGACGACCTTCCTCTTCGGCGGCCTGACCGGCGTCATCCTGGCGAGCCCGCCGCTGGACTTCCACGTGTCGGACTCCTACTTCGTGGTCGCCCACTTCCACTACGTGGTCTTCGGCACCGTCGTGTTCGCGATGTTCGCCGGGTTCTACTTCTGGTGGCCCAAGCTGACCGGCAAGATGCTCAACGAGCGCCTCGGCAAGCTGCACTTCTGGCTGCTGTTCGTCGGCTTCCACACCACCTTCCTCATCCAGCACTGGCTGGGCGTGGAGGGCATGCAGCGCCGCATCGCCGACTACCTGCCCGGTGACGGGTTCACCTTCATGAACCAGGTGTCGACGGTCGGGGCGTTCCTGCTGAGCCTCTCGATGGTGCCGTGGTTCTACAACCTCTACATCACCCGCAACGCGCCGATGGTCGAGGTCGACGACCCGTGGGGCTGGGGTCGCTCGCTGGAGTGGGCGACGTCCTGCCCGCCGCCGCGACACAACTTCCACACGCTGCCGCGGATCCGCTCCGAGTCGCCGGCCTTCGACCTCCACCACCCGGAGATCGCCGCGCTCGAGCTCGAGCCCGCCATGGCCAACGCCACCGCGCGCAACATCGACGAGACCGAGGGGCGTGACCACTGATGAAGGCCGAAGCATGGATGTTCGGCGGCTGCACGATCTTCTTCCTGCTGGTGACCCCGAGCTACTGGTTCGTCACGTCCGGTGGCCTCGAGAGCGGTGGCGACTGGACCGGTACGTCGGCGCTGGCGATGTGCACGCTGCTGACCCTGATGATCACGCTCTACATCGGGTTCCACGCCAACCGGATGGACCCCCGCCCCGAGGACCGCAAGGACGGCGAGGTCGCCGACGGCGCGGGGGAGCTCGGCTTCTTCCCGCCGTTCTCCTGGTGGCCGCTGTGGTGCGCGCTGTGCCTGGGCACGATCGTCTTCGGCGTGGCGATGGCCGCCTGGTGGCTGTTCATCATCGGCGCCGTCGTCGGCGCGATCACGCTGTGCGGCTTCATCTTCGAGTACTACCGAGGCGAGTTCAGACACTGAGCTGAGCAGCACCTCACTGCGAGACCCGTCCATCGGTGACAACCGACGGACGGGTCTCGTCGTCTCAGAGGGGTCGGAAGCTACACTCGACGCGCTCGGCGGGCAGCGGACCGGCCAGCGTGTTCTTCAGGATTCGGAGCTCTGTGTGATCTCGGTTCGTCGCTCGACCCCTGTATCGGCACGCCCTCGGCGCCGCCTCGGCGCGACCGCGATGCTGATGATCGGGGCGCTCGCCCTGAGCGCCTGCGGCGGCCCCGCCACGCCGGGCGCCGGCGGCCCGCCCGCCCCCGGATCGCCCGCGGCCGACACGGCCGTCGACGGCAGCCCGGTCGTCCTCAAGACGAACGTCCCGCAAGGCGCGACCGGCGTCGCCGTGGACAAGGTCCTCACCGTCACCGCCACGAGCGGCACCGTCTCGGCCGTCGACGTCACCTCCAAGGCCGGCCCGGTGGCCGGGACGCTCTCCGGCGATGGACGCACCTGGAGGGCCAAGAGCCTGCTCGAGCCGGGTGCGACGTACCGGATCAGGGCCACCGGCGTCGGCAGCGACGGCAACGAGAGGACCACGCGCTCGAGGTTCGAGACGCAGGCGCTGACGCTCGACCAGCAGACCTACCCCAGCGTCGCCCCGCTCGCCGGGCAGACGGTGGGCGTCGGGATGCCCGTGATCGTGCACTTCGACGTCCCGGTCCACAACAAGGCGCTCTTCGAGAGGCACATGAGCGTCGACTCCAAGCCGGCCCAGGCCGGCTCGTGGTACTGGATCAGCGACACCGAGGCGCATTGGCGCCCCAAGACCTACTGGAAGCCGGGCAGCAAGGTCTCCGTCCACGTCGACGTCAACAGCCTGCCCGCCGGCGACGGCGTCTACGGACAGCTCGACAAGGACGTCGACTTCAAGGTCGGCGCCGCCCACATCTACAAGGTCAACACCCAGACCGACGAGATGAGGGTCTACTCCAACGGCAGGCTGCTGCGGACCATCCCCGTGACCACCGGCAAGCCCGGCTTCGTGACCCGCTCCGGCATCAAGGTCATCATCGAGAAGTTCGCCAAGCACACGATGGACTCCGAGACGATCGGCATCGGCAAGAGTAGCCCGGAGTATTACGACATGAAGGACGTCCAGTGGGCGATGCGGATGACGTACTCCGGAGAGTTCCTGCACGCCGCCCCATGGTCGGTCTACGCCCAGGGCCACGAGAACGTCTCCCACGGCTGCACCGGCATGAGCACGGCCGACGCCCAGTGGCTCTATGACATGACGATCCCCGGCGACGTCGTCGTCGAGACCGGCACGGACCGCCCGATGGAGTTCACCAACGGGTACGGCGACTGGAACAAGTCGTATGCCGACTACCAGAAGGGCTCCGCCCTCTGACGATCCGCGCCGTCAGCAGGGGCGGCCGGTGACGTCGACGCGCCTCGCGATCTGGGCTCGGAAGCGGTCGCCGGCGGCGGCATCGCCGAGTGCGTAGGCGATGACGGCGGCCAGGTTGAGCAGGTAGTCGGCAGGCGCGCCGGCGGCCTGGAGCTCGACGCACAGCCCGCGCGCCGTGTCGGGGTCGCCGCGTCGGACCGCCTCCCAGGCAAGGAAGTGGACGGCCCACAGCCAGGTCGGCGTACCGGGCGTGGTCTCGCTGCGGACCTGCTGGAGGAGGGCCTCGCCGCGGGTCGGGTCGAGGTGGACGCGCAGGCTTCGGCCCAGGTTGAGCCGGGCGCGGGCGATCTCGGATGCGGGCGCACCGGCGGCGATCAGGTCGTCGAGCTCGAGCTCGGCGAGCCGGGCGTTGCGCAGGGCGCGGACCGCGAGGGCGCCCTCGGCCAGGTAGCCGAGATGGGTGAGCAGCAGCGTCTCCCGGGGGAGCGGCCTGCCGGCCACCTCGACGCCGGCCCGGGGTCCCGATCGGTGGACGGGCCGCTCATGGACCCGTCCCCTCCAGTGGACGAGGGCCGGCCGGAAGAGCTTGGCGCCCCGGAGCCGCAGCACCTGTCCGTCCGCACCGGCCTGCTCCATGGTCACGCCGAAGGCGGCGTCGGCCCGGTCCCCGTGAGGGGCCCGATCGAGCAGGGCCCGGAGCCGTGCCGGGTCTCCGCCGACCCGCTCGTCGGCGTCCAGGCTCAACACCCAGGGGGTCGAGCACGCGGCGAGCGCCGCGTTGCGTGCCGCGGAGAAGTCGTCGGTCCAGGCGACGCTCAGGACGCGGGCTCCGGAGGCACGCGCGATGCCGGGCGTGCCGTCCGTCGAGCCGGTGTCGACGACAACGACCTCATCGACGAACGGCGCCACCGATGCGAGGCAGTCCGCCAGGTGCGCCTCCTCGTCGCGCACGATCAGGCACGCAGTGAGCGTGCCGGTCGCATCCGACGGCGTGGTCCCGGTGCTGGGCATGTCGGGTCCTTCGGGTGGGGGAGGGGCGGTACGGCTGACGCTCTCGCTATCGGCGGCGCGCGTGGCCGGCGGAGGAGCCTGGCGAGCCTCACAGGAAGTCACAGGTTCGCGGCGTCGCGTCACAGACGCAGATCGGGCCGGCGTACAAGATGTACGCCGGCCCGATCCCGTGTGACTCGGTCAGTGCGGGTCGCTGCCCCGCAGCGGGTCCTCCTCGACGGCGGTGCCGTGGTCGTCGAACTGGTGTCCGTCGGCCGCGTGGCCCTCGATGCCGGCCATGGCGTGCGCGTCGTGCTCGGCGTGGGCGTGCGCCTCCTCGAGCTCGGCGAGCGTCGGGGGGAGCACGTCGTCGTCGTAGTAGAGCGTGCGGATCTTGTCGCGCAGGG
>Ga0131853_10024945_pt1 | contig 10779 bp, 5 predicted proteins | sample TergutLab28metaG_FD_92764 | JGI IMG/M metagenome (GOLD analysis project Ga0131853, IMG submission 92764) | Labiotermes labralis P1 segment gut microbial communities from Petit-Saut dam, French Guiana - Lab288 P1 (version 2) (version 2) | ecosystem: Host-associated > Arthropoda: Insects >... | reverse complement strand
GTTGCGCTGACCACGTGACACCCCTCTATCCGTAAAAGTTGGCACTAACTTCGCCGACCGGCGGCGGCCGCTCTGTCGGTATAGTTCGCGTGCGGACTAAGGCCACGGAGTTTTAGTTTAGTACGCCTACAGTTAGATATTCTTGCGTAACTGCGAACCAGAGAGATTGTGAGGACAATTAGTCGCTGTACCTCTACACAATGTTCGCATGTTCCAAGTAATCAGACTACTACGCATATTTATTGACGGCGGAAAAACAGTGCTAATAACATGAGACTAACCGCACTGTAAGTCCTGAAGGGGCGTTTCTCTCTTTTAGCTTACCTGACACCCTTAAAAGAATGAAAACAGAAAGGAAAGTATGGCTATTATCTCAAGCCACGTATGTGTCCCTTTCAACTTTCGAACCAGGTGACCGCGTTTCATAAAACTTTGTACTGTACTCCAGTTCACTCTAACGTTGTACTTGATACAATTTCTTCAATCAGTTATAACCAGTATGAAGAACGCACGACACCGTACGGAGGGCACGATATGTACTTTGGTGTCTTCAAATAGGCCTTATATGTAGAAATAGACCTTGTATGGAAATGATCCTTCAATAACGATAATCGAAAGGTAAGAAATAGGCTATTCTAACTCAGGATATAAGTATTACCAGCCAGCACTTGAAGAGAACGGTAACAAACCAGCGGGTTCTATAAAAATCGCTATATCTCTTGACTATCTGAAGAACTACTTGCTTCTAAAAATAGTTTTTTTTATAGAGGGTGTTAGTTAATTAGCAGATCCTGAAAAATGTGAACAAATAACACGGCGAGCGATGAGAATTACTTTTGCTTTCGATCCGATAGGAGTAAATAATTACGTCTGCATGTGGAATTGCGTATGGAAATAACGCGTGACCTACGCAACGGGTGCGGGCCGGGTAGCGTAGTCGGCATAGCGACTGGCTACGGGGCTGGACGGTCCGGGGATCGAATTCCGGTTGGGGGCGAGATTTTCCGCACCTGTCCAGGCCGGCCCTGGGGCCCACCCAGCCTCCTATACAATGAGAACCGAGTCTTTCCTTGGGGGTAAAGAGCGGCCGGGGCGTGACAGTGACCCCTCACCCCCTTCTAGTGCCGTGGTCAAGAAAGAGTAGAGCTACACCTCTACTCCCCCTATGGGCCGTACGACATGTACAGAGCCTCAGTGCCTGTACAAGGGTACAATTCACCTTTTACTTATGCATCGGGTATAAAATTTTGTTTTCATGTCAACAACTACAAACATGCAGTCGATGCGAAATTATGCGGAATTTAATGTATGCAGAATCTGCAGCTCGTCACAGAATAAAACCTAACCATAGTAGTATCAGTACACGAGCTGAAACAACACATTAAATATAGTGACAAAACACAGGAGCTTTAAGGCCTATTCATACAACTCCTTTCTTCTTTAATTTTATTATGACTGGTGGTCATCCGTCTGAATTTTTTCGTGTAGTATCAAGGTACGTTGATATTTCCTCCTCTCGCCATGTACTGTACGTCCCGAACAGATAAACTCCAAGTCCGTAAATATTTGAGAGCTGGGAACGTAAACTGTACCTTCTCTCATTGTAAATAAAAACACTCTAGGTGCACAGACACATTAACAGGAGACTTTCGATTAAGATGCATGGCCCACGAGCAGCGTGACGTAGTGACAGCACGAACGACCATTAAGTCCTGTTGCGAGGGCACCAAAAACTGAACCCTGAGCCCATAAACGCGCCGCCATTATGAAGTTTTATTATTTCTAAGTTAACATCCAGTGCCTTTCCATGGTTCTTATTCACGACTGGACACGAAGATGTCGTGGCTTTGATTACATTTACTTGCTCAAGGGCTTGCATGGCCTTTGCGTTTAGAGAAGCCGCAACATATAAGATGATTCAAAAGTTCGTACATTCGTAAAACGTGTGAGCGGTGATTATAGCAAGAGGGTCACATTTCTTTTAAAAGTTGGAGAACTGGGCTTATCACGAATATCACAAATTAGTTTGCTATTAATGGTATAATTAGGGGACCGCGTTGGTACAGCGGTTAAAGCGCTGTGCTAGAAATCGGATGGTTGCTGTTTCGATCCCAGCTGGTGTCATTGGAATTTTTCATTGACAAAATCCTTCCGATCGCAATATGGCCCTGGGGTCAACTCAGCCTCTAACAGATGTGAGTACCAGGAGCATTTCCTGGGGGTAAAGACGGCCGGTGCGTAAGGCTGACAACCTTACTACCATCCTGTGCCGTCATGAAATCTGGGAAACTTAACTTCCTGGAACACTCTGGGCCACTGCAGGCCTGTAACGGGACTGCTGCTGCTGCTAATTTTATGGCATAATTATGACCCTAGAGCAATCCACACGTAATACAATCCATTTCAAAAGCTGATGGCTCGCCTTCAGTCGGACCGCTCATCCGGAGTCTTCTTCTACCATTGGCACTACAGCCCACTGTGGGCTTTGGCCTGTCGAAAAATATCCTTCCATTTTTTCCTATCTGCCACCAACTCTCTCCATCTTCTCACTCCTAGCACTTGGAGATCTCTTTCTACTTCCTCCTTCCATCTTTTCCTGGGTCTTCCCCTTCTTCTCGTCCCTTCCAGTTCTTGAGTGAAGATCTTCTGGGGCATCCTATCCTCCTCCATCTCTCTAGGTGACCTAACCAGCTTATTCTTTGCCCTTTTATCCATTTTACTATATTTTCTCCTTTGCTCATCTCTTCTAGTTCTCCATTCGTCCGACTTTTCCATTCCCCGTTTTCATATTTAGGACCGTATATTATTCTAAATATCTTCCTTCCAAAAATTAGCAGAGCTTGTTCTTCTTTCTTCGTCAACGTCCATGCTTCCGCTCCATACGACACTACCGGTCTTACTAGTGTCTTATATAATATAATTTTAGTAGCTCATCCAGAGCCATTTGCTTTAAATGTTAGGAAAATAAATGCCTGAAGGACAAATCTTCCGAATGTTGCGTCGTGTCGACTGGTCAATAGTTACAGACGTTTCGGAGAAGCGCAAAAATACTGCCGTAGATCACACCCGTAGCAGCACACTCCAGAAAGGAAAATCCCTAGCGAAACTGGAAATCATACCTAGGGATTTTCACGTGGCACGCTGCCATTCAAATCGCGACAAATGGCCACGCCTCTACATTATGACGTAATATTCCACCGAAAGTGCATAAATATCGAAAATTTGTTGGATCTATACATTCCGTCACATGACTTTTATTGTACAGGATGTTGACAGTGTTTTTAGCTGTCTAATAGAGCCCTGAAGTTAGCTCAGTCGGTATAGCGACTGACTATGGGCTGGACGGTCCAGGATCGAATCCCGGTGGGGACGAGATTTTCCACCCTCTCAGACCGCCCCTGGGGCCCACCCAGCCTCCTGTAAAATGGGTACCGAGTCTTTCCCGGGGGTAAAGTGCGGCCGGGGCGTGCTGCTGAGCAGTCACCCCCTTCTAGTGCCGCGGTCATGGAAGAGTAGAGCTATACCTCTACCCACCCTCTGGGCCACACCGGGCCTGTGACGGGATCACTTTACTTAATAGAGCCCTGAAAGCGGATGACGGCGAATAGTGGGGAGACGTAACCTTGTACTGTTCTGATACTTTGGTAGGTAAAGTTGGGAGAAACTACAGACGCGTTCAATAGTAGATCAGACATTCGAAAATTCTTCTTGCAGAATAACTTTCTACGGCTGATGAAGACTCAGCTTCCAGGTGCCTTTAATGTAACTTTAAGTTTTCTCAGCTGCTCACAATTACCAAAAGGACAAGCAGACTTTCTTCACACCATTACCTGGGGCACAAAACTAAGGTCAGCGAATGGACAAGATATTATGGCCACTTTCTGCGCAAATGGCCGAGTTAAGAGTGAAAATCAGCTCAGAGTAAAAGTTAATACAGATCATGAGACGATGACGAAGTTAAATCGAATGGCTGTCATGTCCACGATAAATCAAACGAACAACAACAAATAATTTCAACAGTCTCCTTCATAAAAGTCATGCAGGAACATTACACTTAACCTACGCAAATGGCACAAATAGTTCTTATATTCTTATAACAAAACCAACCAGATGCACTAATTTCTCCGATTTATTTTTGGAATAAATCTCTACATGTTTCGGACAGTTCCTCTGTCCATCATCACGAGTTTTTCACTGTACACACAGCAATAGCATATGTCATACAGGTTACAGTTACAGCTTGCGAGCAGGATCAGGACGGAACTGCAGTTCTGTCCTGATCCTGCTCGCAAGCTGTCAGCAAACCTGTATGACATATACCATTGCTGTGTGCACAGTGAAAAACTCATGATGATGGACAGAGGAACTGTCCGAAACATGTAGAGATTTATTCCAAAAATAAATATGAGAAATTAGTGCGTCTAGTTGGTTTTATTATAAGAATTTATCACGGTGCACGGTCACCTGAACGTCAAATTTGGCACAAACAGTATTCGACCTTGACATTTTTCATAACTGCCGAAATAAAAGACAGTCAAATCGCTTCCGGGCAGCAGTAATTTTTGGCATCAACGCACCGGTGCAGACTGGTAGAAACAATAACAGAACTCCCAGCTCTTCTGTGTGAGGCACATGTAAACAATGTACAATACTACCGTACATACAACACATGGGGTGCAAAATTTGCATGAAATCATGCAACTGCATCTTTGTTTATTTTATAGGATTTATTGCAAGAATATTAACTGGTTTAACATGTCCTATGGTGAACAAAGAAGCATCTGCCGGATTTTCATTCGAAAATCTTAAGGGAAGGGAATTCTTATGTGAAGTCTAGGTGTAGAGTGGAAGAGAGTATGAAAATACGTCCTTATAGAACGAGAATGTGAAGATTTTGATTAGACCTCAACAGTGCACTCTCATGCTGCTATGGAGACTTCCAGAAATTTACGAAATATTCTCCTAACAGAATGAAATGCAGCAGCTAGGAATTAATCACATAAATAATTCGTTCATCTGGTAACTTCTTATTGCTATGACGACACATCTCCGGGAAGTAAGAAACTTGCGTTTGGACCCTATCCTAAGCTAATCCAATCCAGTTGATATCCTCATTAATATCCTTCAGATCCACTGTAATTATATTCCATCCATATCCATATATGGCGCGCTACAGCCCCTTCCGGGCCTTGGCCTCCCTCATAAGACGCCTCCATTTATCCCTATTTTCAGCTCTTCTCCTCCATCCTCCTATCCCCAGCAGTTGTAATGCATCCTTCTGGACCACATCCGCCCATCTGGTTCTTGGTCTTCCCATTGGCCTTGTGGTGTAGAAGTTTCCGTTTAAAACCATTTTTGAAACTGTAGTTATATTATCTTCAATAATTCTAGGTAGCCTCCTTCCAGGAAGTATTTTCAATTAGAGTTTTGAAAGAAAATGACTTTCTTCAATTTCCCAAGATTAGCATCTCAACCGTCCAATTGAAAAAGATACTTTGTTGTTTATTATCACTGGATTTTGACCACGATATTTTATATGATACATACATTTGACTTTTATCAACGGCTCGAATTTTGTTTAAAAAAAAAATAACAAGCACACCGTCTCCGTCATCAGCTAAATCCAAGTACCAAACATGTTCAGCTGCATCCACTGGATGCAGCTGATTCCCACCCTTGTTTATAAAACATGCTGCGAAAAGACAGACGTATCTCCTTAACCTTTTGGCGCCTAATGTTAACTATAGTGGTCGTACCGCACCGCTAACCTCTAAAGTTGCATTTTATATATTTATTCAGCAAATATAGGTACTGAATATTTAAAAAATTGTATATACTCTCCATTTTTTTCTCTTCAAAATGCAGTTTGTTTCATAATTCTAACTTATTTGGTTCCTGTATTATTCACATTCTACATACAGAATGTGCTAAAATTAAAAAAAAAATAATTCCGGCGCTTAAAGGTTAATATCCATACCATCGTCACGAACTCGCTTGTTTATCTTTAACAACCAGTATGGAGCCATTTTGAAAATCTGGACGTAGCAAGATCCAGTTGATCAGGATGGAATCACGTAAATTTTCTTCTGAAATGTAATCTAGAGATGTCTTACGTCTGTGGCTGCTGGACACACAAACCGCATGTTTGTATAAACAGACATCACAGTGCGCACACAACTTCTCCATTCAAGGAGTCGTGCCAAACATAGACGGTGCGGTAAAACTCCATGCCCAAGGTTCACGAGGTGAAAGGAGGGACCAAAACAAATATTTATTGTCAAAAAACTATATGTTGGAGATGCGTCCTTGCAGCTATGAGGACCGTCATATTAAGGTCTGACTAAGCTTGGAAATCAAGCAAAACCACTGAGGTATTCTGAAAATAGAGTTGAATTTCGTACCAATTTAGAGCAGATGTTTAAACGTACGGCCACCGACCTCGATACACAGCCGACAAAGACGCAGCAGACAATGACGCGTGCTCTCAAAAATGCTATGTTGTTGCCTAATGGTTGATGCCGCCTCAACGATACGGGCAATAAGATCCTCTTCAGAATCAAATGGCGACGTCTAAATCACGGCTTTAATGTGGACCCATAGGAGGAAGTCCATTGGTGTGAGGTCCGCTGACCTGGGAGGCCCGCCTCGTCCAAACCATCGATCGTTGTTGAGTGGCGGTGAGAAGTTGATACTAAAGAGGATCTAATTTCCGTTATCGTTGAGGCAGAATCAACCATCAGACAGTAACCTGGCATTTTTGAGCGAAAACGTCAGTCACTGCTGCGTCTTTGTCGGCTGTGTATCGAGGTCGGTGGCCGTACGTTTGAACAACTGCTCTAAATTGATACGAAAATTCAACTCTATTTTCAGAACACATCAGTGATTTTTCTTGACTTCCAAACTTAGTCAGTCCCAATCTGACGGTCCGTAGTGCTACAAGGACGTACCTCCGACATACAGTTCCTTGATAATAAATTTTGTTTTGGTCCTTCCTATCACCTTACGAAGTTTAGGCAGGGAGTTTTCCGCACCCTGTATAACTAATCGATCCAGCATTTTAACAGGTCAGATCTAATACGTGAAAGAAGAAGAAAAAAGATTTGGTGGTGCTGATGGCGACGGCGGCGACGGCGGCGTCGGCGTCGGTAGTGTTTATTCTCAAATGTAGGGCATACTTGTGTATACTTCTCATCCTGGAAGAATAAGAGATTACGAAAACAGAAGTACAAAGTGGGAGGGGGGCAATGTAGCTTACCAACATATCAAAATGTACATTTGTGCAGATATTTCATGACGTAAAAAGTAGCTTTACGAAGTTCTTTCCAACCCATTAATCAAACATGAGAACAGAATAAACATTGCAACAATGCAGTCAGTGATGCAGAGTAACACTGACGAAAGTTTACGTAGCGATGATAATCATGTCATTTGCTCAGCACACACACACCCACACACACACACACACACACACCAACAGATCGCCACATCCCTACAATGCCACATGCAACACAAATAAAAACAACCTACCAGCATTTAGTATACTGCTCCAGTTAACACGTTACCTAGTAGACTCCAGTTCAAATGTGATAGCACACGGCGACGCACGGGAGGGGAAGTGAAGGGGAAACTGGCGAATGGAGTGGGTAGCCAGTACTCTTCACACTACCTCGGAACATGGTGTATCCAGCATTACTGCCGCTGATCCGCACACCTCGGCTGCCAGTAGTCGACTGAACTGACGCCCCCTCGCCGATTTAAATGGACTCGTCCGTTTCGCCGAAAGACGAAATCTGGTTTCTGCGCGGATGCCGTCACCTTTCAACTGGCCTCTAACATCGTCTTCTCACAAACAGTCTAATAAAATCTATCACGCCGTATCTTTTGAGGAAATAGGTCAATGTTCCGGACAAGGCTGCAGTTCATGTGTTACGGCTTATAAGCCGTGGGGGGTGCATGCTGAATTCACAGCAGGTCGGATATATGAACTGTCGGCAAAAGGCGTTTCACAGACAGGCCTCCTATAACAGCTGCGGCCAGGTATAAACGCTGCTTCGCCTTTCAAGATTGCAGAAGGCAATGTTGTTATTCATTAATCAAAATGGGACATTATCATCTACTGGTGGACAAATGGCGTGGAGCAACACTTCATACATTGCTATACGCCCAGAAGGTTCAGTGTTCAGAACCCAAGACCTGCTATCGTTTGTTTTCCACCAGACAGTGAATATGGTGCAAATAAGGAGCCACAATATTAAATATTCTGTGAGAAATTCTGTGAAGAAATAAAAGATCCTGTGTTTTTATATCAAACCTACTCCAAAATTAAGCATTTATTCTTTATGACTCTAAATACTAAATCCTTAACGCCTAATTATTACACACAGTATCCCATATATGGTGGACCCGGTAGCTCAGTCGGTATAGCGACTGGCTACGGGCTGGACGGTCCGGGGATCGAATCCCGGTGGGGGTGAGATTTTCCGCACCTGTCCAGACCGGTCCTGGGGCCCACCCCAGCCTCCTGTACAATAGGTACCGGGTCTTTCCCGGAGGTTAAGAGCGGCCGGGGCGTGACGCTGACACCTCACCCCTTCTAGTGCCGTGGTCAAGAAAGAGTAGAGCTATACCTCTACTCCCCCTATGGGTCGTACGGGTTGTACAGAACCTCAGTGCCTGCACAAGGGTGCACTTTACCTTTACTTTATGAATCACCTGGGTTATTTTCAAGAACCCGATATTTCGCCCAAAGCGTTTCAATTGGGTTGCGAAATAAACAATAGTTTTTCCAGAATGTCATTACATGAAACGGTTTCATAAACCATGCAACGTGATTTCCGTGAGATAAAAACTTCACGTTTATATACGACGGTGTACTGAGTAATACCTTCTAATTTACTTTTCGTAACGGGAATGAGATGTCAGTGAAAAAAGAAAATGGACGCTTCTCTTTAGGCTTCAGCAATTTTACAGAACTGCCTAGCTTATGAATCACCACTATCCAGCAAAAATTTCAAAAATCTCTCTCATATTGCACGGTTCATGCCACTGTGCTTCTCTCAGACTTGTTCAACTTGATGACAATACGCAGTAACGTAAGACACGAACTTCATAATAACGTATGTTGTAATGTCTCCACAGCACCTCAGCATCATATTCCCTTAAATCTGTTCGGCAGGCCTTACGGGAACATTATTACCTTCAAAAACAACTGTCGCCCGTATTATAAAACCTCGTACTAACAGCTCCTGCAGCGCTCCATAACCCGTGACAGAATGTGTGCTCTCCGCATTCCACGCGAGCAGATACAAGCAATGCATCAACCAAACACAAAGACCTGCCCAACATTTTATCTACAGAGGCCATAAAGACGTGCTTGAACGGGCTCTTCTAAAGGAGGCACCGACGAACATGCAGCTGACGGGTTCTTACAAGACCTTGCGCGGCTTTCTGCAAGAAATTCGATCCCGAACTCTCTTAATACACGGAAAGAACTACATACTAAGCGAACGTACCTACATAGGGCGGAACTCTGGGAGAGTGAATTCTAGATTCGAAAGGATGTGAGTGACTTCAAGGTACTGTCACAGCATATGCTTGGAGGGCCTGAGGAAAGGCACAAAGACCTTGTCAGGATAGCCGGGCTCCGTGACTGAATCACACTCGGACTGTCCCAAACTCGAGTCAGGAATGAACCCGCTTCACTTATGCAATGAAGTAGGCCAGAACTGAACGATCTGAAAGCGTGTTCGTTGCTTCAGAATATGTACACCCCGTACATACTTTTGTACGTATTTGACATTCAGAGGACCGTGCATCGTGAAGTATTCTTATAATACATCCAACGAGATGCACTAATATCTCAAATTCATTTTTGGATTTGCTGACTGCTTGCTGGTGGGATCAGGATCCTGTTAGCAAGCAGACAGCATAACCTGTATGACATATACCTATTGCTGTGTGTACAGTGCTAGACTCCTCATGATGGACGGAGAAACCGTCCGAAACACGTAGAGTCCTAAACCAAAAAGAAATATGAGATATTAGTGCTTCTCGTTGGTTTTATTATAAGAATATGCTTTTGTATGTTTATGGAGCAAAGAATGAGACACAATATGTTTTTAAGGAGAGGGATGAACTACGCAAAATTTATGGGCTGTTTCTGCTACGTCTGACATCTTCCAGGATGGGTAACACTTTGGCCTGGTACAAGGCTACAAGGGGAATACAGCGATCTGATAATTTTCACATTCAGTCCTTGACTTAGTATTTAAAGCATCTTCAGGAGGATAAATGTTGTTATGTTCGAGTTGTGACAATGATCGATAACTCGAATTACGTGCCAAGTAACACAGAGCAGTGACGCTGTCGGTAATTTGTCTGTCACTAGCGGGCCAAGTGCGTTCTGCAGTGTTGCTAGAATTAATCAGTCTTCGTTCAAGAAAGTACAATAAATGACATCACGGGTGAGCCTTACCACGCGTCTTAATCAATTTCTTAACTTGCAAAGAAAAGCTCAAGACATGATACATGTCAACCAGACAGTTAAATCTGCCATCCAACTTGTTTTCCTGTCAGTCAGAAACTCCTGCTTTATACGACTAAATACTTCTGTTTCTTGGCAATATTCTTTCAAAATATAAGGGAATAATACAGAACACTCAGGTAGGTCTACGAAAGTGTTTCTCAATCTTTGTGAGACCGCGGCTCGGTAAATTCTTTTTTCATAAGACGAGGGCCCAGTCCCAACAGATTTACTCGTAAATACCTTTCCATTTTTTT
>Ga0131853_10024943_pt1 | contig 10780 bp, 7 predicted proteins | sample TergutLab28metaG_FD_92764 | JGI IMG/M metagenome (GOLD analysis project Ga0131853, IMG submission 92764) | Labiotermes labralis P1 segment gut microbial communities from Petit-Saut dam, French Guiana - Lab288 P1 (version 2) (version 2) | ecosystem: Host-associated > Arthropoda: Insects >... | reverse complement strand
GGCGTGAGGAGCTTCCTGCGAAGCACCTACGCCCTCGTGCCGGCGGCCGCCGAAGGCGAGCACATCGATTTCGAGACGGGCCTGAAAGACCTCCTCCGCGAATCGCTCTGACCGCCGCTTCCGTCGTTGAGCGCGTTCGTGAACGTCGGATATGGGGGATGGCGAAGATCCGTTCGGGATAAATGGGTTTGAAAGGGTTTTCGATCTTGGCCGGCCGGCGCGGCGGCCCGCGAACGGGCGGGTGGACGGTCTAGGGTGTCCTTCGGGGATATGCATCGATTTCGGAAACGGGAGCCGTCGTGCCAGCGGAAGACAGCGAGTCCGAGGACGCGGTCCAGACGTCCGCGCCGCCGGTCGGCCTGGTGGCCGGGACGGAGGACTCGACGCCGCTGCAGTTCTGCGTCGCCCTCGACGAGGACTCCTACCTGCAGCTGGACGACGTCGTCGTCACCCTCCGGGACGTCCCGGACGTCGGCCCGGTCGTGACCAGCGGCATCGTCACCCAGGTCCGGGCCCGGCACGAGGGAGCCAGCTACGGCTCGGACGTGTTCCTCATCTCCGACGGCGTGCTGCCCGCCCGCACCCAGGAGATCGCCGAGGTCTCCACCACCCGGGTCGAGCCCGAGATCTACGTGCCGCCCCGCCCCGGCGAGGGCGTCCGCCGCGCCACCGGCACCGAGCGGGCCCAGGCCCTGTACTTCGACCAGATGGACAGCCGGGTCCCGGTCGGGCGCGGCCGCGACGGCGACCCGATCTACGTCAACATGGAGTTCCTCGACGGCACCCGCGGCGCGCACGTGTCCATCAGCGGAATCTCCGGCGTCGCCACCAAGACCAGCTTCGCGCTGTTCCTGCTGCACTCCATCTTCCGCTCCGGCGCCCTGGGCCCGCGGGCGGTCAACGCGAAGGCCCTGCTGTTCAGCGTGAAGGGGGAGGACCTCCTCTTCCTCGACCAGCCGAACGTCAACCTCAACGACGACCTCAAAGCCGAGTACGCCGCGCTCGGCCTGCCCGCGGAGCCGTTCGCGTCGGCCGGGTTCTGGGCGCCGCCCATCCCCGACGACACCACCGGGCGGCCGAACGTCACCGGGCGGACCAGCGGCGTCGAGGCGTTCTGGTGGACGCTGGAGGAGTTCTGCGACAAGCAGCTGCTCCCGTACGTGTTCGCCGACGCCGAGGACGAGCGGAACCAGTACACGATCGTCATCCACCAGGTCGCCGCGCGGCTGCGCCGGGAGGCCATGTCCGTCGGAGACTACGGGGCGGTCAAGGTCGACGGCGCGGTCCTGCGCACCTATCCCGACCTGGTCGACCTCATCATCGACCGGCTCACCGACGAGGACACCCGCGCGGACTGGGCCGGGCCGGTCACCGGCACCGGGACCGTCAACGCGTTCGTGAGGCGGCTGCGGTCCTCGCTGCGGCCCCTGTCGTCCATCATCCGGGCCGACCTGCCACCCGGGCCCAACCGCGCCATCTCCACCGAGAACCAGCAGCTCACCGTCGTCGACCTGCACAACCTGCATGAGCGAGCACAGCGGTTCGTCACCGGCGTGGTGCTCGCCGCCGAGACCGCCCGCAAGGAGGACGCCGGGCCGGGCGGCCTGCTGTTCACCATGATCGACGAGCTGAACAAGTACGCGCCCCGCGAGGGAAACTCGCCCATCAAGGACGTGCTCCTCGACATCGCCGAGCGCGGCCGCTCCCTCGGCATCATCCTCATCGGCGCGCAGCAGACCGCCAGCGAGGTCGAGCGCCGCATCGTGTCCAACTCGGCGATCCGGGTGGTCGGGCGCCTGGACTCCGCGGAGGCCGGCCGGCCCGAGTACGGGTTCCTGCCGCAGGCCCAGCGGGCCCGGGCCACGATCGCGAAACCGGGCGCCATGTTCGTGTCCCAGCCGCAGATCCCGGTGCCGCTGGCCGTCGAGTTCCCGTTCCCGGCCTGGGCGACCCGGCTGTCGGAATGCGCGGGACCGGTCCAGTCCACCCCGAGAACTCCGAACGGATCGGCGGTTAACGGATCAGGCCGGGTGTCCTCGGTGGCGCCGTCGGCGGACCTGCTCTCCCGGCTTCCGGATGACGATGACATCCCGCCGTTTTAGGTTTTAGGAGGGTCGCGGCTCGTGAAGTTCCTGCATACCGCCGACTGGCATGTCGGCAAGACCCTCAAGGGCCGGGACCGCCTGGAGGAGCAGAAGGCGGTCCTGTCCGAGATCGCCTCGATCGCGGAGTCGCATGAGGTCGACGCGGTTCTCGTCGCCGGAGACGTCTACGACACGTCGGCGCCGTCCGCGCCCGCCCAGCAGGCCGTCATCCGGACCCTGCTGCGGATGCGGCAGGCCGGCGCCGAGGTCATCGTCATCGCGGGCAACCACGACCACGGGCCGACGTTCGAGGCCTACCGGCCGCTGATGGGGGTCGCGGGGATCACGATCGCCGGCGCCGTGCGGTCCGCCGAGCGCGGCGGCGTGGTCCGGTTCACCGCGCGGTCCGACGGCGCGGACACCCAGGTCTCGATCATCCCGTTCCTGTCCCAGCGGTACGCCGTCCGCGCGGCCGAAATCGTCGCCAACACCCCGTCCGAGAACGTCCGGGCCTACGACGAGCAGATGCGGCAGGTCATCGGGTCGCTGACTCATCGGTTCGGCGCCGATACCGTGAACCTCGCCATGGCCCACCTCACCTGCATCGGCGGGGCGTTCGGCGGCGGGGAACGGACCGCCCAGTCGATCTTCGAGTACAGCGTCCCGGCCGCGATCTTCCCGGTGAGCGCGCATTACGTGGCCCTCGGGCACCTGCACCGCCGGCAGGCGCTGCCCGCCCAGGCGCCGGTGCACTACAGCGGGTCCCCCCTCGCGGTGGACTTCGGGGAGCAGGAGAACAAGCCGGTTGTCTGCGTGGTGGAGGCGACCCCGTCTACGCCGGCGAAAGTCACCGACATCCCGGTGACCTCGGGGCGCAGGCTGCGCACGGTCCACGGGACGCTGGAGGAACTGGAAGCGAAGAAGGACGGCTTCGGCGAGGACTACCTGCGGGTCTTCCTGCAGGAGAAGGTGCGGGCCGGGCTGCGGGACGACGCCATGGAGATCCTGCCGAACGCCCTTCAGGTGCGCATCGACCCGGATTTCCTTGAGACCGCGTCCGAGGCGAACGACAGGAAACCGGAAAAGGACGCGGCGCCCCGCACCCCCGAGCAGCTGTTCGCCGACTACTGCGCCGAGCGCCAGGTCGACGACTCCCGCGTCGCGGCCCTGTTCCGGGAACTGCAGGATGAGGTCGCCTCGCCCGCCGGATCCGGGGAGGCCTAGCCGATGCGCCCGGTCATGCTGGACATGCACGGCTTCGCGTCGTTCCGCGAGCCGACCCGCGTCGACTTCGCCGACGCCGACTTCTTCGCCCTCGTCGGCCCGACCGGCTCCGGCAAGTCCACGGTCATCGACGCGATGACGTTCGCCCTGTACGGGTCGGTGCCCCGGTGGGCCCGCAAGGGCACCGTGTCCCTCGCCCTCGCCCCCACCGTTGACCGGGGCACGGTGAAACTGGTCTTCGAGGTCGGCCACCAGCGCTACGCCGTCGCCCGGGAACTGCGCCGGACCGGCACCCGGGTCACCCAGCGCGCGGCCACCCTGGAACGGCTGGCGGCGCCGGACGGCCTGGCCGAGCCCGGTGAGCAGACCGTCCCCCTGGCCAAGGACGTGGACGGCGTCACCGAGACGGTGCAGAACCTGCTCGGCCTGTCGTATGAGGACTTCACCCAGTGCGTGGTGCTGCCCCAGGGCGACTTCCAGAAGTTCCTGCACGCCAAGCCGGCCGAACGGCAGGAGATCCTGCTGCGCCTCCTGGGCGCCGAGAACTACAAGCAGATGATGAGCCTCGCCAACCAGCGGGCCGCGTCCGCCGAACTGCGCGCCGCCACCATCGGCGAGACCCTGCGCGGCTACGAAGACGCCACCGGCGAGGCCCTGGCCGCCGCCGTCGCCCGTGAGGAGGCCCTGGACGCCCTGAGCGACACGGTCAGCGCGGCGATGCCTCCGATCGCGGAAGCCCGCGCGGCCCTGGCCGCCGCCGACGAGAAGCTGCGGGCCCTGCGGGCCGAGCACGAGATGCTGTCGTCGGTGTCGGTCCCGCCGGGCACGGAGACGATCGACGCCGAGCTGTCGGCCGCCCGGGAGGGGCTGGCGGACCTGCGGACAGCCGAACGGACGGCGGAAGAGACCGACACCGCCGCCCGGGACGCCCTGGCCTCCGGCCCGAAGCGCACGCCGCTGGAAGTGGCCCGGGAACGCCGCGCGGAACGGGCCCGGATCGCCGGCTCCGCCCCGGACCTGGAATCGGCCGTCTCGGACAGGTCGGACCAGGCCGCCGCCGCGGCTGCCGCCGTGACCGCCGCCGAGCGAGACGTGGAGCGGACCCGCGAACGACGTGACACGGCCACCCGGGCCACGGAGACCGCGAACCAGCGGCTACGGGATCTCCAGGACGAGCACGCGATCCTGTCCGGCGTGACGGTGCCGGACGGTGCCGGCGCCCTCGACTCGACCCGCGCGGCGGCCGCCGAAGCCCTCGAAGCCGCCGCCCGGGAACTGGAAGAGGCGGAGACGGCCGAGGCCGCCGCGGCGGAAGCCCGGGCCGCGGCCGGGCCGCAGGCCCCGCTGCTCCGGGCCCTCGGCGAGCTGGACCAGCTCCGCGACCTGGTGAAGACCCTGCACGGCCACCGGCAGGCCGCGACCCGCGCGCGCACGCGACAGGACGAGGCGGACCAGGCCGTCGCCGACGCCGAGAAGACGCACGCCGAGCGCCGCACCGCCCTGGAGGACGCCCGCCGCGCTCACGTGATCGAGGGCCTGCGCCCCCACCTCGAAGTGGGGGAGGCCTGCCCGCTGTGCGAGCAGACCGTGGCGACGCTCCCCGGGACGCGGGAGACCATGTCCGCCGGGAAGGCCGCGCGCGCGGCCTCGGACGAAGCGGAGGCCGCGCTCAAGCGCGCCCAGGAGGCCGCGGGCGCCGCCCGCGCCCAGACCGTCCGGGCCGAGAGCGCCCTGGAATCCGGGGAGTCCCGGGGGAACGAGCTGCGAGCATCCCTCGGGCCGGCCCTCGACGGGCCGCTGACCGAGGACAATGTCGCCCGGGCCCGGGCCGAGGCGGCCGGCCGGCTGAAAGACCACGAGCGCGTCGAGCGGGAGGCGGACCAGGCCGTCAAGTCGGCGAACACCGCCCGTACCCGCCACCGGCGGGCCCAGGACGCCCGCGCGAAAGCCGACCAGGCCCTGGCCCGGGCCCGGGAGGAACTGCGCGATACAAGGGACCCCCTGGTCCGGTTCGGGGCCCCGGCCCCGGGCGACGGCATCACCCTGGCCCGGGCCTGGGAAGACCTCGCCGAATGGTCGCGGAAGCAGGCGTCCGACCGGGCCGCCGGGCTCGCCGAGGCGCGGGAGGCGGAGCGAACCGTCCGCGCCGACCAGACCGCCCGCACGGAGGAGTTCGCGCGAGCCGATAGCGCCCTGGCCCGGGCCCGCCAGCACGGGCGCGCGGCGGAAGCCGCCGAGCAGAAGGCCCGCGCGGCGCTGTCGGCGGCCACCGCCCGGATCGCCGAGCTTGAGGATCTCCTGGCGGACGCGCCCGCCGACGACGAGATCACGCGGCGGCTGGAGGAACTGGACCGCCTAGAGCAGCGGGCCGGGACGGCCGCGAAGGCCCTGCGGGACGCCCGCGCCGCCCGCGCCGAGGGCGAGGAGAACGCCGCCGCGAAGGAACGTGTCGCCCGGGACGAACACGCCAGCCTGTCCGCCGCCCGGGACCGCGTCGTATCCCTCGGCGCCCCCGCCCTCGACGGAGCGGAAACCCTCGTCGAGGGCTGGACCCGGCTCGTCACCTGGGCCGGCGAGCAGGCGGAGGCGCGCGAGCGCGACATGGCCCAGGCCTCCGCGGCCGCGGACCGGGCCCGGAGCGAGATGACCGCCCTCGCCGGCCGTCTCGCGGAGGACCTCGTCGCCGCCGGAATCACCGTTGACTCCGCCGACGCCGGTGCCGTCGCCGAGCGGGCTCCGTCGCTGGTCGCGGCCGCCCGGGAGAAGGCCCGCGCCGCCACCGAACGCGTGAAGGAACGGCAGGCCGAGGCGGCCGGGCTGGTGGCCCGGCAGAAGGAAGCCACCGAGGACCAGCGGGTGGCCAAGCTCCTCGGCGACCTGCTGCGGGCCAACGCGTTCCAGCGCTGGCTGGTGACCGCCGCGCTCGACGACCTGGTGACGCATGCCTCCGCCACGCTGAACGACCTGTCCAGCGGCCAGTTCGACCTCGCCTACGACGACGGTGACTTCTACGTCATCGACCACGCCGACGCGGACGCAAGCCGCTCGGTCCGCACCCTGTCCGGCGGGGAAACGTTCCAGGCGTCCCTGGCTCTCGCGCTGGCGCTGTCGTCGCAGATCTCCGCCCTGTCCGCGGCCGGGGCGGCCCGCCTGGACTCGATCTTCCTGGACGAAGGATTCGGCACCCTGGACCCGGAGACCCTCGAGGTCGTCGCCACCACCCTGGAGACCCTCGCGCAGGGCGACCGGATGGTCGGCGTGGTCACGCACGTCGGCGCGCTGGCCGAACGGGTTCCGGTACGGTTCCGGGTCAGCCGGGACGCGCGCACGTCCCTCCTCACGCGCGAGGGACCCGACATCGCGATGGAGGAACTCGGCTAATGCGATTCGCCGTCGACGGCTGGGACCCGGCCTACGGTTCCGGGATGGAAGCGGAGGGGGAGATCCTCACCGAGTCCACCGCCACGATCAGCGTCGACATCGAGATGCCCGCGGGCAAGTGGCGGCCGGTCGACCCGTCGCCGGACTGCGCGCCGCCCGGCGCGGTCCTGTTCGTGGACGGGGTGCGCCGGGTCGAGGCCCGCGTGTGGATCGACGACCCCGTCTCGGCGGACGGAGAGGTCCCGACGGAGGCGACCCCGGCGCTGTGCGCGTCCTACGCCGCGGGCGTTATCTGCTGCTCGGGGGACCGCTCCCACCTGGTCGGCGCCCAGATGCGGCGCGGCCTGTTCTCGACCGCGGCCCACGCCACCGACATCGTCACCCGGACCGGGAGCTACACCGCGCACCGCGTCGCCGCCACCACCGCGGTCGGCGCCGGGCCGGGATCGCTGATGGCGAGCCTGTCCCAGGCGCTCCAGCGCCGCCTGGGCGACATCGAGATGGCCACGGCGGCCGAGGCCCGGTCCATCACCCACAAGCACGGCGCGGACAAGCACCCCGACGACGACCTGCTGGTCATCGACGGCCCGCTGCGGGGACGGCAGCACCTGCCGCGGGCCATCGGCTACATCAAGTCCCACCGGACCACGTACCTGCCGGACGAGCTCAACGCCATGGTCGGCCGGCTCGAACCGGGCCAGCGGACCCCGGTTTTCCTGATGGGGACGAGCTGGGACCGCCACACCTGGTACCTGCGGCTGCCCGGCGAGCCCGGAGCCCCGTGGTCGGGCGTGGTCCGGGTCGAGTGCGCCGCCGACCTTCCGAAGACCGAGGTCATCCGCCTGGCCGGCCAGAGCCAGGCCTGCCTCGGCAAATACGCCAGCGCCGCCTACAAGGACTCCCGCTCCCCGCAGAACCTCTACCCGATCGGCGGCCTGGAACGAGAACTCCGCCACCGCCTCGGCGACCCCAAACTCCTCTACCGCGCTCTCCGCGCCGCCTCCATCCGCGCCTAGCCGAGAGAAAATACCGGGCGGCATAACCCATCCGGGAGGCCGGCGGCTCCGAATACCCGGCATGAATACCTCCAGGACGGGCCCGTGGGGAGGGTCCCCCGATCCCGCGGAAGGCGGGCGGCGGAACCTGGCCGGGCTCGTGGCCCGGGTGGCCCGCGGCGATCACGCCGCGTTCGAGACGGTCTACGACCAGGTCGCCGGCCCGGTGTACGGGATTATCCGCAAGGTCCTGCGCGATCCGGCCCAGTCCGAGGAGGTCGCCCAGGAAGTCATGCTGGAAGTGTGGCGTACCGCGTCCCGGTTCGACGCCGGCCGGGGGAGCGCACTGGCCTGGGTGATGACGATCGCGCACCGAAGGGCGGTGGACCGGGTGCGGGCTGAGAACGCGGCGACGGCCCGGGAGCGGAAGCTGGCTCCCGGCCCGGACAGCGGCGAGGACGTCGCCGAACTGGTGGAAGCCGCGATGGACCGGCAGCGGATACGGCGCTGCCTGGGCACCCTGACCGCGCTGCAGTCCGAGTCGATCAGGCTCGCCTACTACGGCGGGTACACCTACCCCCAGGTGGCCGGGCTGCTCGGGATCGCGCTCGGCACGGTCAAGACCCGCATCCGGGACGGGCTGATCCGGCTCCGGGACTGCATGGACGTGGCCTCGTGAGCGCCCGGCGGCATGATGCGCACCTGCTCACCGGCGCCTACGCGGCCGACGCGCTGGACGGCGCCGAGCGCTCCGCCTTCGAACGGCATCTCGCGCGCTGCGCCTCGTGCGCGGAGGAGGTCCGGGGCCTGCGGGAGGCCGTGGCCCGGCTCGGGACGGCGACGGCTGTCGAACCCCCGGCGCGGATGCGCGAGCGGACGCTCGCCGCCGCCGCCAGTACCCGGCAGCTTCCGCCCGTCACGCCCGCCCGGCTGGCCCGCCGCGTGCCGCGGTTCGCCCGCCGCACCGCGCTGGTCCGGCCGGCCGTCGTGACAGCCGCGGCGGCCGCCATCGCCGCCCTGGCGGTTTTCCAGGTCAGTACCGCGCACCAGCTGGACCAGGCCCAGGCCCGCAACAGCGCGATCGCCGCCGTCCTGGCCGCCCCGGGCGCCAGCATGGAAACCAGCGGCACGAAGGTAGGAGGGAGAGTGACCGTCGTCGTCTCTCCCCGGGACCACCAGGCGGTCATTACCGCGGCTGACCTGCCCAGCCCGCCCGGCACGAGGGTCTACCAGCTCTGGGTAATCAATGCGTCCGGGGCCCGCTCCGCCGGCCTGCTGCCGCGCGGCGGCGCCGCCTCGCCCGTGCTCGCCGACAGCGTCCGCCCGGGCGACCATCTCGGCATCACCGTCGAGCCGGCCGGCGGGACCACCCAGCCCACGACGCCCCCGATCGTGCTCGTCACGGCACGATCGGGGGCGCGCTGAACCGGTTCGCCCGGGTCAGGAAGACGAGGGCATGAGGACGGAGTTGATGATGTAGACGGTGGCGTTCGCGGTCTTCACGTTGCCGCAGACCACGCTGGCGCCGTTGGCCTTGTAGGTGCCGCCGCTCTTGGACAGCTTGACGGTGCCGCCCTCGAGGGTCTTGACCGGCTTGCCGGAGGCGAACTCGCTGGGCGTGATGGTCCCGGAGGCGACGTGGTAGGTGAGGATCTGCGAGAGTTCCTTCTTGTTCGCCATCACCTTGCTCATGGCCGACGACGGCATCTTCGCGAACGCGGAGTTGGCCGGCGCGAAGACCGTGATCCCCTTGGCCGAGTTGAGGGTGTCGACGAGCCCCGCCTGCTTGACCGCCTTGACCAGGGTGGACAGGACCGGGTTGGCGGACGCGGCCGTCGCGACCGGGGCGGTGGACATGCCGCTGAAACTGCCCGCCCCCGTCTTGGGCACCGAGGAACAGGCCGCCCCGAAGTCAGCCATCGACGAGGTCCCGGAGCCGGACGGCATGGCCGAGCCGGACGCGGGCGCCATCGACGGAGACGCGGATGACTTCGCGGAACTGCCCGAGGCGGCGGAACTGCCCGAACTGCCGGAACTGCAGGCGGCAGCGCCCAGGGCAAGCCCTGTGGCCGCGACGGAAACCGCAAGGGTTCGGTAGTACTTCATTGTTGACTCCTTCTGTCATCGTGCTGGTTATCCGGTGAATGCCGGGCTCGGTAAGGTCACGGTGACCACCACCGAGTCCCAGCCGGTTGCGCCGCTGGGGAACACCCCGGCCCGCTGGGAGGTCTGCATCGCGCCCGTGCCGTCGGCGGCGCGCGCCTGGAGGGTGTGCAGGCCGGGGGACGCGTCCCAGGCCAACTTCCACTGCCGCCAGGTATCGGTGCCGGCCGCCGGGGCGAGCGTGGCGGTGCGCCACGGGTCGCCGTCGACCTTGACCTCCACCCCGGAGATGCCGCGATGCGGAGCCCAGGCCACTCCGGCTACGGCGACCCGGCCGGCCTTGACCCGGGCCAGCGGCCGGGGGACGTCGATCCGCGACTCGGTCTTGATCGGGGCCTGCTGCGCGTAGCCGCGCTGAGTCCAGTAGGCGCGGTTCCGGGCGAACGTGGTCACCTCCAGGCTGGTGAGCCACTTGGTCGCCGACACGTAGCCGTACAGGCCCGGGACCAGCATCCGGGCCGGGAAGCCGTGCTGGAGCGGCAGCGGCTGGCCGTTCATCCCGACGGCGACCAGCGCCTGCCGTCCGTCCATGATCGTGTCGACGGGGGTGGAGATCGTCATCCCGTCGGTCGAGGTGGACAGCACCTGGTCCGCGCCCCGCCTGACGCCGGCCCGGCGCAGCAGCGCGGGCAGGCTGGCCCCCAGCCACCGGGCGTTTCCGGTGTACGGGCCCCCGACCTCGTTGGAGACGCACACGAGCGTCATGTCGTGCTCGATCAGGGGCAGCCGGAGCAGCTCATCGAAGGTGAGCTCGATCTCGCGGTCGACCATCCCGGAGATCCGCAGCGTCCACTGGTCCGGGGATACCTGCGGCACCAGCAGGTCGGTGTCGACCCGGTAGAAATCGCTGTTCGGCGTGAAGAACGAGGTGAGGCCGCCGACCTTCAGGTCCACGCCGGCCGGCACGGGCGCGGCCTGGACGGCCGCTCCGGG
>Ga0131853_10024941_pt1 | contig 10780 bp, 8 predicted proteins | sample TergutLab28metaG_FD_92764 | JGI IMG/M metagenome (GOLD analysis project Ga0131853, IMG submission 92764) | Labiotermes labralis P1 segment gut microbial communities from Petit-Saut dam, French Guiana - Lab288 P1 (version 2) (version 2) | ecosystem: Host-associated > Arthropoda: Insects >... | reverse complement strand
CTGCCGAGGTGATGGAAGCTACATCGCGGGGCGTGGCTGCAAGCACCACCAGGGTTGCTACCGGTTGTTCCTCGTCGTGGGCTTCGGGGGTCAGCACGGCGAGCGGCTCAAGGAACCGCAGGTGTTCGGGCACAGTGATGGTGCCGCGCACGGTTAGGTGTCTGCCTGCGGGGGTGACGATGCCGCCTGTTGCGTCGATGAGGCTCAGCGCGTCAACTGCCAGCGGCGAGGCCAGCACGCTGCCCGCTTCCTCCTGTCCACTCCGCCCCAGAACGGTCAGGTCGCCAAAGACTGGCCGTATCCCGGTCAGCGGCGCACCAGGCACAACCGCGTTACGAGCGTCCGCGATTGGCCCAAACGCGATGACTGACTCCACAGCGGTAAGCGCGTTTACCCGCTCCAACACAGAATTGGTTAGCCCGGCGGCATATTGGGCACGCACGATGATGGAACGAGTACCTGCCGCGTCGATTCGCCCGAGGGCAGCGCGTTCGGCGGCGGCGGTCTGTCCGGTGGTCAGCAGGGCGGCGACCACCATTCCAGCCACCATCACCACGGTCAGCACCGTGGCTACCGGCTGGGAGCGAGCGGAGGCAAACGCCTCACGAAGCACGCCAAGCACTTGCCTCATCACAGATCACCGCCCACCGGCCCGGCTGCACCCAGTTCCCGCAACGGCACTCCGCCCAACGGGGTTTCGGTATCGCAAGCTGCGAGCACTTCAACATCGTGGGTGGCGATCACCACACACGCCCCGGCCGCAGCGCGACGACGAAAGGCCGCAACCACCACATCGCGGGTTAGGGGATCAAGGTTCCCGGTGGGTTCGTCGGCCAGAATGAATGACGGATCGGCCAGCAACGCCCGACACAGCGCGATGCGTTGCGCCTGCCCGCCGGAAACCTGCCCGGGCCGATGCGTTGAGCGTAGTTCGACGCCGAATTCTTCGAGCAATTCCTGCGCGCGTCCGACCGCCTGCTTGCGGGGCTGGCCTCGATACAACGCGGTTTCGATCACGTTGTCCATCACGGTACGAGTCGGGTCTAGTGCGGCGTCTTGGAACACGAATCCGAACTGGCCTGCCCGCAACACAGCCCGATTGCCGTCGCCCATCCGCGCGGTGGGCACCCCACCGACCACAATCTCCCCGGCAGATTGCCGATGCATCAAGCCCAGCAGATACAGCAGCGTTGACTTGCCAGAGCCAGATGGCCCAGTAAGCGCTGACATCGCTCCACGCTCGAACTCACCCGACCAACCCTCAATCACCTGCACCCCATTCGGGTAGGCAAAATCAATGTCAGTAGCGACCAGCGCCGCAGAACCAATCATGGATCAGCGCCCATCACCAGGAGTGCGCACCTGCATGCCAACTTCAATGCCCACAACGACGGCCGACCCGGTGGCGGAAGCAAGCAATTCGACGGGATGGAATTCGCCATCGGCGAGCCGCACGCCGGTGCGTCCTGCCGCATCCGTGACCACGGCGGCGGCAGGCACCACCACACCCGTTACCTCCGGCACCACATGAATAAACGCGCCGAACAGCGTCGGGTCACCCACCGACACCAGGTGGCATTCGTCGGCACAAACTGGCCCGCCATCGGGAGCGGTGAGTACGGCTCGCTGACTGAGGAACTGATAGCCCTCTTGAGAAGCTGGGGCTAGGTGATCGATGATCGCGGGCCAGGCCGCGTTGGGTCCTTGCACCTCGACGGCCAGTCCAGGCGCGACCATCATCATCTGCTGATCGGTAAGGGAAACCGCAAACGATGGTGTGCCATCTAGCACCTGTACGGCATTCCAGGTACCGGCAAGTTCGGCGCCAACGGTGATGTTGCCGGTTAGCGCGAGACGGGCGGGCAGTTCGGGAATGAAAAGAATGTCACCGCGCCCAACCACGCCGGTGCGCTCTAGGCCCAAGCCGCGCTGCCATTCCCGAACTGCATTGCGCGTACCCGCCCCGAATACCCCGCTCGGCTCTCCGGTGAAGTATCCCAGTGCGATCAACAACTCCTGTAGCTGGGTTACATCATCACCGCGCGCGTTTAACGTCAGATCGCGAAAGGCCGGAATCATCCCTTCGGCGATGACCACGGGCCGCAGGTTCAGGGTGAAAAGCACATCCCCTTGCCCCACGGCGTCACCGTCAACAAGCACCCGCTCGGTGATGACGCCACTGCCGAAACCCTGGAAGGTGGCCGTAGTGGCCCACTGCCCCGCTGCATTGAGTCGCAGACTCTGCCCCACTGTTCCTTCGCGAGCTGTCGCTAAGGCATGAGCAGGTGCCGCCAACACATCCTCTGGCGGCTCCAGCAGCGTAGAGGCCGCCCACCATCCGGCGCCACCACCCGCGGCAAGCAGCCCGAGGCTAATAAACGCGCTGGTCACACGTTTGCGTTTCATAACCCTCCTTATATGTGAGGCGCCCTCAGTTCATGGTTCAACCGGCCACAAGACGTGAAATGGCGGACTTTGCGGACAGGCGGCATTCAGCGCCACCCATTCTTCATCAGTCATCGTGGGCAAATTGTTTTCATCGACCAAGGGCACGAAGTCGTATGGCGCCCACGAACCCAGACCAGCGAAGTAGGTTCCCGCTTGTTCATCGTAAACCCAACTTTCGCGGAACGCCTGCCATGATGGCACCTCGCCTTGCGAGAACCCCTGCACCTCCAGGCACGGCACCAAGGTATTCACGTAATAGTCGAAAAGTGCGCGGATTTGAACATCACCGAAAGAGCCGATCACGCTGAAGTCTTGCCCGATCGATGCCGTGCAGAGGAAATCGTCGATCAGGTAGGCCGACTGCTGGTCTGGAACAAGATCCGCTGGTACCGTTAGCCCGCCGTCGAAACCGATGCTCACATTCCAGCCTGCTTCCAACATGCATTGCTGCCAATGATGCGGGAAATCCTCGGGCCACACGACGCGGACAACCTCGACATCTGGAAAGTCTGTCATCTGATAGAGTCGACTGAACATGTCGCGTATGTCCTGAATGTGCGCGGCTTGATCGAAGTCTTCCAACCGCGCCGCCTGCCTAGAGGGGTTCACCGAATCTACGGGAGGGCGAGAAACACTTCCGGTATCGATGGTAGGCAGAGCCGACTCTAGCGCTACGTCCTCGTCTGTCGAACAAGCGCCGACAATCAGAACCACGACAAAGCTAACCAACAGGCCGATCAGCCGCTGACTGCGCATACCGGCCCCACGCAGATACAGTTTATTGTCTGCTCATGGATAGAACCCGCAGACGATAAGTGAAAATGCACGGTTCCCGTTCCTCCCGTGACAGCCGTGGTTCGACGAGCGGCTTGCAGGGGAAAACGTCCCAAGAGAACGTCATTGTGCCGATGGTCGGTGTAGCGACCGGCTCCCGCAGTTCCCGAAGAAACCACTGTTGAGCGTCCCTGGAATCCTGGGTTGCAGTGACGGTTCCCAAGAAACGTAGTCGCGCCAGACGGAATTGCTGCTCCCACCATCAAGCCAACCGCCGCAAACGCAACGACGGCTACGCGAATGATTCTTTTCATAGCCTTCCCCTTCATTGGGTCAATGTGTACGACGGTAGGCTGGTTGCCCAGTGCCGGTTCCACGTCGCAGATGGTTTCAGACTCTCGCGACTCAACGCAAGCGACTAACAACCAGCAGCGCCGCTCGAAGTGCCGAAATCGTTGAAATCCTGCGAAAACTAAGTTTGAAAATTCGATGCAGGAAAACCCGCATCGCTCACCTCTGCCTTCGGCCTAGCCGCTGCGCCTCGACTGCCAACGCCGCCTTCGTCGACACTCCAAACCGCTCACGAAGCCTTCTTAACTCCTTGTCGAGATGGCCAGGACTGACGCCAACCTTCACCGCAATGTCTTTGTTGAGTTCCCCACGCCCTATCGCCTTAAGAATCAGCAGGTCGCGGCGGGTAAGTTTGCGCTGCGACCTAGCAGCTTCATGTATCGGAAACCCATTCCGCCATGACTGCTCAAACAGTGTACTCACCGGTTGAACTGCTCCCGGGGCGTAAGCCAGCAATGCATCGCCATCATGCGCCTCCGTTGTGCCGCTGACCGACACAACTGCAATGCAGCGGTCGATGATGACGCAATTCCCCTCCTGCCATGTTCCAGCTCGCATCTCACCACCGTAGTCAGTCAGGTTACTAGCGTGTCGTTTGGCGTCGGTATCTGCCCGTGCTAGTGCGGGCAGAAGAACCCGGACCGAAACTTCGCGAGAAAGAAGGCGCTTCTCCAGCTCAAGCGACTCCGCAAACTCGTCGCCAGTTGGCACATACGGGAGTGCCGTATCGACCGACCAGGCTGCCTCAGCGAGCAACGCTTGCAGCGCTTCACCAACCCGGTCAGCCTCAATCACGCGACCCGTCAAACTCGATGCGGGAAAACCCGCATCTGAGATGACATCGCCTGTCGCCGCTTGCCACAATCGGCGCATTCGGTCACTGACGTCAGGAGCAACAATGTCTCTTCTGCTCGTGCTTGCGTTCGCTTTCACTTCCCTTTCTCCTTCATGTTGCGTCGTTGATGCCTGATCTATGGCCTTGATGCGTTCAACTGTAACGCTGCCATCTGCGGTTTGATTCACTTTTGGCGGTAAGTGGCCACCTTTTGGCGTGAAACGATTTATCCGGCTTGCGGTGAAAACTGTGCGCGCAGGATGACGTGGGGTATGTATAGCTTCACGCAAAGCGGCGGAGTGGAGCGCGCGCTACAAATTAAGCGTGCGGTCGGGTTTGCCAGAGATGCGGACCAGCGCGTTAAAGACCGGAACAAGAAGGATCGCAATCAGGCCACCTGCGAAGCCGTGGTTGTACAGGTTCAGGCCGCCGTGCAGGGGCGCGGTGTTCACCACCAGCGCGGTGTGCATGAAACCCGCGAAGATGCCCGCGAACGGGCCATACACGGAGGCCAGCGGAGCAATGGTGGTGCCGAACAGCATGGTCAGCAGCACCGCCGTAGTGGAGAGATCATCGCCGCGCACCAGGGAGGCCAGGGTAACGCCTATCCAGATGGGGATGACGTTCAGCGCGTGCTTGCCAAAGGCACCAAAGCCGATGGTGGTGAAGATACCGCCGATGATCGGACCATTCAGGTCGCCCCCAATTGCCAGCACCAACGTCAGCGAGAGGCCACCAACCAGCCCCATGTTCATCATCGTGTCGCCTAGACCCACCCTGGCCACAAAATCGCCGGGGTATCGACCCAGGCGGCGCATCAGCTCCCAGGGACCACGCATCGACCATCCGGAAAGCCCCAGCCCCACCAGAAACAGCGTCAGGCAAAACGTGCCAATCGCAATAGCTTGCACCAGGTTGCTGCCGCTGGAGAGCACATCCTTTAGCTCGGCGGGGAAGCCGAACAGGTTCAGCGCCGCGGTGGTCAACATTCCCACCATGCCTGCGGTGAAGCCGATGTTGTACAGGCTCAGCCCCTTATGGAACATCTTGAACTGCGCAGCCATCGGCGGGACGATGAAACCCAGCACGATGCCGACGAGGTAGCCAACGATGATGCCCACCCAGACCTGCGCGTAGATGCCGAACGCGATGTGGCTGACGGCGGGCGCCAGCGCCGTGGCGAACAGGGCGGGGGCTAGATGATCGCGAAACGGTTCATTGACCAGCCGCGCGTACAGGTAGACCCCGAGCATGATCGGAATCGTGTTGAACAGGTTCTTGCCGAAGAACGCGAAGGCGTACACCGTGTACAGGCCCGCGATCACGATGCCAGTGAACGGCGCCCTCTGCCAACGCACCAGCAGCAGCGAGAGCAACGTCACCAGCCCGGCGTTGAAGAACGTCGCGCCAAGCGTGCCAATCTCGATGTAATCCGTGAGCAGACGCGAGGGCGAACCCAGGATGCGCACCGAGCCACGCCACAGTCCAACCGGCCCGTCCAGGAGCAGCCCAAGCAGCATGGAGCCGATGCACAAGACGAACACTAGACCGAACGTAATCCACTCGATGGCGATGGTACTCGCCCTAATCGACAGTCTGACTTCTACGGGTTCGGCAGCGGCTTGCACCACTTCGCGCCTCCCAGGTAGTCGGTTTGGTCCCAACGTAAGCAGATTACCAGCAGTCCCGGTGTATCATCTGCTGTCGCCGCGGCTCCGCGGCGCACCACGTTGGGGCCGACACCCGGCCCCTGCGCAACTGCAAAACCCGCTGGGCACAACCAAGCGCCCACCGCCAAAGCTGTCACCCAAGGGAATCAACCGTGCACAACAAGAACAAGTACAAAAATGGCATCTTGCCGATGACGCTAATCAACTTCGCGATCGGCTCGGTGTACTGCTGGACGCTGTTCACTGACTACATTGGGCCGGACAGTGACGCGGGCTTCTCCCCCGCCGTGACCGCCTGGGCGTTCTCGATTGCGCTGTTTATCCTGGGTATGGCGGCCGCGTTCGGCGGTCCACTGGTGGAGCGCAGCCCAAAGCGTTCGGCATGGTTGACCTTCATCACGTTCACAACGGGCTGGGTACTCACCGGTATCTCCATCCAGTTCGGTCAGGCATGGCTGTTGCTCTTGGGCTTCGGTCTCATCCAAGGAATCGGCCTGGGCTTGGGGTACATCACCCCGGTCAAAACCATGATGATCTGGGGCGGCAACCGTAAGGGCTTGTTCGCCGCCATGTCGATCACCGCCTTCGGCCTGGCCGGAGTGATCGCCAACCCGATCATTCAATGGTTACTCGATTCTGGACTCACTCCCTACCAGGTGTTCTACGTTCTCGCGGCCATCTACGGCGTCTGTCTAGTCATTGGCGCGAGCCTGCTGCACCGCCCGGAGATGTCCGCCGAAGACGTTGCGGCAGACGAAGCCTCCGGCGCGGCACAGAAGATCAACAAGTTCCACCTGATGACCTCCCCGAAGTTCATCTTCCTGTGGCTAGTGCTGTTCTTGAACATCACCGGTGGCCTGGCCCTAATCAGCCACGAGCGACAGATCTACTATTCGGGGGGACACTTCGCCTGTCCCCCGGAGGCTCCTGGCCGCTATTTCCCCCTGACGGTCGATGGCTTCGTCTGCAACGAACCGCTCCAGGTGATCGAGATCACCGGCGGCTACGGCCAGCTATTCAACGGGTGGCTAATCTTCATCATGATTACCGCCACGGCCAACCTGCTTGGACGGATTATTCTCGGCTGGGCGCAAGACCACATGAAGAACAAGCACACGCCGTACTACCCAATGATCGCGTTCTCCATCGTGGCCACCGCGATTGCGGCGCTGACGGCTACCCAGTCGTGGTCGGTGTGGACCTCGTTCGCCTTGGTGTTCACCATTCAGTGGATGTTCGGCGTGGGCTTCGCCTGCAACCCGGAGATTCTGCGGCAGAACTGGGGCATGAGGTACCTGTCCACCGTTCAGGGGTTGATGCTCACCGCCTGGGCCTTCGCTGGCCTAGTAGGCAACCAAATCTCCAGCTTTGTGTTCTACCAAACCGACTGGGGCCGCCAGGGCCTGTTCTGGGTGCTATTCGGCCTCTACGTGACTCAGGCCGTCTGTATGACCATCTGGACGATCATCGCCAAGAAGGGTCAAAAGAAGCACCCCGAGTCTTCTGGGCCGGAGTTCGACGCCCAGCACGCCTCCGAGCTATACAAGGTCGAAGCCATCGGCGGCGTCATCTAGCCCCTCTTTCAATGGTTGAGCCTGTCGAAACCACCATCACCGCGGAGTGGGTGGTTTCGACAGGCTCAACTATCGGGGAGCGAATTAGGCGGGGGTGACGGCGGGCCAGAGGTCGGCGGCGGGGGGTTGCCAGGTGGTGGGGTCTGCGGGGGTTTGGGTGCCGGTGCGGATGTCCTTGACCTGATTGGGGCCGTCGGTGCCGGGGAACCAGACGAAGGGGATGCCGCGCCGGTCGGCGAATTGGATTTGCTTGCCAAACTTCGCGGCCTTGGGCGCCACGTCACAGGGAATGCCGCGAGCGCGTAGCCCCGCCGCGATGGCGTCGGATGCGGCCCGCTCCTCTTCGGCGTTCACCGCAATCAACACCGCCGTCGGCACCGCGCGGCTTGCGGTCACTAGCCCAGCCGAGAGCAAACGAGAGACGACGCGGGAAACGCCAATGGACAGACCAACGCCGGGGTAGGTGTTCTTCCCATCCGAGGCGAGCGTGTCATAGCGACCGCCGGAGCAGATCGACCCCAGCGTCTCGTGGCCCACCAGCATGGTCTCGTAGACAGAGCCGGTGTAGTAGTCCAAGCCACGCGCGATCTTCAGATCGGCCACCACCACGCCCGGCGCGCGGACGGCAGCGGCCTCGATCAGCGCGCCAAGTTCGGCCAGGCCGACATCCAACAACTCATTCCTAACTCCGCCGGATGCGGCCAGCTCGCGCACGCGATCAATCACCGAGGCGTCATCGCCGGAGATGGCGGCCAGGTCGAGGCAGGCGCGGGCCTGAGTATCCGTCGCCCCGCACTCCTCGATCAGTGCGGCTACCACCTTCTCGGGGCCGATCTTGTCAAGCTTGTCAATGTTCCGCAGCACACCCTCTACATCATCGAGGCCCAGCCCGCGATAGAAACCCTCGGAGACCTTGCGATTGTTCACCAGGATGCGCACGGGTGGCAGGCCGAGCAGACGCAACGCCTCAAAGGCGGCGGCCATCACCAGCGGCAACTCCACCTCGTAGTGGTACGGCAGCTCCCCGGCGCCCACCACATCAATGTCGGCCTGAACGAACTCGCGGAAGCGACCATCCTGCGGACGCTCGCCGCGCCACACCTTCTGAATCTGGTAGCGCTTGAACGGGAAAGCGAGCTTGCCCGCGTTCTCCAGCACGTAGCGCGCAAACGGCACGGTCAGGTCGAAGTGCAGGCCAAGGCTCTTGTCCTTCTTCGCCTCCCCTGCCACTTCTTGCAGCCGCGAGAGTACGTACACCTCTTTGGAGGTCTCTCCCTTGCGTAGTAGCTGGTCGAGCGGCTCGACGGCCCGAGTCTCGATCCCAGCGAATCCGTGCAGCTCGAACGTGCGCCGCAGGGTATCGATCACCGCCTGCTCGACGATGCGCCCCTCGGGCAGCCATTCGGGAAATCCAGACAGGGGCACAATCTTCGACATGGAGGGAATCCTAGTCTGGAACTCACCACACGGGTCGGCAGTTTTGCGTCGATTCGGCAGTTCAAAGTGCCGAATCGAGATGAAACTGCCGACTTGTTTCTAGCGGTTCCAACGTTGTTACCTATCCACAGGCGGGAAACATGGCCCGCTATCCACAGGGTGTCGATGTGCGTCGCCTAGGCAAGTCATGGGTACGACACACTCGTGAACATGAGCACTGAGCCGACGCCCATCGTTCTTTCTCGCGACTGCCTTCAGGTAGACGTTGCCCGCCAGATCAAGGCGGGCAGCCTCCAAAGAATCCGTCGAGGCGCCTATGCCGTGATATCCAGCGATGAATCGTTGCTGGCACACTGCCACCAAACCACGCTCGCACATATCCGGGCAGTGGACGAGCAGCTTGTGGCCACCCATGTGTTTAGTCATGCCAGCGCTGCCCTGCTCTGGGGGCTGCAACTCTGGGAAGCTCCCGAGGTCACCCATGTCCGCCAAGCTGCGCGCGCAAGTTCTCGACATGCCCGCGATATCGCCAGACACATCGGCTTGCCGGAGCAGCACGTACTGCTCGACGGCATTCCTACGACTACGTTGGCGCAAACCGTGATCGATTGCTTGCTGACGATGCCACCGCTCGCTGGACTATGCGTGGCGGACTCTGCCTTGAAACGTGGGTTGACGTGTGAGGACGCACTGGCAGATTTGACTAGTAGGGGCAGCTGCAACGGGGTCCGTCGAGCCGCCACCGTGCTTTCCCTCGCAGATGGCGGCGCCGACAATTGCTGGGAGACTTGGTTGCGTTACTTCTGTCTGCGGCTTGGCCTGCCCAAACCGGTGACTCAGTTTCGGGTCAACACGTTCGCCGGGTTGTTTTATGTAGATCTCGCTTGGCCCGAACACAAGGTGCTGCTGGAGTTTGATGGCAAGGTCAAGTACGCAGATGGAGCGTTTGACGCCCGCTATCGAGGTGTCGAAGCTCTGGTAAGGGAGAAGCGGCGTGAGGATGCGATCGTTGAGACGCTCAAAGTTCGCCCGCTACGTGTAATGGCCAGCCACGCCAACAACCCAGTCACCCTAGCTCGCCGCATCCTGGACTCATTCCCGGCACACATTCGTAAGACGGCCCGCATCCGCCCCGACCTTCCGTTGCCACGTCGCACGGGTCGGCAGTTTTACGTCGATTCGGCAGTTCAAAGTGCCGAATCGACGTAAAACTGCCGACCCGTGCAATCAGAGGTAGGGGTTGGTGGCTAGTTCGCGGGCGATGGTAGTGGCGGGGCCGTGGCCGGGAATGACCTCCAGGGCGGGGTCGAGAGCGCCGATGACGTCGCGCAGGGTTGTCGCCATCACCTCGTCGTCGCCGCCGGGCAGGTCGGTGCGGCCGATCCCGCCCGCGAACAACACATCGCCGGTCAGCAGGATGCCGCCGCCTTCGGGCGACATGACGCCGAATAGCGTCGAACCCTGCGTGTGTCCGGGGGCAGGAATCACCACCAGCCGCAGCGAACCGGCAACCAATATGCCGTTCTCATCGCCGTCTGCGTCAAATGTCACGATGTCCGCCGGGGCGCGGTAGTTGTCAGGGTCGATGCCTAACCCTGACACGGCCTGCCGCAAGGCCAGGCTCACGCCCCCAGACGCCCCGAAACCCAGCGTGCCAAACGGGTCGGCGAGGCGGTAGGCATCGTCGGCAT
>Ga0131853_10024940_pt1 | contig 10780 bp, 7 predicted proteins | sample TergutLab28metaG_FD_92764 | JGI IMG/M metagenome (GOLD analysis project Ga0131853, IMG submission 92764) | Labiotermes labralis P1 segment gut microbial communities from Petit-Saut dam, French Guiana - Lab288 P1 (version 2) (version 2) | ecosystem: Host-associated > Arthropoda: Insects >... | reverse complement strand
GTCAACAGAAATATTCGAGAAAGTCAAGAAGGGATGGAAACGAACGTAATACGACACCTTTTGTTCTACTTCACGTTTCAATTTAAGTGGACGAAAACATCAGTTCTACGAGTATAAGGAACAGAAGAGAACTCTTACGAGTTGCTAGTAAGGAAGCTGGTCAAGAAGTTAGTGCTGACCATTTCTTGTAGTCGCAGTATTAGAAAAAGCTATGTAATAAATCCTTCGACAATTCACACAAATAAAACTAATAAATGATAATGCGTTCATGAAGGAAGTGCATGTAACTGCCGGGAAATGTCGCAAAATTTAGGTTAAGAATTCTGCGTGTTTCTTTACTGCTACCTAAATTAATACAGGCTACACAAACACGCCATTTTGTGTGTGTGTGTGCGCGCGCGCGCGCGCGTGTGTGTGTGTGTGTGTGTGTAAAACTTGCTCTCTTTCTTCAGGAGAAAAATATAGGCTGAAAGATTTTTAAGAAATAATCGGTTATACTCGCCACGTAGTTTATCCTATATACATTTTTTCCCCTTTATTTTTTTCTACTCCAGGCATCTTTAAATGAATTTGTGTCCCGTAACCACATTTCACATCCATTTTTAGTTGTTTGTTTCTTTCCACCATATATTTTTACCCTACCTTCCTTTGTTTTTCATTACTCCCTTCTTTGATCGCTCTTCTCCTTCATCCCTTCCTGTGTTTTTTCTCTCCCTTTATATTTGTTCCTTCTTTTACATTTAGTTTCTTACTCCTCGGTTTTTATGGAGATTTAAGTGCTTTATACCAGACACAATAAAAACATGGCAGCCGCCATAAATACAAATGTCACTTCTTACAGTGGATGAAAGGGACTCAAAAGCCCACATAACGTAAATTCAAAAACACAAATAAGAAAAATAATAAGGTTTTGGTGGTGGTGGTGGTGGTGGTGGCGGTGGCGGTGGTGGTGGGGGCGGCGGCGGCGGCGTTAGTGATGATGGTGGTGAAGTGTGAGATCAAGTGTGACATCTCACACTTCATTTTTACATTTACGTGTGTTGAAATCTAAATCTTTTTGCTTTCTGTACGGCCTGATGATGGCTTGTAAAATGCAAAATACGTAGCTGTGCTTAAATATAAGCTGTTTTCAACTGACAGCTTATTGGTTTATGTAAAACGTATTATTTAAACAATCTTTAAGCACTTCTTTTACCCAGCCGGTATTTACTCACTGGACGCGTTGTGAACAAAAACACAACGGGACGAATAGCATAAAAATTGCAATTTGTCCTAAAGAATGAGGATGGGGAAACCTCACTAATTCATCTCGCGTAGGAAAGGAGCAAGTGTAGGGCTGTTGTGTGTATGGTAACAAACTTTCGCATGCCATACAGGGCAGGCAATTTCTCGACTACCTGAAGACTTACAAAACTTCTTTAGAAAGGATGGTTTCCAAGGAGTTCGTTACTACGTGTGTTAGTATACTCGTACATCGAAGTCTCCGAAGTTCAGCCCTCATTTAATTTTCTGCGTCTATGTTATGTAAGCAAGCTTTGTTTCCTTGACTCATGTTATACGCCTTGCCCATCTCTCCGACGTTGACTTAGTTACACGTAACATAACAGGAGACGAAAGCTGCTGCAGCGATACAGATTACGCAATAACTTTTGAACCTTCTGTTTATCTGTCCTTGGTTCCACAGAGTTTCCTAAAAACTTCAAAATAAAACACTTTCAATTTGTGCTCTTTATAAAGGAGGCATGTTTCACATCCGCATTAAGCACCAAAAAATAACTTTGTATACTTTTGAGTATTAGATTTCTCTGGTAGGCACGAGGCCAGAGAATTCTGGAATAAATAGACAAATACTTGCCGTATTCGACTTTCTCTTTACGTTAATCAGACAATTACGGTACTTGTAATCCGTAGTGTCCTTCCTTGTTACCCGAGCCATACAACCTCCCGAAATAATTCGTTGTCTATACTTGTAACATGATATTACCCTGCGTTTTCTTAAAGGAACGTGCACCTTCCATTAGTTGTAGTACCTGAGTCAATTTCGTTGGTACAGAGACTTTACATAATGTCTGCCCTGTAAATGAAATATAATAAAAAGCACTGAAAGGCTGGTCCAAAGTAGATTAGTGAGCCTCATTTACCAAGATAAACTGAAAGGCAGAATGTGAAAACAAACCACCAAGCTTCCAGGCTGTCCTGGTTACCATCTGGTACGAAAATATCTTGAGAATAATAGGCTTAAATTGTTGGATCGTCGAAATTTATAATTATAAGTAGTAATAAAAATGTCTCAGGAAACATGGGTTAATACATGAATGAAACATGGGGTGTAATTACAGCAGCCACATAAATAGTGGCTACTTGTCATAATCTGCGTAGATGGGGCAAGTCTTATTTAACATCTGCAAGTAAGCAAAGCCTGTAGGTTGTTTGCTGGCAACATTTAAAAAAATATGTTTTTTCGTCCACAACATTATTTTGTATCGGGGCATAATTCACACTATCACTGTCATAACACGGTATTTACACACGTGAAATATAGAGTGTTCAAAATATATTTCTACAATTTTCGGCTAGCATTTAACCACAAACAAGAGGAAAAATGCTACGAGTTGCAACCGTGTTACAGAAAAATTTTAAACATCTGAAGAACACACATACCGAAAACATGAGTATGCCTTGTGGTCTTTGGAAGAAATACTTAGAACTGCAACATATTCAAAGAGATTTTAATGTAATAAATCTCAATTGTTATATTTACATAAGGCCTTGTTCATCAGATAATCTTAACGTCGTCTTAGTGCATTTAAGAGGTTATTCATGGGGTTCCATTGGTTGTCATGTACAGTGGCTTTGAGAGTTAAATATTCTGCAGATTATATGGATCTAAGAGAAAAAAGTACAAAGATCAAAAAACGATAAACTGAAAAGTTTTAAATATGTATATTCAATAAATATTATTACGGTGATAAAATCGAAGATGATAACACGGTCGGGACATACACTACTTAAGGCGGGAAGTGGTAAATAAACAGGTACATAATTGTAGGTGGAAGAGCTGTGCAGAAGAGATCATTTGAAGACAATAGGCGTTACTGGAAAGATATCTTACAGTTTTTGTTGATCTAAAAGGAAGCAATCAAAATGCAGATTCGGTGATGGCGGATATCCCTCTGATAACTAAAGCGACTACTAATTTCTCAGAAAGGATTCTGTTCCCTGGAGTTAGTCTGTTATTAGCTAGAATTATAACTGGCGTTTTATAATACACAACATCAGTAACCATACTGACTGTCAAATACAGATTAATATTTTGACCCGTGGAGGCCTTGTTAATAACGAACATATAACAAGAAAGGCAATGTATATAAAACTTAACTTACAGGCGCGTTCGCGTAACCATTTTTGCCGTGGAAAAGCAGTATTAAATAATAGGAGTGTGTGTGTGTGTCTGTATTCTTGTCCTAGTTATACGGCATACAAATCGCATCTTTTGTGCGCCGTATCGGTTATCTGTGGACTATCTGGTTTTACTATATATTTTTTTCCATATTATCTCATAAACTGCAAGATTTTCGGAAATAAAATATTTAAAATAAAACGTTATTTTCTATTTCTTTACAACGTTCGCCCGAAACACTTCTCATTATGATAGTCATTCAGCCAAATATGATAATTTACGTAAATTTTCATGTAAAGTACCCGTTATTCTTGTCACATTTTAATCAAATTTAATAGACAGATTTTCGCAAAATCATCAAACTTCAAGATTCATGAAAATCTTTGCAGTGGGAGCCGAGTTTTTTCGTACAGACACACAGACAGACAGACATGGCGAAGATAATAGTCTCTTTTCGCAATATCGCGAAAGCGTCCAAAAATGTAATTCCTGATGCACATTACAACAACGTAACTATACGTTCTGTATAAGGAAACACTTGTTGAATGTGAGAATTGTGTAAAGCACATAAACACGGTAAGCGTACAAAATGCAGAACTCTCGAATATTAATCACCTGGTACGTCTACACTAATACGTGTTTCTGTTTTTATTATGCAGCCCCTAAGTTCTAAGATTTAAGCGTTTAGAAATGACGATTCCATACTTCTGTTCCGCACTTCTTTGCTTTTGGGTCAGCTATCACTTCAATTCATCAACCAACGAATGCACATATAATTTCATATAAAACACTTTTTAAAACATTTTAAAAACACTCCGACATGTTTCGATCTTGTAAGATCATCATCAGGGAGCTTTGTTCCTTGCTAAAGTTATGTTACAGTATTCACAATTCAATTCGTATTTGCAAACGAGGTGTTGTGGCAGCATGTCTGTAAATAATTATACTATTAATTATATTGTCAAAACAGCTATGTGAGTAAATACATAATGATAGTTTTTGATATATACAAATAGTTAAGCTAAATGGATTGTGCGGCAGTTTACTTACCATGTTGTGTAGGATTGTGTTGTGGAGCAGTGGCTCGGTGTGTTTCGTATGCTGAATAATGACAGATTGGTTATGGGTTGCGTGGAAGGATGTTTGTTGTATTCGCGAGTTCATAGAGGGGGTTGAGGTCGCCAATTTGTTGTTCTGTAATCAGTATTTTGTGTTGGTGAAATATTTGTATGCATAGGGTCTCCCAGCAGTTCACACTTGTACTTTTACGACATGTCTTTAATAGTTGCAGCGTGTTTTCTATTGTCCCGTATTCGTTTCTATTTTGTAGGATTTGCATGGCATAGGCGGATTGCGGATTATTGGTTCTTATGTACCTTATATGTTCTTTGTGTCTTATGTTTATGGATCTTCCGGACTGTCCGACGTATGCTTCGTTACATGTATTACATTTTACTTTATATATTCCGCTTGGGTTCTTATTATTCTGTTTTTTGGATAATTGTTGTTGTAAAGTGTTGGTTGCTCTGAATGCTATATACAAATCAGTATGTTTGAACAGGTTCGTGATACTTCTTATCATGGGCTATAGTAGTTAAAGGTTACGCATTTTCTGTTGTTATATGGAATTGTGGGGGGGGGGGTGTTGTTGGTGTTTCCTACTTATTAGTTTTGTTCTGAGATGCTTATTGGATATCCACTGTTTTTAGCCATGGTAATTATTGCTTTCCATTCTTCGTGTTTTGATTCTTCCGTAATGGGAAGGGTCAACATTCTGTGTATGTAGTATTTCAATGCTGCTATTTTATGTTCGTATGGGTGGTTCGAAGAAAATTGGATAGTGGTATCAGTACCTGTAGGTTTTCTGTAAATACTTATGTCAATATTATTGTTGTTTCTGTGTATAGTAATGTCCAAGTAATTTATTGTATTGTTTTCTTCAGTAGTGATTTTTAAATGGAGGTTTTGGTCTATCTTATTGATTTCGTCTAAGATTGTTTGTTCGTTTGTTTTGTTTTTATCATATATGATTAAGATGTCGTCCACGTAACGTTTGTAGCATACTATTTCTATTGCTCTTACGTAAGTTTCCTATATATATTGTAGGTATACATCTGCCATTGTACTAGATATGGGGAACCCATAGTTATCCCTTTGTCCTGTTGTAAAAATCGTTCATTATATTGAAAGTAGTTTTGTTTTCATTCCCATTATGTGTAGGGTTTGTTTGATTCATTCGTTGTCATGGATATTTCTATTTAGCCAGAATTTTGTGGTTGTTAAGATTCCCTGTATTGGTAAATTGACAAATAGGTCTTTTATATCAAGGGGAATTACTTTCATTTGTTTATCGATTTGCATTCTTTTCAGTTCAATTGCGATTTCTTGTGAGTTTTTTTGTGTTATGCGTGTATGGTAGGCAAAGTAAGCTATTTAGTTTTATGTTTATGAATTTAGCTATTTTATATGATAGAGCTAGTGTGTTGTTTACTACGAGTCTAATTGGTTCATTGTCTTTGTCCGTTTTATGTATATGTTCAGTTTTGGGGCTGTAGGTTTTATATTTACTAAATATCTGTGTGACCGTTTGTCCACTAGTGCATTGCATTTTTGAAGTGCTTGTTGGATTTGTTTTTGGTACATGTCGGTGGAATCCTTGTTTAATTGTTTTATGTTATTCTCCTGTATAAAATTACTATTTTCTTTTCTAAGGCGTTTTCATTGATTATCACTATTGCCTTGCTTTTGTCGGCTTTTACTATTATTAATTTATTCTTTTGAAGGATCTTTCTCAGTTGTTTTATATTATATTGGTATCTTTTGTGTAGCATGTTATGTCTATTGGTCTTTAGGATGTGTTTCATTTGCTTGGATGCTATGTAACGGAAGGTATTTTGTATTTTAGGTTCTAAGCAACTTAGAGCATTTTCTGTGTCTATTATTAGTTTGTTGATGTATTGTTTGGGTTCTTGCTCTACTGCGTAGTTTGGGTCTAGTTATAGATGATTTTCATTAATATTACTACTATTTTGGCAGATAAGTGCATTGGATTTAGAATCTATTAATGTAAAATTTTATTTTACAATTAGTATGTGTTTGATTTTTTTTGTCGTTGTTGATTTTTGTTGTTGTTGATGATTTTTGTTATGGTTGGGGTAGCGTTCCTTACTTTGTTAGAGCTTAAGGTTTCAGGTTATATTTATATTCGCAGGGGTCGTAATAAGGTTGGATTGACGAATGGACGAATTGAATTGTAAATACTGTAACATAACTTTAGCAAGGAACAAAGCTCCCTGATGATGATCTGACAAGATCGAAACATATCGGAGTGTTTTCAAAATGTTTTAAAAGTGTTTTATATGAAATTATATGTGCATTCGTTGGTTGATAAATTGTAGTGATTCTACAAAAAAAATGCACGGTGCTACAATAAGATTTATGTAATCGTTGGTCTTTCACAAACATCTCTACACTATCCACTACACAGTTTGTTGGAGGTAAATTAGGGATGTGCAGTTTATTGGAGTAAAGGTAAAGGTAAAGTGATGCCCTTACAGGCCAGGTGGGGCCCAGAGGGTGGGTAGAGGTATAGCTCTATTCTTCCATGTCCGCGGCACTAGAAGGGGGTGAGTGGTCAGCAACAAACCCCGGCCGCAATTTACCCCCGGGAAAGACCCGGTACCCATTGTACAGGGGGCTGAGTGGGCCCCAGGGCCGGTCTGGATGGGCAGAAAATCTCGTCCTTACCGGGATTCGATCCCGTACCTTCCAGCCCGTAGCTCAGTCGCTATACCGACTGAGCTACCCAGCCCACAGTGTACTGGAGTACTACACACTTTTGATGTACAGCAATGTGAAATCTACGCGATCTATAGCTACCAGTTTTACCTAGCGAGAAATGAGGAATTCCAGGTAAGCTAAGCCAGTTTTGAACACGCTTGTTCCGCACAAGAATTGTGGTTGCCGCGGTTTCGTCGGATATGGTTACAAAGCAAACTCGAAGCGCGCTGCGTTACATAATAGATTTAGCAGGTACGGAAATGGAAATGTGTTATAAGGAAGATTTAAGGCAATTGTGTCTTCCACGTACAAGAGGCTGAATTGAATAGAGATTTCTATAGTGCACCTAACATTCCGAATAAATTAAAATGTCATACTAATTTCTTTTCTAACATAAATACTCTTACGAATTCAAATTTACCTTCTCTTCCCATGTACGTTTCCTGTACAAGGCGTAGCAAAAGAAAGCACTAGATCAAGGTTTGAACGGAGTTCACTGTGGCTCAATAAACCTGCAAACTTTATACTGTTGTGGTTCTATCACAGTTTGGCTGTCCTATATCAACTCTATGCCCAGTGGTTAAAAACAGCTTCAAATATCAGGCCCAAGTGAGTCGTATTTGACTGTATGCTGACACTTGAACCCGGACAGTCTGTCAACTTAAACACAGTACTTTATTTGTCATTATAGCTACCAAAACAAAGTAAATAATTCCATATAATCCTACTGTTTTCCTCTTTGAATTATTGGAATCCTAACGCCAGCCTCCCTTTATACTAATGTTGGCCTCGGTCCACAATGGTATTTGTTGTTTGTACGTTTGTCAAAAAAGCTATTTGGATTTAAGAGTGGTATAGTATGTTGTGTCTACGTCAGAAGGAAATTATTTATTTGGGTTAACTACATAGTTGGTTGAGGCAATGTGCTACAAGCCGGAAGGTCGCGGGTTCGTTTCCTGTTAGTTTCATTGAAAGTTTTCACTGATATGACCCTTTCGGCCACACTATGGCCCTGGGTTCGACTCAGCCTCTAACAGAAATGAGTACCAAAAATACTTCCTGGGGGGGGGGGGGGGGGGGGGAAGGCGACCGTTACCTTCTTATGCCGATTGCCTTGAAATCTGGAGCCTCAATATCCTGGAACCCTCAGGACCTGTCTAGGCCTTTTTAGGGATGCCTTTACCTTGACAGTAGGTAGAACATGAAATATATAATAGATTAAAATGGATAACAATTTTATCTTGGGTGTTTAAGAATAAGACATACATAACTGTATTGGAAAATTATACGAGTATAAATAATGAAGAAGACCGACAAAAAATTAATAATAATCTATGACTTGGAAAATAGTATGTAAGGATGGAGAGTAGATACACCTGGCCGAGAATCATCAAGTGCCGAGCTCTTGTATTGGCGGTGTTGAAATGACGAGTTCTATTATCAGAAACTTAAGTGAGTTAATGTTGTGAAACAAACTTCTATTACAGAGAACTGCTAATGCTGCCTGTGTAGAACAAGTGCTTCGCACCAAACAAACCTACAAACTCAGATTAACATGTACTGTACTTGGGCGGTAGAAACTCTGCCTGCATTTTATCAGTGTGTTTTGTGATGTTACAATTACAGCTGTATCTCATTCAGAAGTTTGAAGAACGAACATGGGGTTTAGGGCTCTGAATCCATACAAGGAGCGCTAAAATTACTGTTACGTTAACACAGAAGCCATATTACATTATGTTTCTTACAAAAAAGCAGCTGAGAAGAAAAGAAATTCTCAAAATTTATTCCGTACAATGGATTAGACTTCGTGCTTAAAGGAATGATGTCAATAATTTGGTGTGTCAAGGGTCTTAGAATAGGTTTATATGTAGTATAAACTGGACTGTTTCAATCCAAAATTACTCATATCTTTGTCAGTACAGGAGTTCTGTCAGCAAGAAAAGAGTATGCAGTCAACATTACGCGCTACAACACAGCTTACAATACATTCCACGCTAATACAAAGTATTTTCCAGAGGTTGCATTTATAAATCGTAAAGAGGGATAATAAGTAAAGGCAAGAGAAGAGCTTTGATAAACCCCTCTTCTTAAAGAAAATAAAAATTTTGGATTCTTTAATTTTAGTGAAAGGGTGCTTGAAATGAATTTAAAACTTTTTTTCCCAAAACTTAAGTTGGGGAGAAAAATCCTCAACATAATTAAAACGTTTATTCATACCCCCTCTTCTAATAAAAGTGTAACGTTATATGAGTTTGGAATAGTTGTGAAAAGGAAGCTTAAATCTCTGATCGAAAGAAATATTTTTATACCTGACAAAATAATAAAAAGAAGTAACAACTATTGTCCAATGGTTTTCTTATTGCCGGTTAAGGTGAGACAAATCAGTAGAACCCTCCGAACCGTGGTGGACTGTCTACCAGTCGGCAATGCATCGTATCCAGCAGAGTCCAATCTTAAAAATAATGCATGATTATATTCATGTCCAGCGCTCATTAACAGCATAGTGTACGTGCTTCTGCGTGGTGGAATAATGCCAAAAGAGTTGAGCCCAAAATAAATAGGATACAAAATGTGAATGGCCAACATCAAATTACCGTGACAACTTTCGGTACACAATAGTAAAAAAGACGTACAAAAATATAAACTTTACAAAAGTTAAGGTTACAGCCCACTAGGCAGAGGTGTGTAGCTGTAGTATTCTACCGTCGTACGCCCTATTTACGAAGTACCTACTTCAAAACAAAGCATTACTACAGGATATCCTGAGGGTGATCGTGGTTTTATTCAGTCTCATCAGGAAGGGCCGAAACAGTAACTAAATATTCACCATATATATATATTGTAAAAATACCGTTGTTTGCAGATGTTTATATATATATATATATAACATCTGCAAACAACGGTATTTTTACAATTTCAAGGAGGAGAAGTAGGATTCATTAACAGATCCCGTATCTGATGCGTAAAGCATCTTCCCGGAATTGTGAATGTTCCTAGCTCCTACGAATACTCCGACGAACACATTATAAATATAGCTTTAGATTCATTCAGATATGAATGTATTTCAAATATCTGAAATCCTGTAATGCATATACATGCAATAATTGTTTTAAAAAGTGTATTCATCCATCATTACATTATAAAAATTTTGAAATCGTACGTCGGTTATACTATTACTTTAATAGCCAAGTCGTCAGTCGTATGTAGTGCAAATTAGAAAATCGAATCAAGAGACAAAAAAAATACTCTTTGTATATTTTGTTCAAAGTTTCACACATTTTTATCTCTGTCATGGTTGCTGTTGTTGTCAATTGCAACACCACGGAGGTAGAATCGTCACTGCTGGAACTGAGAGTCAATGGAAATTTCTAACATTTTATGTGGCACAAAATCTGTTAAAAACAACAATGTACAAAGGCAGTTTTCTTATGCAATGCAAATCATTCAGATTTCGGTCACTCAACGTTCTCCATTAACACTTACTTACTTACTTACTCCATGGTGCAGAGTCCTTCTTGAGAAGCTAACTGGTTTGCAGCTAGTCAAGAAATTCCCCGCATTTCACGGAACCCGAAGGTTCATTACCGCACTCACAAAACG
>Ga0131853_10024937_pt1 | contig 10780 bp, 13 predicted proteins | sample TergutLab28metaG_FD_92764 | JGI IMG/M metagenome (GOLD analysis project Ga0131853, IMG submission 92764) | Labiotermes labralis P1 segment gut microbial communities from Petit-Saut dam, French Guiana - Lab288 P1 (version 2) (version 2) | ecosystem: Host-associated > Arthropoda: Insects >... | reverse complement strand
AGATGATAAATATGTAAATAGTGCCCAGAAGAGCGAGACAACAGTTCGTGGTGGGTGGCTTGTGGGGTAAGGGGGGGGGGGGGGGGGGGGGGGGGGGGGGCAGCACCATGTTGTGTATTGTCGGGGTCATGCTCCCGTGAATTGCCTCACGCAGCCTTCGTAGCGTATCGCAGTGGGCTTTCAAGTTGGCTTCTGTTCCTCGACGCACGATTTGCACGTGAATGACTTCTCATCCTTGAATACAGATTCCGTCACATTTCTGGCACACTGTCACACCGCAGTTCTTTTTTGGCTAACAGAGAAATTGGATGCACCCTTGTCTCATCACTTGTCATTACAGATTCTAGGAACTCTATTCCTTCTGCTGTCAGCCGTTGAAGATGTGAAAGAGCGTTCCCGAAACGCTGAGTTTTCTTCTTTCAGATCATACTGATACCCAGCATGCACAAACACTGAGGTGTCCAAGCATTTCATGGACAGTGTTGTGTACATTTCGGATGGAACAGTTACTCGCCCGTTTGCCAAAATCAGTTCTCCCTCCCTCCCTCCCTCCCTACCCCCCTCTCTACTTTCATATCCGACTTGATGGGCTGGACCTACCGCTGCAAAATTCGTTTTGCACGTTCGTTCAACCATTTTTGGAACATAAGCGCACCGTTTTCTGACATGCTTCCTCTGATTACATCATCGTCCAACACCTCCATCAGTTTGCGGCGATTTTCGATAGAGAAAAAAAAAAGTTCCGCTCATTAACCGAATAAAGCTGCAGAATTGTTCCTGGTGCCAAGTTTCTAGTGCCTTTGCTACTGCACGTGGACTTATGCCCTGAATAGCGTCCGACTCATGAGACATCTGTTACATGTCACGCCCATTAAAAGTGCTGCCTCCTACCGAGAAATAAAATTCTTGATTAATACAAGAGCCCAAGGCTAGAAGACCTTACTTGTTGAAATGGAAGTTTATGGAACACGAAGTTCCTTACTGTATTTACAAGAGCCCACCATTTGTTCCTGTCCTGAGCGAAATCAATTCAGAAGAGCCTTCCCTGTCTCTTTAAGATCCATTTTAACATTACCTTCCCATCTACGTCCAGGTCTTCAAATTGCCCTCCTTCCTATAAGTTTCCCTACCAAAACACCGCATACTTTTACTATATTGCCTTCCGTGCCATACACCCAGCCCATCTCATCCTCCTTGAATTTATATCATTATATTTGATGTGTAAATCACAAAACTTCTCATGAGGCAGTCTTCTTCAGTCTGATATTAACTTCATTTTAGGTCCGATATCTTCCTCAGCACCCGGTTATCCAACACCCAAACTATATTTTCCCTCAGTGTGACGCCCAGGTTTCATGCCCACACCGTGCAACAGGCAACATGGTGTTTTTTTTTTATTTCAATCTGTTGGATTTTGGTGGTGAAGCGTTTGGAAGCAGGTCACTTAGATACCGAGAAGAAGGTTAGAGAAGAACATTGATGTTAAAGCGGGAGGGTGGTTGCAGGACTGGATGGATGTAACTGGCTAGAATAGAACAGAATAGAATTTGGGTTCTAGCCTTTCCGGGCCCGGTGTACCTAGGCCTTAAAACAGGCCCTTTGTGCCCCACAATCTGACACTAGGTTGAAGGAGCCATGTTCCCTTACCCAAGTTCCAGATGATCCCTAACTGGCTAAGGATCATGACGAATAGTGATCTGTGGTATTTGCGATACATTACCTGTTGTAGGCATTGACCTAACACCAGAATATCCCTTGTCTCCATGGAGCAAAGTCCCTTTTGAGAAGCTAACAGATTCTCCGCTAGTCAAGAAATTCCCTGCGTGTTATGGAATCCGAAGCTTCATAGCCGCATTTACAAGAGCTCGCCTCCTGTCCCTATCCTGAGGCAGATCAAGCAAGCCCATGCCCACCATTCCACTTTTAGACGTTCTGTTTTAATGTTCTGCCATCCACGGCTTGGTCTTCCAAGTGGTCTCTTCCCCTCGGATTTCCCACCAAAACTCTGTTTGCAACTTTACTTTCCCCATACATGCGACGTGCCCCGCCTTATCTCGTTCTTGATTTGATCATCCAAATGATGGTGAGGAGCACTGATCCCGAAGTTCCTCTTAATTTATCTTCCAACATCAGTCAGTGACACGCCATTAACACCTTATATAAACTCCTACGTGTTTCGGCACCGAGATGCCATCTACAGGGAGGCGTTATAACGAAGGTATTCAACCGAACATTCAAATCTCTGTTCTGCTCCTACTTATAGGAATGAGTGAAACCTTAAGATGTTAAAATACATAGCATTGGTGACCGTAAATTACAGTATTATAATACAGACAGAAAATATGTAGACAAGCCACCGCAGCTGACAGTTCTTAGTCGTGAATCTTATGTTTACTGGACCGTGCATCATCTTGATATTTGAATAAAGAGAGACCAACTTGATGTCACTTGCTTCTTTATTTCATTATTTAATGCTCAACATGTTTCGAATGTTAATACATCCATCCTCAGGAACCTGCGACTTATTTGGCGAGTTAATTCATGGGTTGTATTGCTCTGGTTCGATGTGTGTTGGTGTTACTTTGTGGTTTGGCTGGGGTGGTGTGGTATCCGGATGCAGGCTGAAGCACGAGTGCTTCAGTTTTAAGTAGGTCTGCTGTAGGTCTTGATGTGGCACTGTGAACCTCGATGTAACTCTTGGCTAGTCTAGGTCTGTTTGTACAGGCATGTTTGCTATAATTCGAACTCCCCATATTATGACACGATAATTACAACGGAAAATGTTCGTACTTATCTTCATGTTTTTGCCTTTTGGAGATCTACGTTGGTTAGTGTGGATATGAGTTTCGCCGAGTCCAATTGCAGTGCGCATCTCGCTCTTGAAACCTAATGGCGTTGAACATGTTTCGCAACCTCCTGACCTATCTCACTCCAGTGAGTCATTACGTCTGTCTGAGGAGCAGTGGGGCGCTTGTTTTCGCAATGTTCTTAATAAATGGCGTCAGAGTGCTTGTGTCCAGTGCTTTGGTATTGGTCGCTATTTCGAGTACCTTTATATTACCACATGTTTTAAAGTGGAATTGGTTTTCTTCTACCAGAATTCGGCTGCGTAGAGAATACGATATCTCAGCTTTTGCCTAGTTAGTAAGGCCAATAATTTACCCTCTAAAATTGTTTCCCGACAAAGCTTGTCTTTTATTGTGGCGATAATACCATTCTTTGTTTGTTGCAGAATTATAATCTGTATTCTTCGCGCACTGCAAACGAAACAGTCACATTACTGGGCGCGTTTCGAAGAAGCATTGAACAGCTGCTATTGGTTTTCATGCTCGTCCACACGTACTGCACCAAATGTGCGTCCGGTCTGGGTTTAACTGTGAAATCTGTCGAGCCATTCCCATTTACTTACGGACTCCAAAGGAACGTTTATGTAGTCTTGCGAATGTTTAATTCTTGAGCTGATGTAATCATGTGGGAATTAAATTTATGATTACATTCCGCTAAATGTAAGCGAATGTTATTCGGAATGTATTATGGGGTTAATGGGATTGCGGGAGCCAGCTGTGAGCCCATCATTGATTCATCTTATCATTTAACAGAAATTAGGCTTCCGATGGGCCTTTAGCCCGTTACTTGAGGTCCTGTAGCACATCATTTTACTGCTCACATCGTTTTTCCAGATTCTGATAATCTCCATTATTAGACGACGCATTTCACTCAGTTACCAAATGGAAATTATGTTTTCGTATAATCGACCTTGTGCAGATTATTTTGGCAAGTTTCATTCGAGGGTTTTAACATTGCTACTTCTAGATAAATGAAGAGTTTTTTAGGCTCACACCTCAGCAGGAAACCGGCTATCCTGATAACTTGGATGATCTTCCTCAGTCCCTCCAGACAAATTCTGTTAGGTAATGCCTTAACAACCACTCACCTCAGTCTAGTTTAGAGGTTAAGAATGAATGGGGCCACACTACTCCCCACCTATACGTTCAAGGCGTGGACAGGAATAACTTTAGCCCTTTTCACGGATACCGAATCCGGATTTCTGTATTCCTCCCTTTCCCAAAACAAGCAGTTGACCGGTATTATGAAAGATCCCTGCAGCATAGTTACGCCGGCCATGCTGATAACCGTGGTGAGCAAAATGGCGGCTTCGTCACAACCGAAGTTTGTGAGGATGCCTCGCTTCTGGCGTGTGTGTTGTCTTAAACTCGTAATGTTAGCAGTAGGAGTGAGGGGCATGATAATTTCTCCAATCTTTGTCGACTTAAGCCAATTTTCTTACTGCTAATTTGAGGGTTGCAAAGGTCCATAAATCCTGACCGCCAGGTCGTCCGGCCAACCAAATTGTATACGGTAGTGTAATATTTTTGGAATTTCGGTTTCCTGTATGTGAACCATCTGGTACCTAGAATTTTGAGATAGCGTCTAGATTTTTTGACATTTTATGCAGCCATACAGGGCGGTATTTCAGATTCACACGAGTACAGAAACATGCCTGTTTAAATGGCGCGTTGGACTGGCCTTCCTCTGTTCTAGCAGACTTCCTGCGGATGGCACTCCGGTGCCGAAACATGTAGGAGTTCGATACTTGAGATATTTTATGATTTACATAAATTAAGTTTTAATTAATGTATTTGTTGGTTGATATAGTGACAATATGCACCGTAGTAACAAATTAAGCAAAGCTGGCGCTGCTTTACACGTGTTTAGGATCCACGCCACTTCGGAGAAACGCCCTCTTAGTCAGTATCGACTGTAGAAGGCTCAAGAAAATGAACAGGTGTAACAATTACATTTTTTACATTGACCTTGTACTAATCCTTCCGTTCAAGTTCCGTTCGCTGTCTGCCTCCTTCTTTGACAGCGATGCTCCCGCATCTTGGCAACAACCTGCCAGATTACACAGTGTCAACCAGGAAGACCACGCTGTAAATCTTCCACCGCTTCAAAACACACGTCTCAAACAGAAACGCTTGATATGAAATTTTGGAATTATGCGAATAGTACAAGATGTATGTATGTCGGTTTCAAAACGTTGTTCTGCGTTGTCCGACACCTAGATTCCACTGCTTCCTATCTTCCCACTGGCCTTCATTTAGGTGTCTTTCGTTTATGGCCTTCATCTGACTTTCCATCCAGTTTTTCTTCGGTCTTCCTCGTGCTCTCTTTTGTTTGGGCATCCACTTCAATGCTATTATGGGTAATCTTCCTTCTGCCATTCTTTGGACATGGCCGTACCATGTAAGTTGGTTCTGTTCAGTCTCCTTTATAATTGGTTCCTCTAATCCAATTTGTCTTATAGTTACATTTCTAATTCTTTCTTTTCTTGATATTCTAGAGGATCTCCTCAGGGCACCCATCTCTGTAGCTTCGACCCGTCTTTTATTATTTTCTGTGAGTCTCCATGTTTTGGAGCCATACAATAAACTGATTTTAATCAATGCATTATTTCTCCCCTTATAGTACAAGATTAGTGGCAAAAATACTCCTGTTAGTGGACAAAGGCGCGAAATTATTAGAGGCCTGTATACGAGTGATAGCCTGCAGTAGGCCTGCCTAAAGGTCATGGTGGAGAGTATAAAATAATTCTGAAATGTTCACGTCAACACCGATTAAAGAATTAAAGGCTGGCACGTTGACTGTGAATGTAACAGGGCTCAATATCTGTAATAGGCTTGCGAATGTACTTGAATGGAAATGTAACAAAACACCAGTAAATAGACATATTGATTCGAATTGTACATACCGCAGTGAAATTACCTGAGCATTGTGCCACCAAACCATGCGGGTACTAGTGGAATATTGGAGTAATTTAATACTGGTTTTGAGGATTTCATGGAAGAGGTCACCACCACCCTTACGGAGGAAGATGAAGAGGGAAACAGTAGTTTCGCCGAAAGTTTGACGTCCTACTACCAGCTAGCGCTTGTCATAACCGGAGCAATGGGAATTGTAACTCAGATGTAAACGGGGTTTGTATTTCTCGGTTATTAGACCCCCACAAGCGGCATTCTTTCACAGACTTGCAATATGGCATGATGTCTGCAGGGTATCGCTGGCCGCACGGGAATGCGTGGGTGTGCGAGCGAGGGAGGATCTGCCTAACGGGCGGCACGCCACGGTTTCCCGCCAAACGGAGCCACAACTTGCCCCGCCCTGTCTGCTACATGGAAATGTTGTGCATTCACTGTTGTTGTTTGAGATGGTTTCACCTGTCTGTAGTGTGTTGTTATGGGGAGCACGCTCTTCGTGTTAATTGATAGTCTTGTTTTTATGCGAATAATTTCTGCCGTTTCCATGGCTCAAACAAAGGCGGTTACTTGCCGCCCTTTCACTGCTGAGGCCCGGGTTTCGTCCCAGGTAATGTCCTTGTGGGATTTGTGGTGGACGGAGTGGCGATTACACATGGTTGTCTCCGAGTGTTTCCGTTTCCCCTTTTCAGTTTCATTCCACAAGTTCTCCACAATCACTCGTCGATCAGCGACACTATATCATAGGTACTGATAGCGTCGTTAAATAATAGGCTACACTTAAAAAGGAACAGTTTGTTCTTTAGGATCCGGAATTATTCAGTCGATATAGCGACTAGGATACAGATTGAACAACAGAGAAATCGTTTTATTCGATTCCCGGCAGGGCAAAGATTTTTCTCCTCTCTGAAGCGACAAGAACGGCTCGGAGGCCCACCTAATAACCTATTAATGAATAACGGAGGTAAAGTGGGCCGAAGCATGGAGCTGTGCCGACACTCTCCCACATGCCTTCCTGAATGTTAAGTCGAAGAAATTTCTTGTGTGGTAATCAGCATTGTTGAATCATGTAAATACATTTCAGGAAGTAGGTGCTAAGGAAGTCAGGACGGCTGTTGCTATTTACAATGTGTCTGCGTCTGAAAGTTTCGACCACAGCTGATTTGAAGTTCTAGAAGCCATAACACTGTCGAGGCGTGCTGATGAGTCCTTAGTCCGACCAGGAAGTAAACAAGCTAATGTTTCCGTCAGAATGGGGTGAATTTCCTTCGTCGCCTTGCCTTGCAGAAAAAAAAAACTTGATAGCTCGCGTCTCGATGTTGTTGAAATCACGCGCGTCTCTGACATGCTTCCGAGCTTGTTTCCTTCCTGGTCGGGCTAAGGACTTATTAACACCCCTTTACTGTACTGGGTCCAATAACCGTCAAGTTCAAGCCAAATAATTTCGTAGAATTTTCGACAAATTTGCCTGAAGGACCAAGCCGATTCAGATAACCAGCGCCCGGATAAGAGGAGTTCTGGTGTACTTGGGAGACAAGTGGCGCAGGACAGGGATGGATAGAGGAAAGACGCCATGGGGTCGCTCATACTTCTTGGATAGTGGAGCACGGAAGAGGAAGAAGATGATGATTTACTCCGAGGATACAAATGTTTTATATAATACCCGATGGTTTTCCAGTGTACAGATGAAAAATGCGAACTGTGTGTGTTGGGGGGGGGGCGCTTTTCCAGTAAGAGCCTAAGCCCAGCTCATTTGCATGGAAGTAGCCCGAAGAATTATAAGATAGTGAGCCGTTGCTGTGTGACTTTCGTTGTGGAAGTAGTCTTGGTGGTTGTGTATAAAACAGCAGACAAATACAGGTTGGCGCGCAGATACCGGAGCGCTGATCCAGGTCGCACGCGACACGATGTTTTATTCAGGTAAGGAATTCCGCATCGATCGGAACCCGGTACCTTCAGGCTGCAGTTTGTAGACCTTGCACAATGCACTGATCAACTTCGATCGTTGCAGGACAGAAATCCGTCTTGTTAGCGTCCCTTGCTGCATGTTGTTGCAAGAAATGATGAAGAAGAAGCATGCCGTCCTGTGAATATTCCCTCCACCATACGGATTTTTGGGACTGGCAGTTTGAACCGTGACCGCTCGTATCATACATAGGCGTTTTGGTTCGGAACATGAGGCTAAGCCACTGGCCCTGTAAGTTAGTGAAATCCACGAAGGTTTGAGGAGCGCGCGGTGATTAAACACAATCATGCGCCGCATATACGACGGTGGTCCCATAAGATCATAATACAGGGCGTTTCATAATGTTCTCCGTGATTACAAACATTTATAACAAGAAAACCAAAGGGCCTACCTTAATGGAATTGTTCACAGCCACAAGAAAACTGGAAAAGTTTTTTTTTTCCCAACTAGAGATAGTTGTTCGATATGAGGGGTCACACGTCTATACGGTATTCAAGTTCTTGCCACACACGCGTCACCATGTGTGCTTTCTGCTTGCACAGACACCCTGTTTCAGTAAATATTTTTAGACCACGCACGAATGGTCTTGTCTGTAGGCGGGTCCTTCGCGTACTTTGCACGAAATGCACGTTGCACAGTAACCACAGACTTACTTACTCTTGTGATATTCCAACACACAAAACAACTTCTCCCACGGAGCGGCCATTTTCTCACTACATACACTCGCATCGCCTAGCGGCAGAACTGTGGACTACGATGAAAAACAACTTACTGGGAAAAATATTATGAGTTGTTCCTTCTATCTGTACAGGTTTCGCAAATGCGTGTCCTACGGTTTTCCTACAATAAATTTTTGTAATCCCGGAGTACATTATGAAACGCCCTGTATAATAGACCTACTTGTCCTTGCGTTACAATTGCGTAGAGAATTCAGTACAGTAACATGCTGTACAAGTTTATAGCCTAGGAGCAATAGGCTATTTCATGTAGCCTAGGTGTGTAGTAACCTATACTGTTTAGGTTTAAGTACACTCAATGACGTTCGCACAACGACGCATTTCTCAGAACGTGTCTCCATCGTTAAGCGACGCATGCCTGTATTTAGATAACCCAGCCTACAAAGCCGCAGCGATTCCTCATCCGGTAAGGAAACTCTTGTTACCGCCCCGCCCAGTTTTTCGCCTCGCTTTGCTGGGCCGAATTGATGCTCATAGACTCAATAGAAGGCAGTTTTTAACACTGCGCCAAAACATAAAACCATTGTGTTCTGCGTGTGTAGAAATATTACTCGTTTTATGAAGATGGACAGGATTCCCCATCACGTTCCTCAAATTTTGTCACTCCGCGATACTGTAATATTTGAATCTGACATTCTGAGGACCGTGCATCATGGTATATTCTTACAATGAAACCAACGAGAAGCACTAATTTCTCAAATTTATTTTTGAAATACGTCTCTACATGTTTCGGAGAGTATCTCTGTTCATCATCAGGATTCTAGCATCGTACACACAGCAATAGGTATAGGTCATACAGGTTATGCTGACTGCTAGAAGCAAAATTCCATTCATGAAGATATAAGAGCAAATTGGAGTAAGGGGTTGCTTGCTATCATACGGGGCAGCAACGTTTGTCTACCAAGTTGCTGTCCAAAAATATAAAGATTAAGAATACTCCTTTGCTCTATGGCCCTCTGTGAGCCTGGGCCTCCTTAATTCCCTATCGACTGTCTTCTGTCGCCATCTCTTAACCTCCATCTCCCGCAGATCCTTCTCTGCATCTTCCAGCCATCGCAATCTACGTCTTCCCCTTTGTCGACTTCCCTCCGGTTTGCTCTCAAATATTTTCTTAACTGTCCTTCCCTGCTCCATTCTGATCCATTCTTACTGCGTGTCCAATCCATTCCAGTCTCTTCTTTTTCATATCTGCTAATAAGATTAAAATATGGAGAACTATATAATCTTGTTGTATTCTTTCATTTGGGCGATTCCCTGGCGTCTGAATTTTATGCACCGACGTTTCGGAACACTGTCTTTCAAGTTCATAGGTGATGTAAGCTTACACCACCTATGAAGATGAAACATGGTGAAGGTTTGAAATCAAGAACTATAATCTTACCTGTTGTGTATGGATGTGAAACTTGGTCTGTCACATTGAGGGAGGAACATAAGGGCTGAGGGTGGTCGAAAATAGGGTGCTGAGGAAGATATCTGGGCCTAAGAGCGAAGAGGTAACAGGGCAGCGAAGGCTACATAAAGAGCATTATCTGTGCTCCTCGTCAATATTATTCGGGTCATCAGTTCATGTAGAATGAAATGGGCGGGGCACGTAAAATGTATGGCGAGAGGAGAGGGGCATACAGAGTTTTGGAGGTAAGAGCTGAGGGAAAGACACCACTTGGAAGACCTAGACGTAGATGGAAGAATGATAAAATGGATCTTCAATATGTGAGATGGGGAGGCATGGATATGGCTCAGGATAGGGTGAACGCTTGACAATACGGTTATTAATTTTGGGGTCCCATCAAATGCTGGGAATTTCTTGACTAGCTGAGAGCATCGTGTTAGTTAATACGGAAATCCCCTCTTGGTGTACACCCCGATGTTTATCACGGCAATAAGAAGTGCTTTACCAATCCATTTCATACAAAACACACCTGGCTGGAATCAAGGGATTTCACCTGTGTTCCCTGCCTATAGAAAACCATATACATTCGTTTACGGATTTTTATAGTGGCCCCTGTTGGTATTCTGAATTTATTTTCTTACACAATTTGCGTATCTTCTGAAGAGTCCTTTTTGCTTTGTGGTGTTGCATCTGTTCTCAGAGTGTAGACCGGATACTTGGTCCTGCTGCTGCCGACCAGGTATGCGACGTTAAGGAGCAACGAAATTCCTTGGAATGCGTTTCTCTCCCTTCCTCTCACTGCTTGCTACTTGCTCGCCCCCCCCCCCCCCCCCCCCCACACCCCCCCCTCGCCCTATCAGTTTTCTAACCGTGTTGGAATCCCCTTAAAGAATTTGTAAGGAACAGAAAATCTGTGTCCTCCCTCCGCTTT
>Ga0131853_10024934_pt1 | contig 10781 bp, 5 predicted proteins | sample TergutLab28metaG_FD_92764 | JGI IMG/M metagenome (GOLD analysis project Ga0131853, IMG submission 92764) | Labiotermes labralis P1 segment gut microbial communities from Petit-Saut dam, French Guiana - Lab288 P1 (version 2) (version 2) | ecosystem: Host-associated > Arthropoda: Insects >... | reverse complement strand
GCGGTTGCCGGCTATATTAATACCGTGTTCGAAGGGCGTTGCTCTAAGCTCTGTAGTTATTTCTAAAGAAGAAAAACCCTCTTTATTGCTTCTTACTGTGTTGCCGTAGCGGTCGGCGTTCCAGACAACAGCCTCGTCAATGTCAAGGTAGCTTACTTCACCTAAGAAGATATTCCTCCCGTCATCAAAGAGGTTGTCGCCTATGCTTATACCGTCAACACGGAAGTTTTCAACCTCTTCCACATAAAAGCGCAGTATAAAGTCCCGCTGTTCCGGCTGTGCGACAATAGCCACGGGTGAGCCGCCGCCTCTAAACTGGCCTACTACAAATATAGCCGCCCCTATAAGAGCAAGCACTATGCATAGATCTATAATATTTATTTTGCCGAATATTTTTGCATCTTTGTCGATTATCATTTGTATCCTCCTAAAAAATCTTAAACATCTGCCGGGCTTACATCAGTTATAAACAGCTGTATTTTTGCTATACCCGCCCAAATTATAATCTGAGTGCCGCTGCCGTAAAGATTACCACCCAGAAGCACGGTACCGTCAGCCAGGCGGCCGTTAACTCTGGTTTGCAGGGTCACTGATGAAAAGCCTTCCATAGAAGATTTTACCTCGTTACCATCTATATCGGGCATAAAACTGATGCTTTCACCAACTTCTATGCTGATAACTTCTCCCATAAAAGTACCGTCAGTGTCGTTTTCAACTCTTGCTCCCAGTTCCAGCGCTTCAACGGTAAAATCCTCAAGAGCATCTTTGAAGAAGGTAATTATCACCGGCTGTTCCGCGCCGGCGGCGGCAACTCTGGAATTTGTACCGATGTTAAGGCCCACCACCGCAAACAGCATTATTAAAACCACTGCGGCAAATATGTCAATCACAGATATTTTGCCGAACAATCTGCCTTTGTTGTCTATTATCATTTTGTACCTCCTTTGACACGGCTTTCAACTGCTTCACTGTAAACATTGTAGGTTGTTTTTATACAGTTGTCCACATTAAATATTTCTTTTACTGCTTTTCTGGCATTTTCGGCCATTTCATGGGCTTTTGATGGATTGTCAAGCATATTCTTCATTGCCTCTGCCATTTCATTGCTATTATCGTAGTCCACTAAGATACCGCAGTTTGTTTTTTCATTTACTATATCAGGATTGCCGCCAACATCTGTCGCTATAACAGGCAAACCCGCTTCCATAGCCTCTAATATGGCAAAGCTAAGCGCTTCGGAGGAGGAGGAGTTTATAAAGCAATCAGCTTTTAAAAGAAGCTCCCCTGCATTATCGCAGTAACCGGGCAGTGATATTACTTCGCTAAGTTTGTTCAGCTCTGTATATCTTTTAGCTTCTTCATATAAAGGGCCGTCGCCGGCAATGGTTAATGTAAAATCAACGCCTTTTTCAAAAAGCACTTTGGCTGATTCAAGGAGGAAAAATATACCTTTTTCCTCGGAAAAGCGCGTAAGGCTTACGAAAACAAAGGGCTTATCTGCTTTATCCGGTTTTTCCAAATCTTCCCTATATTCTATACCGTTAAACACAAGCTGTATTTTATCAGCGGGATAGTTGTTTTTTATAAGCAAGTCTCTGGCTGAAGTGCATACAGCTATAACGCGATAGTTAGCTTTCATAAAAACTTTATTCATAAGCCGCCAAAGATTGTTGTTAGGGGTATTTATATGACAAGTGTGAATTATCGCCGTTTTACAAGCTGAGGGTTTTCGCGCGAAAAGATTTGAAAGTATGGCGATATAATTTTCTCTGGCAAACTGGGTGTGGACAATATCTATTTTATTATTCGCACAAAACTTTGAAAGGCTTCTTGCGGCGCTGCAGTCGAAAGGTGAACGCATAGTCAGCTGCATGGTTTTTTTGCTGATTTTTTCCATCACAGCTACAAGGGGGCCTTTTTCGTTATATACAAAGAAAATATTAGCGCCCTTAGCTGCGGCATATTCAGCCATTGATTTTACGTACTTTTCTGAGCCGCCTTTGCCGGCGTGGTTTATAAGATAGAGTATGTTCATAAATTAAGAGCTTCCTTTCCAAAAGGCTGTGTTGAAATCAACGTGCCTTAAAAATCAAAAGTGCCGCCGGTATTTTAAGTAAAAAAGCCGCTAAAAAATATGCGGCCGCTCCAAACACAGCGGGGATTATCAGATTTACAAGGCTTATCCGGCTAAGCTCTAATCTTCTTCCAAGCTCTGCCGCTAAAAGCATAATAAGGGCCGCTAAAAGAATTTTTGCAAAGTTTAAAGAAAGTGTGCTGTTTATAAAGCGAGTTCTTCTGTTTAGGCTAAAGCCAAGCCCTAAAGCCCCGCAAAAGGCCGATATACAGTAGGCCACAGGCATGGAATAAAGACCTAAAAATGGTAAAAGCATTAAGGTTGACACAATATTAACCGACATAATTGTGAGACCGAAGGCCGCCGGAGTTTTAGAGTCTTTAGCTGAATAGAAGGCCCTGTCCATTGTTTCTTTCATGCTTATGGCTATTATGCCTATGGAGTAGAGGCCCAAAAGATTGCCTGCTACGGTGATGTCTGTGCCGTAATTACCCTCCGCAGCTTCACGCCAGTTCAGTAGAAAATCCATAATCTCATAACGCAGCAGGAAAAAACCAAGGGCGGCGGGAAGAACGATGAAAATAGTGTATTGCAGCGCTGATCTTAAACTCTCAAGATACGCGCTTCTGTCATCTTTCGCCCAGAGGGCCGAAAGTTTTGGGAAGTAAACTGCCGCTATGGCATAAACAAGGGTAAGCATAAAAACCTGAACAAGCTGTTGTGCAAAATCCATAATAGCAACAGTACCGAAGTATCTGAGGGCTATTGTGTTGTTAAACAAAAAATTAACCTGATAAGCCGACACAGAAACCAAAACAGGTAAACTCAGCTTAGCGGCGGTTATTATATGAGGGTTTTTAAGGTCGATAGAAAATTTATAGCGGTACCCTATCTTTGCCATAGCGGGAACCATTATAAGGGGCTGTAAAAAAAGGCCGAAGGCTGTAGCAAAAACAAGACCCCTTACACCAAAGCGGTCACTTAGAAACAGCAGATACAATATTATTACAACGCCGCCGGGGGCTGAAACCAAAGCAGGCAGCCTAAAAATACCGTTAGATTGAAGAAGCCCCTGAAAAATCGCACTGAAACCAAAAAAGATCATAACAGGCATGAGAAAGCGCAGAGAAAATGTTAAAAAAGCAGCGTCTTCAAGAGCTTCACCTGCAAAAAAATGTGTAATAAGCGGTGCGGCCATAATGCCCAAAACAACAAGCACTCCGATAAACACTATCGCAATGCTTATAATATTGTCTATAAATTTTTTTGCTTCGTCTCTACGCTCCTCGGCCAAAAGCGATGAGTATACAGGTATCATCACTGTGGTTAGAGCCGTACCTATCACATTAAAAAGAATATTAGGTACATTAAGAGCGTAGGTGAAAGCATTTAAAAGGGGGTTTGCCCCGCCGAAGGTAGCCAGCGACATGGTTCGCCCGAAAAGGGTTAAGAGCCGCCCGCTTAGGGATATTAGCGCCACGTCAGCGGCGCTTCTGTTTTCTGAATGTTTCATGTTGTGTCTTTCTACGGTTTGCTGCTTTAAATTCCTGCCGGATGCAAAACTCGTTTGTTTTAATGTGTGAAATTATAACAAACATAACCAAGCAGCACAAGTTATTATAAACGCCTTTTCTTAAGCTTTGCTTACAGGAATTTTAAGAAAAAGTTTCTAATTTTTCAGAAAATGATAAAAAGTTGCGAAATTCAACGGTTTTGTGCATTATCCGCCAATATTTACCCCTCATTGAAATGAGTTTATTATTCTGTTATACTGTTTACAGATTGAACTAGACACAACCCCTACTTTAAGGAGGATTTCATGAAAAAACATATAAAAAAATTCGCTAAAAGTATATTGACTTTAAGCTTATCATCACTTATTTTATTTCAACCAGTCACCGCTCATGCTTCTGTTTTCTTTCAAATGGCCAGACAGGAAACAGTAGCCAGCGGCATTACATATGAAAGCAGATTAATGGCTACACGCGCGGGCCTTATAAATGTAAGTGTTCTCCACGTTGATGTACATACCCCTGATGTTGAGCTTAGGGCAATTGCCCCTGAGAATTTTGGCGGCAGGGCATCGCTAAGTAATATTGTTTTGGAAAGCGGCGCACTGGCCGGCATTAACGCTGATTTTTTTGATATGGGTATAAACCCCTCAACCCCTTTCGGCGATGTTATTGTTGATGGTAACATAGTTTCTATGGATGTAAACAGACCGGGGTATTCCACCTTTTTTATGGACGCTGAAAATAATCCTTTCATTGAATACATAGAGCCTGAATTTGTTTTTCTGAACAACGGCGTGAGAAATATCCGCGTACATGCTATGAATAAATTCTTACGTGATTTTTCAGCGGTTTATTTTGATAGAGAGGCCATTCATGACACAGCGGCCCTCGATGCCCGCTTTCCGGATTTATGGAAATATGTAGTTGATAACGGCGTGATTACATACATAGGCACATCTACAGTAACGGTGCCTGAAAATGGATTTATAATTGTTGCGGCGGCAACATATGCACAGTATTTTCATGAATCGGTAGTTGTTGGCCACAGCGCCGAATTCAGGGTAGAATCAGCCTTTAATTTTGATGAGATACAAGCTGCCATCGGCGGTGCTGGTCAGATTTTACGTGACGGTGAAGCTATTAATGACGGTTTTGTTGTTTCGCCTAATGCCCGCCATCCGCGCTCAGCTTTAGGTATAAACAGGGACGGTTCAAGGGTTATATTAGCTGTTGTTGATGGCAGGGGCTTAAGTATAGGCGCCACTCATGATGAAATGGCTGAGATTATGCTTTATCTTGGTGCTCATCATGCCATGCATTTTGACGGCGGCGGTTCTTCCACTTTAGTGGCCGGAACCCAGTTATCAAACGGGGTTACTCTCAGAAACAGACCTTCTGACGGTTCACAGCGGGCTGTTGTAAATGCCCTTGGGGTATTTCACAATGCTGAACTTGGTGAGGTAGCTGATTTACTGATAACGCCTTCCTCAGAGAGGGTTTTCTTAGGCGATTCCATCAGTCTTTCTGTACGCGGTCTTGATGAAAATGAGAGAGTTGTTGACATAAACCAAGAAAGTCTTGAGTTTGCCGCCACTGTGCCCGGTGTTTGGGAAGGCTCATCATTCTATCCTGCTGAACACGGCCTTGGGCTTTTATACGCAAGATACTCAGAGACAGTTTTAGGATATGTTTATTTTAGCACTATGGATTTGGCTCAGATAATACCTACGCCGGATGCTATACGTATAAGCGCCGGTGCAAGCCGTGCAATAAGCCTTAGGGGTGTTGCTATGGACGGAAACACGGCACCTCTTCAAAACGCTAATTTTGCCGTTTTCCCGGCCGAGCTTGGAACGGTTTCAGAATCCGGAGTTTTTACGGCTAACACCGCGGGAGTAACACAAGGTTTTATCAGAGTTACGGCTAACAGAATTTCTACTTTCATACCTGTGTCTGTGGGTACTGTCTCTGCTTGGATCACCGGTTTTGATGAGAGAGATATACCTATTGCTTTCAGTGGTTCTGCCGATTCTGTAAACGGCTCTGTAAGCTATGATGATTCTGTTAATAACCCGGGTAATTTTGCACTGCGTTTAAATTACAGTTTTGGAGTGAGTGAACTTACTCAAGCGGCATTTTTAAACTTTGAAGAACCTATAGCTTTTGATGAAGGGCTGTATGCCTTTGACATTGCCGTATTTGGCCATGGAAACGGCGGCTGGTTAAGAGCCAATGTTTTAGACGCAACAGGCGAATCTCATGTGGTTGATATTGCCGATAATGTAAACTTTAACGGCTGGCGTAACCATACTGTACGCATACCTGCCGAAATCCCACAGCCTGTAAGCCTTGAGCGCCTTTATGTTGTCGCTCTTAGAAATGAAAATACAGCTGAGCGTTCTCTGTTTTTTGATGATCTTCGCGCTCAGTATGCAGCGCCGCTGGCTGATGTTGAAACCCCGGCGGGTGACAGATTCAGAAATCCTTTCGAAGCTACTTTGACAGCAGATAAGCAAGCCGGTCATATTGATTTGACTTTTGTGGGCAATACAATTATTGCCGATGAAAATGCAAGGCCCGATAATTACGGTAATTTACAGAGAAATGCACTGATAAGATTTACGCAAACAGCCGACCAAGCCTTTTTTGTAGGCCCTGCGGATACGGATGTTGTGGAAGGTGCGAGATTTTCCGGCAATTACAGCTTCCGTGAGCATGGAAACTATGCTATAATAGAAATGAGCGCGAGAAATGGTTCTCTTGCCACAACTCAGGCGGGTAACTGGGCTTTCTTTGAGGCCGCAAGAGACTCAGCGGCAAGGCACATAATTATTATGCTGGACAGACGGCCTGACACATTTACCATAGCTGAGGAGTATGAACTTTTCCACAAGGCTTTAATGGAGCTTAGAGAGCATGGTAAAACTATCTTTGTGGTTTCAGCCGACGGTCTTATTTCTTCAAGCACAGTTATTGACGGCGTTAATTACATAAATTTAGGTTCACTGTTTAATTTAAACGGTGATTTGAACAGAGAATTCAGAATACTTAGAATAAGAATAAACGGTAATAGCATAGCTTTTGAATTGCAGGAATCGCTGTAGAGAGAATGAACTTTTTACCGGGAGATATATATGAGTGAGCAGGAATCGAAAATTAAGATACGCTCGACGGACCCTAGCCTGATAGGCAAAATAACCGTCAAGCTTATTGGCGATAATTTGGACCAGGTGCACTGGTACATACGCTTTTCTGCGCCTCTTGACCCGGCTACCGTTACAGCGGATAATATGGAAGTTACCGATACCGAAGGTTATATTATGCGTACTTTTATAAGATACGATGAGAAAAAAAATATGATAGCCCTTTCCCCTCTCGATTCTTATATGGAGGGTATATACTATCTGCTTCATATTTCTCGCCGTGTTAAAAGTGACAGAGGCCGCCCTCTTCAAAAAGAAGTACATTTGCTTTTTAAGCTGTTGGACGGAAGAATTTCGGAATATGAGCTTTTAAAATCAACTGTTAAGCCGCCTAAGCCTGTTGAGAGGCCCAGCGATTATGACACTCTTATGGCTAGAAAATACCTGCCTCCTGCAGAGAGAGTTAAGTATGAAAAAGAAAAGGCAGCTGTAGAAAATAAAAGCACCATCCCCTATAAAGAAATTAACATTAATATATTAGTGGCATTACTGGGCTTTGTCTCCTTGCTTGCGGGTCTTTATTTTCAGATTGCAGTAGTTATACCCATTGCTGTCGGTGTCTGTATAATAGGTGTTTTGCACATAATAAGGCAGACTCTGCGCAGAGAGTTTCGCGCTAGAGTACGTTACAATATAGGGGCTGTACATTTTAACAAAGGTAATTTTGAAAAGGCAAAGAAACAACTTAGAAAAGCTTCCCGCCTAAGCCCTAGTGACGAGGATGTTGAACACGCTCTTTACCGGCTTAAGTTTCATGAGTAACACATAAAAAAGTCTCAGGAGCCAAATCGTTAGCTTCCTGAGACTTTTAGATATGCATCCTAAGGGAATTGAACCCTTGACCCTTCGGTTCGGAGCCGAATACTCTATCCACTGAGCTAAGGATGCGGATAACAACGATGCATAAGCAATTGTGTGAAACAGCTTAACGAATAGGACTAAGGAAAATACTTGATTATTTTACATCAACATCCTGCAAAAAGTCAATTTATTTTCTTGCTATTAGCGTGAAAAACTGATAGAATTTATATTACAGCTCGACAAAGATTATGTCGATATATGTTTGAATTTTGTTTTATGTTTTATATAACAGTGAGATTGCTATGCCAAATCGCTTAAACAGCTAGATTGCTTCGCTACGCTCGCAATGACGAACACCTGAGTACCGTCATTGCGAGCGTAGCGAAGCAATCCGGGAAATTGGGCGGTGCGGTCTACTACAACCGCAGGAGGATTAAATATATGATGAAGAAAAGATTTGCAGCGGTGTTTATGGCGGCATTATTTCTAATTAACATGCTGCCGTTTTGGGGGTTTGAGCTTAGTCTTAATGCGGCAAGCGGTTTAAGCGCCAACTTTACCCAGCGTCTTTCAGGGAATATTGTGGGAAGTAATGCCCCGGAGCTTACCCCTGTTACTCCGCAAAACCAAAACAATACCTTTTTTGCACAGTTTGATGTTGATGCGCCGTCTATACTAACATATCTGTTTAACCCTACTACCAGGATAGATTTTGAACTTATACCAAGTTCGGCAGGGGTAGGGGGCAGATTTAGGCTATATACATGGTCAAGCGCCGGCGGCGGCACTTGGCAGCAAACAAGCAACTCCGGAATGCACATACATAATTATGTTGAAGGCTGGAACCCCGGCGGTACCGGCTGGAGACCGGCGGAAGAATTTTTAGTTGATCCGGTTAACCTCCCGGACGGCGGGCCGGGCCGGGCGGAAGTAAGGGAAGCCTTGGATATAAACCTCGATCCTACTGATGATGCTTATTACTTTTTCTTTGATACAGACAGATTTGTGACCCCTCAAGGTTTTAGCATAAGGGTTAACAATCATGAAGTTTCTTTTAGGATGGATGGCAACACTTTCGAATACACCGCCGGTATGGCGCCGGGGTTTGTATACCAGCTTAACCTTCTTAATCTTGCTACGTCAATAATTGCTGACAGAGCTTATGTTGTAACAGGGCTTGATGTTGATAGGGTTGACTTTATCCCTATTGCTTCGGACAAGGCCGGTGTTGATATCAGAAGTAATGCGGCTAACAACGGCAGCGGCCCTCATCTTAGAAATGACGGCTATATTTTAGCGGCTAATGAAGATCCGTCAAGGTTTTCAGATACTGCAAACACAACTAGTGCAGGCATGGCCATTCGTTTTGATGAACCTATGGTGCTGTCCTTTGCAAATATAATAGATTCTGCAATTGGAGCTGCGGCAGCTACTTTAACCGGCCCGGCTTACAGCAGAGCAAATGCGGGCACCAGAGGTGCCGTGTTTAATGTTGAGATAACAATGCAAAATAATTTGAGTGCAGAGCCTCTGATGGTTTCGGCTCTTAATATTCACAATATGGAGGATGGTGCGTTTTCGCTTCCGGCTGCTAATAATACAAGTGTAAACGGAGGAACGCCTTTTAACACGGCGCTTATAAACAATACATCAACTGTAGAAATATTGCAGTTTACACCTACAAACGGAAATGCCGGTGATGGCAGAAGGATACAGATTACATTAAACAACTTGCTGCCGGGTATGATATCAGATAATCCGGATGTTTTCTTTTCGGCGCTTGGCTCTACCGGAAGTATTGGCAGCGGCGCTGTAAGAGAGCAAAGCAGCTCTGCCGGCATAGGCAATCTTAGCGGTGTTGCTTTTACATTTTTAGAATATGAATTTGTGATGACAAGCTTTGGGCCGATTATACGTTTTACGCCCTATCAGGGAGTTAGCGGCAGATATAGAGTAGAGCTGACAACTCCGGCGGGAAACGTTAATAATGCCATTTCTCCTATAAGGGATTCTGACGGATTTACACCTATAATGGAGACATTGGGTACAGTTACCCCTAATATGAGTGTTCAGATTAAGTTTGAACGGGCAGGAGTTAGCGCAGCGTCTGATACCAGCGGAAGATGGATTAACACAGTCTACTCCGAACGGATACTGTATGACCCGCTTAACCTTCCTTTTGAACTTGGCCCTGCCAGAGATTTTAGTATAGACAGCAGCGTGCTTAGACCTAATTTCCCGGGCAGTTCGCCTGATGGTTTTGCTGATTTAGAACTTAGCTGGAGCATAGGCTCTGCTGCTGCTATAGACATTATGTACAATCAAGTACAAGCCGTATCGCCCGGTGAACCTCTTATAATTAAGTACGCTTTGCTTAAATCCATAACCGGTGACCCTTTTGAAGATAATATTCCTGAATTTGGCTTTGCTTATATTGAAATAATAAGAAATACCGGTCCTCAAGGTGGTTTTTTACACAGATGGATTATTTTTGATTCTGACCCGGATGGGATATACGGGATAGACAGAGATACTTTTGAAGATGATGCGTTTAACAGCGCTGCCGCAGAGCTTTATGCTACCGCTAACCCCACTCATGTGCGAGGCACAAGCCTTTTACCTGACGGTACTCATGGCTTTATCCCCTTGGGCGGAGATGGTACCAGCGATAACATATTACGCTTAAGCAATATAATACTTAACAATATCCCGGCTTTTAGAGCGTGGCCTACACCGCCAAACCCTATGAACCCTGCGAGAACTCTTTTTAATTTTGACAGAGTCTACTTCCTTGGCGTGCAAACTCTTATTGAAGCTGATCCTGCCGATAATCGCTCTAATTTTGAATCAATGACATTGAGCGACATTATAAGAGACCCTCAAGTGCCTCCTGTAAGAGACTTAGGCCGTAACCCTTATATGGAAGAGGCTATTCCCGGGCATCCGCTTGGAAGGCATGAAGCCAGAATACAGTGGTGGACGCAGGCGGCAAGATTGCGTGAATATTTTGCGATGACGCCTTTTGACCCGGATGAGGCAGAAATTAGCTTCAATCTGTTTATATCGCAGGATGAAGAAGAAATCAGAAGGCTTGCCTCTTTAAGCGAAGAACAGCGGAGAGCTTATGTAAGCAGCGGCACTTTAGACGGTTTTCCGGAAATGAGGCTGACTGATTATGATGATAATACT
>Ga0131853_10024932_pt1 | contig 10781 bp, 11 predicted proteins | sample TergutLab28metaG_FD_92764 | JGI IMG/M metagenome (GOLD analysis project Ga0131853, IMG submission 92764) | Labiotermes labralis P1 segment gut microbial communities from Petit-Saut dam, French Guiana - Lab288 P1 (version 2) (version 2) | ecosystem: Host-associated > Arthropoda: Insects >... | reverse complement strand
GCTAACAAACTCTACTCTCTTCACTGCTGATATTATTCTACGGTGTACAAAAAAACCCGTTCCCAATTGATGATTTTCATTTCCTTTCCCATAGAAAAAATCATAATCCCCTGCTCTTATGTGCCCCCTTTGTCCCACCTGACCTCCTGTACACCCACTACATCTAATTTATACCTCACTAATTCCCTTGCTGCTGCCTTAAGTGACCCTGCCCTATACAGACTCGTAACATTCCAAGTCCCTATTTTCATCCCTCTTTGCCTGCTGCACGATGCTTTCACTGGAAACACTACACCCCAGAGATCTGAGTAGGGGAGTAGTTTACCTCCGGATTGTTTTGTCTCCAGAGCAAGCATCCCGCCTGTGACTGTTTCTTAACATAAGTATTTTACAGGGAAGGGTTGTTATCACCTCGCCCAACCCCCAAGCTGGAGGACCACCCCTCTTCGGCTTTCCGCGACTGCTTATTCAATTTATTTGCAGCTACCTTCCTTATTGGAGGCCGTTCCTCTACCCGCACCATGAGGACGCGCCATGCCATGGTGACCAAATAGCAACTACTAGCCATGTTATGTCTGTCTGTCTCTACTGAACAGCATTAGTACCACATTTTGGATTTTCATGAAACTTCATATTCAGAATTTTTATTCAAGTTTGTTGACATACTCCAGTTTTGGTTAAAATCAGATAAAAATAACGGGCACTTCAAATGAAGACCAGTTCACATGTTTGCGATGGCTGTTATATTGAAGACAGAATTTGATCTTTCTGTGGTATAAAATGGGGCCTAAGAAAAGACAGATGCTTTGAACATGACATATTATATGATACAAGTACAGGAAATAGGATGTTGTGTCCTTTACAGCATGAGAAACACAGTGGCTGTGCATGAGATACAATAAATATGATAGCTCAACATTCATGCTTGAGGATGGCAAGACACAGCCAAAGAGGCCATAGGAACAGTGGACTATGTAAACATGATGTAACATCCCATTAGAAAAACAAAAGAAAGCAGTGATAGAAAGTATGCATAAATAACAGCAGCAACGAGGATAACAGGGACAATAACAGAGTAAATGCACCAGTAGTATTTTATCCTGTTGACATTTTGTAACTTGTTACATATTATCTTCAGCCATTTGCCTTCACCCATTATGCCTGTATGGTTTTCCCATCCGTTTCCTACTTGAAGTTGCTGTTGTATACAAGTATTTCTCTGTTCATGTTCTACCAAGTTATTCTCTTCCTACTTGAAACCTTAGATTCTCTCACTTTGACTATGATTATTTATATTTTCTGAATTATGGTGTTGCACAGTTTGGTAGGTATTTACCATTTCTCATGAAAGATAGTAGTACTTTCCTGTGGAACATCCACAGAGTCCTTCTGGACAAAATGATGTCACATCCTAGAAGAATGTAATCTCTTCTTGTTCTTTCCAAGTTCCAGTGTCAACCCCTGAAAATTCAGTCTCTCAATTTTTATTTTAGTTTAGTATATACATACAAATTTAAACTGTAAGTATACTGAAAAACAGAAAGTTGAAGATGTAGATATACTCTTAATGTAATGGGTATTATTGGACAGATAACTTTCATCTAGATGTGCTCTTCTTTCCACTATTGTTTTGCATTTCACTCATGAAACAGCAATTTGTCATGAGCCAATGATAAGCATTTGTAAAGGAGACAGAAGAAACTGTTCAAATCCTTAGTAGACCAGTGTGTAAGCATGTGATGTTTTTATGCAAATGTAGGTAAAAGATATTTTTTGTGGACACAACATTTTTACAGGAGGTGTGTTTTTAATGCAACTACCAATAATGCGGGAACCTCAGTTTGAATTTTGTCTTCACATACAATGTTTGGCCACATGACATGTGGATGAAGCACACATGTAATAAACAGCATATTGAATGCTGAATGTTACTGGGTTTTCAGGCAGAGACAGAAAAACGAAGAATTGCAACTACAAAGACAAAAGAACCTGTGACTCACATTGAGAAACCACTCGAGGAAAACATCAACAGGTTGCAAACAGAAGGTTTACAGGCACGATCTGTGGAAGAGGCCATAGCAGTGCTCAGGTAACTTGCTCAATAATATTACCATGTCATTTTGACCTTCCCTGGTTTGGATATGTATTTATTTGGTCTGTCCCATATGTTTGTAGCATGAAGGAGCCAGAGGTTGACAGGCATCCAGAGAGAAGGATGAAAGCTGCATTTACAGCATACGAAGAAGCAAATATGGCTCGAATCAAATCAGAAAACCCAACTTTAAGAATGTCTCAGTTGAAGCAGATTTTGCGGAAGGAGTGGATGCGATCTCCAGAAAACCCATTAAATCAACAAATGGCTTCTTAAATCTTAACAGCTGTTAAGAAAAAATTCTGAAGTGTGACGGAGTCCTGATATGTGAATTACAGGTGTCAAAGAACACAATTGTACAGATTTTAAAAAATATTCAGGTGTTTGTGACATAGAAGTTTCTGACATTGCCAGTGTTTAAAAACAGCACAAGTAATTGTCTCGGTATATTTTAGTTCAGGTTATATTATGCACATTTTTTCCTTATTTCAGAATGGTAAATGTGAACTGTCTGTTTAGTTCTTTGGTGCTCCATACCCCTTTTCCAGAATTTAAAATAAATGTACTTACAGTACTCATAAATAACACAAAATATTTTCTGTTCTCCGTTAGATTTTCACAGAATGACAGTTCTGTATGATAAACACCTGCTTTTTTTTTGCAGTGAAATTAAAAAGGTAAGACTCCGTTATATTTCACACATTACATTTTAAAGGATGGAAAACACAGATATGAAAAAGTTTTTCACCAAGTTAAGGGTACAGCAACAGGCAGAAATTTAAAAAATAGTGTATAGTGGGTCATTATATGCATTGCTACACATCACATGATCTGTGATGTGATGTGACAGCCATGCATGAAAGCTACAGAAAAGATGGTGTGAACTGTCAAAGAAGTGTGATGTACATGAAGTGAAACTGTTAACCTCTGCGCTGCCAAAGCTAAGCACCTAAGGAGAGGAATCAGAAAATATTCTCCAAGAATTCACTGGTCTCCCCTTCGTGAGACAGCACTACCATATTTTAATACCGATACTTAACACCAGATCTTCACTCTTCTGGGATGTCATGCAGCAAAGATCCCATTTATACCACAGTGGAAGCCTGAAATCACACGCGGTGTAACACACTCCTCCTGGCACCTTCCAACTGCTGCAGTCCACACTCAAACCTTATACATGTCACATCACAAAACCTTCAAAATGCTCACAGTTGTAGGACCTAATAAAGGCCATTTTTCTCCTTTCAAACTCTCAACACCTACTGGCTCAGTAAACAATCAATTACTTCTTCCCTTTTTGTAGCTCTGATTGTCGACAATCTATGCAACATTCCTGTGTAATATGGTCCCTCAGTCACTTGATAATCTGCCTGAACTAAATTTAAGTCACCCTGAAGATGGAAGCAGCAAGTTCCTCTGAATCATCCGAACATACGTTTCATCTTACATGGTCTAATAACCCAGAAGACAAATATGTGAGCAGTGAACACCTGAAAATTTACAGAAAAAATGTGACTAGAGTGACAAGTGATTTTTCTGAAAGAGTTCACTTACCATCATCTGTAGTGTTGAACTTAAGAATGTGTCTTCATAATGCATTTCTTGACTAATGATAGTTGGGGCCAGTGTAAGACTTTAAATTTGTGCTTTTGTATGGGGCCCAAAAGGGCTGCTTGTATTTTAGCTTTTATGTCAAACATGTTTTGTGTGTACATTGATATATTACTTCATCTCTACTATCTGTTCAGGACTGTGTGTTGGTAGACCCCAATGAATTGGTTTTAATGTTGGTCCCAGAAATGTTTTAAGCTGACCCTAAGTGCACTGTGTGGTGAAATTTATGAGAAGAGAGTATGGTATGCAGCGAATGCTATACAAAGGCAACAGTGGGTTAATGGCAATGCTGGAAACAGTCACATTACTTCCCTTGCTTTCATTGAAATGAAACATAGAATATTAATTTTTCATATGCATTAAGGTGAATGTTTGGGTGTTTTAAATGTAGCATGGCCACTAACAGTAAAAGTTGCATACATTTAAAAAGAGAACATTTTAGCCTGCGCGCGCGCTCATACACACACACACACACAAGATGGCTGACGACAAGTCACAGAGAGTGCTCTCAAGACTTCACTTGATATTACAGAGAAGAGCGGCAACCTGAGGAAAGACCTCAAGCAGGACATATTGGATTCTGTAAGTATTCTTAGAAAAATTTTTGTTAATCTGAAAAACAATGGAGAGGAACAAACTTCAAAGATTAACCAACTTGCGGGCGAGCTAACGAAAGCGAAGGCGGAGCTAAGAGACAGTAGGGTCGCTAACTTCACGGGGCGCGCACTCCCATCTAGGGGCGGTATAGGTCAACCTCCAACCACTGGCATGCAACATCAACTGCCATGTATCGGCGGACCAAAGAAACTATACTCCGAGGTGGTCAATTCAAGTGTCAATAAACAATACAAGCTACTAGTGAACTCAAAACTTAACCTTTCGACATAGGTGATTAAACACGCCTTAAAGACAATCGTAAATCCTACGGCTATGAAAATTGGCGTTAAATCCATTCAGTCATTGAAGGACGGTCGAGTCCTCATTGAAGCAGGAACCCCAGCAGAAATAGCACTATTCAGCTCCTCAATCAGAGATAAATGCGGGGAAGATCTGGAAGTTACCATCCCAAAACTAAGGAAACCTAGGATGATCATACACAATATTCCTCAAGACGTCACAATTGAGAATCTGCAGGAAACTGTACTGGCTTAAAACCCAGAACTAGGCTTGGTATTGGGGGATATCAATCCCCGATTTAAGTTCAGGACCAAACGGGGACTTGTTAAAATGGTCGTCGAAGTCGGCTCAGACTCTAGAAAGAAACTTTTACACACAAAAAACCTGAAAATGCAATGGCTTATTTGCAATGTAGACGACTACCTTGTAGCGAAGAGATGTTTTAAGTGCAGCAGGTTCAACCACAGACACCAAGACTGTAGGGGCGAGGAAACATACCCCCTGTGTGCCAGGGGTCACAAGCTAAAGGAGTGCAGATCTCAGGCGGGACAGTACAAATGCTTCAAATGTATGACGTATAATAGGTACAGTAAGGCGGATAAAGTAAGTGAGAACCACTCAACTTTGGATAAAAACTGCCCCAGCTTGCAAAGAGTATTAGCTAAGTACCGACTAAACACCGATTACTAAAAATGGCGTCCTATTGAAACACAGAGCACGGACTACGGAGTAGAACTAACCAGTCAAGGCAGAAAACCAACATAAAATGCTTGCAATTAAATTATATTACAATACAACATAGACATCGCCTTTGTGCAGGAACCGTACACAATCCTCAACAAGGTGGTAGGGTTCCCCAAAAGCTAATGAAGCTTTGCCCATGGTAGCAACAGGAAGACAGCAGCCATAATAGTTAACAACAACCAAGTGGACGCAATCGCCCAGGTCTCGCACGAGGACATAATACTAACCGAATTCAGATACGAGAGCCTCACGTTCTATTGAGCCAGCCTATACCTTCCCATTGACCAGGACATAGAAAGAAATTTACAAACAATTGAGGACATTTTACAACTAACAAAAGGGGAGGGTATAATACTCGCAATCGACAGCAACGCTAGAAATAAATTGTGGTCCGATACGTGCACAAACGCCAGGGGAAGAGCGCTGGAGAAATTCATAATAACTAGGGATCTCCTGATAACAAACGAGGCGTCTGACATCCCTACGTTCGAAACTAATAGAGGGCGAAGCTGGATTGATCTCACACTGAGTAACAACATCCTAGATCAGAAAACAGGGGGATGGACGTGTGGCGAGGAAGAGAGTTGTGGCGACCACAAGGTCGTATTTTTCGAAATAGAATCAACGGAATTGTAGCATGTCACCCAGGGAAACGCTACCTCACAAAAGCAGATAAATGGGGAACCTTTGTCAATAAACTGACGAAAAATCTGTTAGAGAATTTCAACTTCCCGAGAAACACAAACGACTCGACTACGAGCGACAGCGCCCTCAGCTAAAAGGTCAGACACTACGCTGACATAGAAGCAGTTATTCGGAAGATCACTTCGGCCATAACAGCAGCCTGTAAAGCGACATTTCAGGTATTAAGACCCGGCAAACGCACAACCAAAGAACGAAGTGTACCCTGGTGGACTAGTGACTTCACGTTACTCCGCAAGAAAGCGCTTGCTTTGAGGCGCAGATATCAAAGGACGAAGAATGATGATAACTTCCGACATGAGAGAAGAACGATGTACCTAGAATGTTATAGGCTGTATCAGGCTAAACTTCGTGAACAGAAACTAAAATCTTGGAAAGATTTTTGCTCTAGCATAGAGAGCACCAATCTGTGGAACGCGGTGTACAGATACGCGGCCGGGAAATTACGTAGCAAGCCGACCTTATCTACTCTCAAAGCCGGAAACAACAACTACACAACAGACTTCCAGAGCACGGTAAATCAACTGATGGAATATTTCCTCTCTGAAGACAGCTAGTACAGCGACAGAACACATCATAAACAAACCAGGCAGCAAGTGACGGTACCAATGCACACACCGGACGACGACATATTCACGGAGCAGGAATTACAGGCAGTATTAGAAAAGTTTGACCCTCGTAAAGCACCCGGAGAAGATGCACTGAACAGCGAGGTACTTCTGCACACATTTAGCAGCTTCCCAATCCTGTTCACGCAGATATACAACGACTGTTTAAGGAAAGAACTTTTCTCAGAACAATGGAAACGATCCATATTACTACCTATCGTGAAACCGGGGAAGGAAGGGAGCAGTGAAGCAAGCAAATACCGCCTTATTAGCCTACTAAACGTAGGTGGCAAAGTACTCGAAAAGCTTCTAATAGACAGAATCAACCACCATCTATACTCCAACAGCCTACTCAATAAAAATCAGTATGGTTTTCTCCCACAGAAAGGCACAGTTGACGCTACACTGGCAGCTAAAGAATTTGCGCGGGCTCAATTACAACAAAAGAACTTAGTGATAATGATCAGCCTGGACGTCAAGGGGGCTTTCGACGCGGCGTGGTGGCCCAGTATGCTACGCAACTTACGAGACCTCCTCTGCCCCAGAAATTTGTACAATTTGACCAGGAGCTACTTTAGCAATAGAGTGGCGATTTTTCATGCTAATACGCATACTGTGGAAAGGAAAGTATCGATGCTATGCCCTCAATGTTCATGTTGTGGTCCGGGATTTTGAAACGTGCTGTACAACACCCTCTTAAACCTAGAATTTTCCAGCCACACCATAATAATAGCTTTCGGAGACGATTTTGCAATCCTCACCCATGGGAAAACGCTATTTGAAGCGGAAGTATACGCAAACTCCGATCTAGCAAAAATAGAAAACTGGGCCGGAGAAAATAAAATGCGGTTCAACGAGTCCAAATCCTACTTTGCACTACTAGCAATATTTGAGCTAATCTGTCAATGTTATAAAATTTGTCTTGACAGATGTGATGATTTTGGCCTATATTTCTGTCTAAAGGTGAAACCACTCTGTCCACCAACTTCTTTACCTCAGCTGAGAACATCTCTATGTTGCAGATATAATCCGATAATGCCCCACACACCATTCTCAACAGCACTCCATATTTTGTTATTTTTGCCTGAGTTGTCTGTCCTAAATTTCAGGTGACGCCGCAATGGGGTCATGGCTTCATGAAATATGTAGTTGTTTTGCAATAATTTTGAAGTTTCATTTTTTAGTGCCGTTACGAATGTTGGCGAAGGGAGGTGTGGTCTTGGTATGGTGTGAAGCCGCTCTACCGATGTACTACATAGTTCGAATAACTGCCACCAGGAGCATGCCGCGGAGCCACGCCGGTTATCTATGGACGTCGCAGCCCCATGGGGCGCTGAAATGTTACGTTTCCACGGAGTTTCCAATCTGTATAAGTCGTATAAATAATCTGGGTGCAGGACGTAGTGTACGAAAACATGTATTAAAATGTATTTTTATAGTGCGCGGTGTTTACACAGTTCGTGGTTTTAGTATTGGATGGTAATGTAATTTCCTGTTAAATGGTGAGCAGCAAAGTGTATTTTCAAGAAATGCAAAATGATGGCTTTTCATTGTGGTCGGTGTAAATAATAAAATTTAATTTATTCGCATTCCTTGCATCCTTAATAGGAGTAAGCGAAGAACGTAGAACATGTTAGGACCTAACGTAACACTTTACTTAAATACAAATACGTAGTTTTACGTTGGTCTTGAACAATTTTGAGGTATTTTTTCACGTGACTCAATTTTTAGTATGCAAGGGTTTCTTTTTTTCGGATATTTAATGAAAGCAATTTCTCGTACACATATAGGCACTTCTAAAACAGTGCCTTAAAAACTCCTGTGTATCGTGATTTAAACTTTTGTGTTCGCGGGAATGTTATTGAATAACTTGGTTGCAGGATAGTTCGTAAAGTGTACTATTTGCGAGGCTTAGTATTCGGCATTTAAAAAATATATTTTGTGTATGCCTGAGTGGGCTTTAAATTATTCCATCCCCCACAGCAAATTGTAATGTGAAGGGTGCGGATACGCCGGCAGGTGCAGGAATATTTGACTTCCTAAATATTTACACAAACAGGCTCCAGTTAATGCTCCTTATTATTCTGCTGATAATTCTCGGTTTTGCTGTTGAGTTTCCCCAGTTGTACATAAACCATTCCGGGTACACTGCACAATCGTGTCTCCAATCTTTCGATCCTCAATGCGTGTGTCGCTGTTGTGGTTCCGTTTCGTTTCCTTGCTTCGGGTTTTCCCTCCGTATTTTCCATTATACACCCACAATGCTACAAGTAGTAATCTGTGGCTACACGCAACGTACTCATATCCATTAGCCCTTCTTCAGCAGCCGAGCTGTGTACTTCAGTAGAGTAGTACTTTTTCGGGGTTTTCAAGCACTAAAATGGTGGAACATCCTCTGCAAATATTCACGGGGTACGAAGAATGCTTTAGAAGGAAAAACTACTTGCCGAGGTTCTCATACGGGCGTCGGATGCTGCGCGATGACGGTGGCCCGAACAAATATTTTCTGATGTACCTCTTCAGTGAAGAATCAGTGGCGATTGAGTTCTTGAAGGACATCGGCCTGCTTCGGAGTAAGATGCTGTTTAATACGTGCGGTCGAGATATGACGTGGTCTCAGTGCCGTCTTCCTCGCTCCACGTGACGTTACTCCCGTGGTCCCCGCCTCATTTCGTCCATCTCCGCCATCAGGTAGGCTCTGTTCCATGCTAACCATGTTAAGGTTAGGGTTCGAGCAATTTTTTTAACAGCCTGATATATCCAATCATGCCCGTATCTAGTAGGCCCTGTTCCATAATGACCATCTTTAGGTTAGGGTTCGAACTATTTTTTGTTTTAATAGCCTGATATCTCCGATCATGCCTATATCTAGTAGGCCCTCTTCCATACTAACCATCTTTAGGTTATGGTACTGGGTACTGGTATCATATAATATCGCATCTTTAAAGAGACCAAAATGCCTTGACAGTACACTTGCCAAGTTGGTGAACTGGCTTAAAGCAAGTAAAAATACAAAACTTAACCTTACATGTCACAAAGAATAAAATGTATTTATATTAATTTAAATACAGGTTATGGTCATCATCATCATCATCATCATACGTCTGTCATGGAGTTAGGCCACTTGTTGACCCGTTCCGGTCTCACGTATCTAGAAGTCTCTTTAGAGGTCTGCCACGATTCCTTCTGCCAATTGGGGAATAGTGTTTCATTATCCTGGGTAGTCTGTCCCGAGGCATTCTGTTTACATGTTGTATCCAGTTCCTCTTGTATTCCAGTAGTTTATCTAGAACCAGTGTTATTTCTAATTATTTTGCAATGTGTGTATTTGTTTTGTAATCTGCCCAAGTGTATCCTGCTGTTCTTCTCATATAGTTCATCTCAGCTGCTGTTATTCTCCTGGCATCCCTTGCTTTAATAGTCCATGTTTCACTGCCGTATAACAAGAGGGCTAGTGTATTATATAGTTTTATTCTTGTTTTCTTAAGAGTTTTTTGTGGTCTGAACACATTATTTATAATACCTGTAATTTTCAAATAGTTATGCAGTTTGTTATCAATGTCCATTTATTTTTCATAAGATATCATATTTCCTAAATAGTTAAACGAATTTACTTGTTCTATAATTTTTTATCTATTACAATTTTAGTTCTTACTGGATCTCATCCTTTAAATGCCATCGATTTTGTTTCCTGTACTGATATAGTTAAACCGTATTCGTTTATTATTTGATTTAATTTATATGCAGCTTTCTGTAAATTATCATCTGTGTTTGCTATTATGACTTGATCGTCTGCAAATAGCAGCGTTGACAGTTGCTGGTTTTTTGAGAGTTTAATTCCGGTTATGTCTGGGTTTTGCCATTTAGTTATTATTTCGTCTAAATGTATATTAAACAGTGTAGGTGAAAGAGGGCAACCTTGGCGTACTCCTTTATTTATTTCTGCCAGTTTTGATAGTTTGTTGTTAAATTTTATCAATATTTTGTTTTGTGTGTAAATCTCCACTATTGCCTTCAACAGTGTGTCTGGGATATGTCTGGATTTCAAAATGTTAAATAAAATCTGTCTTTGTATGTTATCAAATGCTTTCTCATAATCTATAAACAGCAAATGTGTTTCCAAG
>Ga0131853_10024931_pt1 | contig 10781 bp, 15 predicted proteins | sample TergutLab28metaG_FD_92764 | JGI IMG/M metagenome (GOLD analysis project Ga0131853, IMG submission 92764) | Labiotermes labralis P1 segment gut microbial communities from Petit-Saut dam, French Guiana - Lab288 P1 (version 2) (version 2) | ecosystem: Host-associated > Arthropoda: Insects >... | reverse complement strand
TTCCACCAATGCTCCATACCCATTCATTCACCTACCACCCACGCTATATAATGTTTCTCTCCCAGTACTTCAGTTTTCCCCTGTCAGTACCATTCCACCAATGCTCCACACCCATTCATTCACTTACCACCCATGCTATATAATATTTCTCTCCCAGTACTTCAGATTTCCCCTGTCAGTACCATTCCACCAATGTTCAATATTCATTTACTCACCTACCACCCACACTATATAATGTTTCTCTCCCATTACTTCAGTTTTCCCCTGTCAGTACCATTCCACCAATGCTCCACACCCATTCATTCACCTACCACCCATGCTATATAATGTTTCTCTCCCAGTACTTCAGTTTTCCCCTGTCAGTTCCATTCCACCAATGCTCCATACCCATTCATTCACCTACCACCCACACTATATAATATTTCTCTCCCAGTACTTCAGTTTTCCCTGTTAGTACCATTCCCCCAATGCTCCACACCCATTCATTCACCTACAACCCACACTATATAATATTTCTCTCCCAATACTTCAGTTTCCCCTGTCAGTATCATTCAACCAGTGCTCCATACTCATCTTCACCTCAATACTAATCTTATAAGGACAAGTGGGCACAGTCTGTGAACCTTCATACAAAGCAGTGCTCTTCTGAATGTCAGGGAGAAGTGGCGAGGAAAGTTGAGGCTTCAAAGTGTTACATATATTGTAACAACACTTACAGAGACAGCTCCAGGTTCAGGGTGCCTGAGCACTACAACGTCTGCATAGCCAGCCATCACAGCAATGGAGTCTGAAATGGAAATGCCATCTGTTAACAGCACAAGAAGATAAACACAGAGAAACATGGAAGGTTGGCTATACACTTGAATGCAGGAATGCACTAAGCCTACCACACGACACTATGACAGCAACATATTGACATTAAATTCAAAGAACACACACACAATGTCTGCAGAGAAAAACACTTTTGGTGTGCTTGTCTAACCACACCAACCAATAAACCCTGGTAAGTATGGTAGCAGGAAATAAATGGTAATATAACTGCAGCAACCATAGTAATGAAGGTAAGAACAGCAACTACAGAAGCAATGTGAACAAAGGCAACCATTACAACTTTCGTCACAAAAGCAGTCATACATGTATGTACATCTTCACATAAGCTGCTTGTTATTTTTGCCCATTTTTAAGCCAACTTAAATTTTCTTGACAGAATTTAGTAAACAATTACCAATATAAAAATTTCATGAAAATCTGCCCACTAGGGGCAGAGTAATTCCATACTAACAGATAGATGGACAGACAGATGGGTAGATATAATAAAGCTAATATTCATATTCCGCATTTGTTTTGTCGATGCTCCTAAAAATAAGGTTATGTGTCTCCCATGTACACTTACGGCACATTTATAGGTAACAGACCGTGAAGTTAGAATAGCAGAGAGGGGAAAAAATTTGTAGTTAAGTACTTCTTCTGATGCATGTTATTTATTTATCCTACTGTCAACTTCCAGTATGTACGAATTTAAAACTTTCAATTTTATGTTGATGAAGGCTGTCCAGTCCGCTCTTTCTGCACAATGGTACGCAGCATTAAACAATACACAGAATTCAATAACAAATAACAAATTGTGCAAAATGTTGCTGAAAGTAGTGATGACCCATTTTAAACAAAACTGCAACTCTGTACCTTCCAGTGTTTCCCCTTTCTTAACCGAGGAGCTGCTCTCATCCATGTTGATGACACGACCGCCAAGTCGCTGCATTGCAGCCGAGAAGCTGCAGCTTGTGCGCGTGCTCACTTCATAGAAGACAGATGCCATTACCTTCCCCTTGGGTAGCACAAAATTAGTAATTAAACACATTATGTAACAGGCTCCCCTTAGCCAACCAACTTATTAATTTTGAATGGAAGCCAGAAGTCATACCCTGATGAAACATACAGATGTCTCTGTGCCCCACATTGATGTGGCTGGTCACCAAAGCCCATCTTCCCAGTGACCTTGAAGTGCTGAAATCTGCAATAGACCCTTCTTGGGCCACCAGCTGCATAAGTTGTTTCACAGACTGACTCTATGTCCATCATCAGGGTTCTGTATAACCAGCCATGCCAAATCATGGCACCAGATAAGGCCAGAGCTTGTGGTTGGAAGCCAGACAGTGGGGTTAGTGGATGCAGTCTGAGGATTGCTCTGGCCTCAGCTCACATGTAAGCCTAACATGACTCACATTTTGTACCATCTGACTAACATGCAACAGCAACAAGTCAGTGATGACAGACACGAGCTGTAACACCTGATGGCAAACAGCAACCACAAATACCACAACAATCAACTCCACAGGCAGACGTATGCATGACAATGAATGGTAGAACTAGAGTCATAATTGGAGTGATTTAAAAATGCAAGCTTCAAAACATCACAGCCACATTGCTTACAAGTACACAACATTTCTAAAAAAACAGAATGCAATGATACAAATAGTGGTAGATGGTATAAAGATATGGGATATTATCAGTGATTTGTGGTGGAACACATTCTGGGTTTGTGAAAATGAACAATTACTGAGGGCAGTGATACTTTACATACTCTGTATAATGTCCACAAGTGTCTTCCATTTGAATTTTACATCCATTTCCTGAAATCAACTAGTTGCTTTGGACAAACACTACAAGCGGTGTGGCTGTCAGATGACAAATATAAAGTAGAAATGTATAAGGAAGATGTCACAGGAGGAAGATGAGAAGTGGATGGTAAGGAGAAGGAGTAAGAGATTAAGGTATGTAAGGAGGGACTGAGAATGAAGAAAAGAAGAATCTACAAAATGTCCAAACCTTTAGGATGTGGTCAAGGGGTCTCTCTTTCTGCACAAATACCCTAAGTGTCTGTGCCAGATTAAAGATGTCATTCAGTTGATCCTTGGAGAACATGTTAACAGACAGGATGTGCTGCCCCACAAGTCCATGGCTGCTGCTTGTCATTGGTGGGACGTACAGGTTTGGACTGCTGTCACTCTTATGGCGAACCGTGCTGCAGAATGGAACTGGCGATACACAGCGAGCTCCAGCTTGCAGCTTCATGTACTCCTTCAAGTCAATTTCTGGAGTGAGATGGCTTCCTGTCCTGATGTTTGTGTCACACAGCAGTTTTGAGTACATATCTGGAAGCAAGAGCATACACTATGTTTGTTACAGCATTACGGACTCTGATCACACAGTTGCTTCTCGATGCCCTCTGCCTGTCAAGAACTTCCCTTTCACAGAACAAAAATGTTCAACACCCAAGTCTTCTGGAATATGACATCATGTCATTGGGTCAGCAGTCCCCAACGTTTCGAAGGACTGTTGTGCCTTCACTTTCGAGAATCAAACAATCTTCTTGACCTGCTTGACCCTTGCAGATGAAGGCACTATGATCTTCAAAAATAATGGGAACTACTTACCCAATAACATACTGTAACATCCCAGAAGACTTGGATCCTTCAGGAACACGAATGTGAGAACCTCAAATCTTACAATGAACTGAAAGGTTCATTACCTCGTCCACACCATCCCTTCTGTCGTAACATTATTCTACCATCTTTGCCTAGGTCTCCCAAGTGGTCTTGCCTGACGAAGGTCTGTAAGCACTTCACACTGCCAACATGCATGATGTATGACTTAACCAGGTCATCTTCCTTCAGTTGATTGCCCTCACAATATTCCCCAACAAGTACGAGTCATAAGCTCGTTGTTCTTCAGTTTCTTCCAACCTGCCACTTTCTCTACTATACATACAAATATCCCCCTCAAGAACCCTTGTTCTGGCACCCTCCATCTGTGTTTCATACCCAAAGCAAACTGTGCTTCACGTACTTTAATGTTCACATTCTTTGATATCACAACACAGGAAGACAAATATTTGGAGCTGAATTCTAGCAAACATTCCCCCTAATTTCATCTTTGTTAAACTTCTTTACTTCCTGAAATTTTGAATCACACAGTTGTATATTAATAACACAATGATGATCAATCACAATACGACACAATGAGATGATAACAGGATGGTTGCCACATGTGTACACATTACTGAAGGCACTGCTCACAGACAGGTGTTTTACAAGAATAATTCTGTTGCAGCTGGTCTCACTGCCTGTCATTAATCTTGAGACAAATTTTTACATATTCCACATGTGAACATCTGAAATGCCATACCCACGTTTTGATTTTCTGACTTGCAGGGTGGGCTCATACCAGTACATTGTGAGCCAAACTGCTAAGGCATTACCTTGTTTCTTTTTACATATTTCACATGTGTATTCATTTCAAATTCTGAATAGAAAATTATAAATTCAAAGTATATATTAGTGTTATCTTAGTATATGCCATTAGGCACATAACTAGACCTCGGTCAGCAGGTGTCCCAACGTATTTCTGCGCCCGTTCCTCAGTGGGCTCACCGCCATGTCTCTCCACTTGCTCACCATTGTCGCCTTCCCACATATCATCTGTTCTGTTTCTCTCAACATCCTTCACAGTGAGTCTTGCAGTACTCTCACCAGGAGACATCGGGCAGTCAAGGCTGGATGGAGGACGACTGATATCCAGTCCACTGGGTGCTTGATGGCTGGGGAAGAACTGTTTCTTCGCCTGCCACTCTCGCACATCCTGGCCAAAACCAGGAGGCACCAACACCTGCACAGTAACAACATCAACATCCGCCATGGTAATAGAATGTTCAACAGATCCCACTATTGAACTCCATCCACTCCACTCTCTCCCATTCCATTTGCTTAACCAGTAAATTCTTCCATACTGACCATCTGGAGTGAGTTTCTTTTTGTCCAGCCAGGTCTGGCCACAAGGTGATGGCAATACAGCTCAAATGCAAGGCCTGAATGTAAACTCTTAGCAGCAAAAATCACTGCCAGTACCCCCACAGGCCAGACCACTGGCTGCCATGTATATGGACGGTGGGAATTTGCAGAGGGTTAAGATCAGTTTTTGGATTATTTACCAAGAAAAGTCATCCATTAGTGTAACCATGTGTCTGCACACAGTGACTCAGAAACTAGTGCAAATATTTTCATAAAATTTGGTACGGGACATTTTTACTCATATTTGTCCACACATTCAAATTTTGATTAAAACCAGAAAGAAATGAGTGACATTTTACATGTTTCTGCATTCACCTGAATCACAACTTGCCAAGTATCTATCAGAGCACAAAGTACTGCACAGAAAGTTGCAGAAAAATGAAACACCACTTGTTTCGAACACACGTTGTGCTGAGCAGTAACTCAGGTACATACATTTTTTTTTCCCATAAATGTTATAGTTTTTGAGTCAGTTAAAGAAAAGTGGTTTTCATTTTGTCTCATAGCTTGAGAAGTGTTGAAATGGTTTTGCCACTACTTGTCTGCTACCTCTGCGTTACAGGGTATAGTCGTGAGGGTGCATCAAAAGGTGCCAATCACAAAATGAGAGTCTTGTGTAATTAAAAGGTAACCACAATTACAGCAGAACTGTTAATATGCCCACATATCATATTACATTGTTCCCATAAGACCAGTTAATGCACAACATAAATGCTTACCTGTCCATCGACATAGGCCACTTCACCACGCACCACAACTCTGTGCACGGCACCGCGTACTTTCATGCCAGCAAATGGCGTCCACCGAGACTTACTGTAAGGCATCGCGTCTGGCAACACCCACTCCTCTTGCATGTCAACTTCTACGTACGTGTGGGGCTGCTCCGGCAAATTGAAGATCCTTCGAGGGTTCCGGTAGAACTTGTCAATGAGATCCTGCATGGAAATTAATAGGACTTGGAGTAAAATAAATCTTAGAAACTGAATTATCAAGTGATAACAGTACATTGCCTGATGCATTATTAGCATATTATTAAGTGATAACAGTACACTACCTGATGCGGTATCAGCAAATCTCTGATGTAACCATACTTTAAATACACTGGACAAGAGAAAGGTATTTCCGATTTGCATTCAGGGGATTCTGGATTTAACCTCAGCTAAGAGACCAGTTATCCTGGCTGAGGATTTTTAATGTTTTGTTCAAGAAAATTCCAGGAAAATGTGTTAAGTGATTAAGCTATGGGACAACACAAACTTTCAAATTTTTACACTAGCACGTTATGCTGTGATGCTACATTAGCAGTGCCCAACGTTTCACAGAATCACAGTACCTTCATCTTCATGGTCGTGCAGACCAAGAAGCGTAGCCATGCGCTGCAGTTAGATAGTGTATATTATACAGCTGTGAGTGGGTTGACGATGCTGATAACTCCTACTGGCTCAGCACCCTCATGACCAATGCCTATCTAACCACAGTGTATAGCCAAGCTTCTTTGACTTCTTGACCCTAAAGATGTAGGCCATGTGATCCTCTAAATGTTGAGAATTGCTTACTGGTAACACAGCATCACAGCACAGAGGATTTGGACTTCACAAGCAATAATGCTTATTTCATTATGAGAATATTACAATGGATGCTGTCACAGGACAGACATCTGACTGGTCTAAAGGATCACACAAAACATGTCTTATGATATTACAGTCACCCCGTGACAGAAGTACATTTGGCTTCAGCAAGGCTGTGTACATCACATATACTGCAGACAATGGACAGTGTCCAGCATAATATTGATACAAAAACACCTCAACTTAAGCCAAAAAATAATTCCTACCAAGTCCCTTGCAATTCATCATTTATAATTATTCTAACATCCATTTCCATATACAGCAGTTGAAATGCAGCATGAAACATGACAAGAATCAATAACCAATCAATAATGTGCACTTCTGTAATTACTCCATGCATGCTACATGTAGATGTCATCACACCTGATTACATTACTTTGTCACAGCCCAAATCACAACCACATTACCCATTTTCGCACAGTAAAGTAAAAATGTCCCTGTGATAGGTTAAGCATCACTCCACTGAGACATGCTGATAAGGAGACACAGCTTAATGCACAGTAAATGTCAGCTCCAGATGGAAGTGATTGGTCAGATGCACGTCCCAGCTGTAGTATCAGTGGTAGAGAAGCATATGTTAGCAACTGGATGGGCCCCACAACTGGTACAGACAGTTGTGGATTGCAGAAACATCTCTGCTTCTTGAGTGGATAAAACATCAGTCACTCAGTGCATAACCTAGTCACTACACTAACTGAGCTATCCAAGATCTGTCAGAGTCTCAAAATGTACCATAATTATACAGTATTTTCAGCCAATAAAATCTTGTACCTCTAAAGTCATCTTTCCTTCATGGATGGCCGTCAGAAGAAGTGGCAGTATGGTTTCCAGACCGGGAAAACCTGGTGGAGCTTTCTCACTTGTTTTTTCTTCTACCGTATGAGGTGCTAATTAGAACAGATAATTGTGATACACCAATCAATTTATTGCATGCAAACAGCAGTAAGGATTCATAGTGTGGTTTTCTGGGTCATGGCTACACTGAGTGTAATGAATTCACTTCCATATGCAAGATGTAGGCAGTGTGTCCATAAAGACGTACAAAAGAGCATGGAGCCACAACTTACAAGATCACAATATCTCATAATGGGGGGGGGGGGGAGATCCTAGGCCCCCCCATGTTTAGTACATGGCAAGCAGCCAGTGCACACATGATGTATTGATATTAAACCACGTCCATATGAACAGTACATTTGACTAACATTTCTTACTTGTGTTACGTGCCACATAGTGGACATGGTGCAGTTGTACAAATATCGGCAGCCTGTCATTGTCCCAACTTCCAGTACATGTGCCATAATTCAAAGCAGTCACCAATAACATAGTAACCCGACTGTTGTTGCCTTCACATGACATGTTTAAAAAGGCTGTGCTTTGTGATCCATCAGCCAGATGGCAGGGTACCCAATTACAAATATTTGCCAAATAAACCAGTCATGGAAACAGCATGACAGCAAAGACAGTGATGTTGCACAGGATTCAGGTCTTCTGGAATGTGACAGTGTCACTGGCTCAAACAACAGTGTCCAGTCCGGGTACACTGCTGGATCCTTAATGAAGAATGTACAAAACTCCTGCGAAACATCAGTAACTACTAACCTTCCAAAAAAGTGTCACATACCAGAACACGTGCATCATCAGTACAACAGATATTCACTTGGTTCCTTGTATAACACAGAACTGCTGGCACACATGTCCAGCACAACAGCTGTGGAAATGTGGCTTTATGTAGGTATGTGTCATATATCAATACCTTATAAAATGCAAATATCTCACCATGATCTGTAGCAAACACATCAATTATGTCCAAGTTATCCCAGAGCGCTTGCTGATCCTCCTCTGTCCCAAGGACTGGCCGCACACTGCCCTTCTTGGGCCCCAACCTGTCCAGGTCTTTCTTGGACAGGAACAGATGGTGTGGACACACCTCGCACGTCACAGGCAGACACTGACACATAAAACAGCAATACAGCAGGCAGAACAATTAATTTCATAGGATACTGTTAAGTAGAAAATGCTGTGCCTTGTTACCAATGACTGGCATAATTAATAACATGTCAATTAAATGTTTAGATCAGCAGTAAGCACCAAGTGCTAAAGACACAGATTTTTCTAATTTTCATCTCAAATTATTACAACACAACTTGGTACACTATATGAACGGGGACCGCGGTAGCACAGTGGTTAAGGTGCTGTGCTACAAATCTGAAGGTCGCTGGTTCGATCCCAGCTGGTGTCATTGGAATTTTTCCCCCGACATAAAATCTTTCCAATCGCACTATGGCCCTGGGGTCGACTCAGCCTCTAACAGAAATGAGCACCAGGAGTATTTCCTGGGGGTAAAGGCGGCCGGTGCGTAAGGCTGACAACCTACCATCATCCTGCACCATTGTCACGAAATCTGTGGAAACGTAACTTCCTGGAACCCTCTGGGCCTGCCCAGGCCTGTAACAGGACTGCTTTACCTTTACACTATATGAACACAAGCCAAACAGTCCCTCTACACAATTCAAAACGTCACCGTGATGGCGTACATAAGACAGGACACACAGCTGCTGCAAGGTACCCAAAAGATATGAGATGTGGCTGTAGGGTGGGGGGAGCCAGGCTGGATGAAGCAGCAAAGAAAACAAGGCTGCAAATGGCATATTCCATGACACACTACATGCACTTTGCCGAGGTGTTCTTTACTTTGAAAGTGTTATACAGTTCCACAGTGCATGAACAACTGTAACTTCACTGACAGCCATCAAGAAAGCAAGGCCTTCCCCGCGCAGATGTCCACGACACTCATCGCAAGTCAGTAAATTTTTGTAAATATTTCCTGTACAACATTAAATACAAATCAAACAAAATAAAAAGTAGAAAATGTGAACAAAATTTTATTTATGCCTGCACATAAAGTAAGGCTTTCACTGAACTGCACTGGAACACACAACTGATTGGCGCCATGACATGGGGATATCATATACTGAGTTTTATTACAGTATGATAGTTTAGTCACTTATACCAGGTCACAGATGGACAGACACACATCGTCTCCACATACGCACACCTTTTTTCAGGCGCGTTCACAAAACCGCAAAAGTGACTATCAGATCCGTCGTGTCTGTCCAACCGTTTGTCAGCTACGAACAACTCGGCTCCCACTGGATGAATTTTCACGAAATTTGATATTTGAATATTTTTTTAAAATGTGTCAAGAAAATTAAAGTTTCATTAAAATCGGACAAGAATAAAGAGTACTTTACATGACAATCCACGTACATTTATGATAATATCTCGTTCAATGATTCTTAGAATGAGACAAATTTCAGACCAAAGTTGTAGGGAAAATCAAAACACAAATTTTGTGTTCAATAACTTTTTTTTAAAAAATTGGGTCATTTATGAGATAATGTGAAAAATACTGTAGGGCCGGACAGGCCACAAATGACAATACAGCACATGCACACTACATACTGGATACCTAAAGCTATAGGCACACACTCAGAATAAGTAATACTTATTGATTTTCTATGGAAACAACAGTTGCATGAACGCAGCTCAGTGTTAAGTTATACACACATTGCCTGCCTTGTTGATTTTGTCAAGAACACCTAAAAATCTTTGACTGTGCCAGTAATTAAACCCATTTGTCCAGCTCACAGCCATGTTGCTATACTGACTTGCAGATGCTGGATTCCATTTGCATTAGTGGTACCCAAAACCTAGCCCAATACAGTTACGCACTGAGCCCTGTGTATAAATAACATTTATAAGATGTAAATCAAGCAGAGTGTTTTGTAACAGAAAAATGTGACAGGCTGTGGGCTGCAGCAACTGTTGGACACTTCTGAGAAAGAAGAGATGGGATGTGATGACTGACGGTGGATAGCAAGAGGGCAGAAGGGATAAGTCAGCAACAACAGGAACAGCTGTCATGTCAAAGTAAACAGAGATGACTGTGTGCTGCCACAAATCAATTTTGGTTTCCTCCACATAATTTGAGTAGGTGTATTTTGAAGCAGAGGCAGCTGTTACTGAAGTGTGCACAGTAGCACCTGTTGCTGAAGTGTGCACAGTAGCACCTGTTGCTGAAGTGTGCACAGTATCACCTGTTACTGAAGTGTGCACAGTAGCACCTGTTACTGAAGTGTGCACAGTAGCACCTGTTGCTGAAGTGTGCACAGTAGCACCTGTTACCGAAGTGTGCACAGTAGCACCTGTTGCTGAAGTGTGCACAGTAGCACCTGTTGCTGAAGTGTGCACAGTAGCACCTGTTACTGAAGTGTGCACAGTAGCACCTGTTGCTGAAGTGTGCACA
>Ga0131853_10024930_pt1 | contig 10781 bp, 6 predicted proteins | sample TergutLab28metaG_FD_92764 | JGI IMG/M metagenome (GOLD analysis project Ga0131853, IMG submission 92764) | Labiotermes labralis P1 segment gut microbial communities from Petit-Saut dam, French Guiana - Lab288 P1 (version 2) (version 2) | ecosystem: Host-associated > Arthropoda: Insects >... | reverse complement strand
GGCGGACGCTTGTGAGTGCGGTAATGAACCTTCGGGTTCCGTGAAATACGGGGAATTTCTTGACTAGCTGCAAACCAGTTAGCTTCTCAAGAAGGACTCTGCACCATGGAGTAAGTAAGTAATTAGGTATATGTTATATTAATATTTGTTATCCTTAAATAAATTCGTGGTTGAAATTCCCTTTCACAGTACGGTTAAAATAATGATTTCGTTATTCTCTGCATTTAGCAATCATACGGTTCGACACGGACACACCACAGTTTATAATTCTACTATCCCGTCGCAGTTTAAGTCGTATTACAGTTCTCTAAGTTATGGATACACTTTCGTTTACCATCGGCCACTTTTTTGGGAGAGTCCAGGTGAAATGTGAAGGCACACGTTGACGCCCGAAAGTGGAAGTGAAGGGGAAACTGGTGAAAGGTTTGAATAGCCAGCACTCTTCCCACTACCTCGGAACATGATGTATCCAGCATTATTACCGCTGATGCGCGCACCTCGGCTTCCAATAGTCGACTGAACTGAAGCCCCTGCCGATTTAAATGGACTCGTCCGTTTCGCCGAAAGAAGAAATCTGGTTTCTGCGCGTTTCCCATCACATTTCGAACGCAGCGTATAAAAATACTTCATTTATGCAATGCAACAGAATGCTGTTTGAATGTTCAAGCAGGTGGTATATATGGTGAACATTACAATTTCAACGTTTGATGATTTCAGATCCTATTCTCAGATTATTGCTATGTACTCCACAAATTTTTTCTTTTACTCTTTTTCTTTTGAAACGTATTTATTTAACGGTGTTGCATGAACCAGGGTTTTACTTTGTTATTAATAAAATGAACAGTCTTGTTCAGACTATTTGTCACAACAAAAGATCCCACCCAAATATTTATTTTAAAAACCTTCAATTTTTAACCTCTCAAACTACTGAATCCCATCTGCCATTTGCTGGCATTATTAGGAGCTCACTATGTTCTCCACGTTAGCAGGATAAGAACTAACCCAATTTTATGTTACTTCGGAATGATAAAATGCGTATTTTATGTATACCATGTATGATGACACAGTAAAGTTTTGGTTTACCTTCCACTGTAATTTTGCGTAACACTTCATATTTCCCTGTCCAAAAATATCACGTTGAGGCATTACCTAATGTTAAGTTTCGTGAACTTCTTTTACCTTGCGGAACTGCACACATCTTTGTCTCTGTACTGCGCATGTTTCAACTAAATTCTTGTTTACGACGAAGTGGGCAAGTAAGCAAGGGCGTTTCTTGCTCTTCTATGTGGACAGACAAAACAGTACGGACGTGTTTCGTAAGACAGGCAGACGGTTGCACAGAACTCTGTGAAGTCTGCCTCAAAATTTGACCGCTTTTCCTCATCAAAACTCGCATGTTTTACTCCGGCACAGGCAAAGCCAGAACTTTTGCTACTGTTTGACGTTCAGTTTCGCTCAGTTTCTCCGTCGGGTGACTTCCATCATCATCATCATCATCATCATCATAAACATCAAGGATTGGACCCTTTGATCCGTTCCGTCTCCAGAGTTACAGCTGCTTGCGCCAACGCTTCTTCGGTCTTCCAATTGTTCACTTTTCTTGTGGTCTGTAGTGGTATGATTTCAAAGGGATTCGGTTTTGTGGCATTCTTTGCAAGTGTGAAATCCAGTTCCGTCTGTATTCATCTATCTTTTCTAGTATGCCTGTAATCCGTAGTTCGTGGCGTATGTAGTTATTTGTTTTGTGGTCTTAAAGGGTGTAGCTTCTCAGAGGTCTCAGTAACTTCATTTCTGCCGCTTCAATTCTTCGTCTTTGTAAGGCTGTCAATTTTCTGACCCATATAAATATGTAGGTAAAACTAGCGTGTTGTATATTTTCAAAATAGTTTCTGGTCTCACTTTCTTAAAATATTTCTCTTAATAGTACCTATTAATTGTAAAAATGTTGCTAATTTAAATTCTACATCATTGGAAATTTGGTGAGATATACTGCAACCTAGATAAGTAAATTGGCTAACTTGTTCTGGTGCTTCATCATTTATAATAATTTTTGTTCTTAGGTGATCCGTACCAACGAAACCAAATACTTTCGTCCTTTTTGTAGCAATTTTGAAATTATATTTTTAAATATTTTATATAATAAAGAGACTGCCTTTTGTAGTTTGTCTTCTGTGTCAGAAATAATAAACTGGCCATCTGCAAATAACAGTGTTTTGAAAATTAACACTTTAAAATATTTATAATTTTTTAGTTTCTGTAACCAAATCCTAATAAATTCGTCCAAATATAAATTGAATAAAACAGGTGATAGTGGGCATCCTTGTCTCACCCCTTTGTTAATAGCTGTAGAATCTTCAGTTATTCCATTACCTGCATTAACTCTTGTAAAGTTTTCCATACATATTTTCTGAATTATTGTAATTAGATGAATTGGAATTCCTTTACTTAATGACATAATACATTAAATAATACAAAAAACTTAAGATCAAAATTAAAATGTGTTATTTTTGTACAATAAGCATTAAAAAACTTTAAAATAACTAACAAATAAAATTGACGGAGTGGTTGTAGGGGTGTACAATGGTTGGGGTTCTTTCCCATTAAAATATGGTGGTGAAGTTTATCTTAACGCATTATCTTCTGTATAATTTCTTATTAAGATATGGTGGTGCTTTCTGTATGGAAATACCACATCTGAATTTTAATTTTAGGTTTCTTTTTGAGTTGCCACCATTATATTAACAAATTACTGTATTACGAGATCTCGTAGATTGGAAACATTATCAACTGTACACTCCACCTACTCAAAGATCAGCCTGAAGATGGCCCTACAATTGGGCCGAAACTTGTAGCCGAATTATAAACTGATATAATATAATTGAACATAAAGTTTTGTACTACTGTATTATATATAAATGTAAATCAGTCCCATTACAGTCCTGGACAGGCCCAGAGGGTTCCAAGAAGTTAAGGTTCCCAATTTTCATGACAACGGCGCAGGATGGTGGTAGGTTGCCATCCTTACGCACCGGCCACCTTTACCCCCAGGAAATACTTCTGGTACTCATTTCTGTTAGATGCTGAGTCGACCCGAGGGTCATAGTGCGATCGGAAGGATTTTATGTCAATGAAACATCCAATGACACCAGCTGGGATCGAACCAGCGACCTTCCGATTTGTAACACAGCACCTTAACCACTGTGCTATCGCGGTCCCCACTCTATTATATATATATATATATATATAATCATATTTTATTTTGTTAAACACAAAGGTGATATCTCACTTAGGAAAAAAACCGCAAATTCATAAATTCTATAGGATATGTAAAAAAAGTATATCGATTTATATCAATAGAGTTGACAATACTTGACATGAAATTGATACATCGATTGGTTAATAATCACTGATAAATAATTATATACTTCGTAATTTAATAAACCTATAAACCTTTGTATTTTCCCTTTCGTTTGCGCAATAAAACTCGAGACCTATATTTGGTTTTTTCTTAATTTTCTCTAAGCAGTTATTTTTTAATTAAACAAGAAACCTGCCTTTGACTGCCTTCGTAGTAACTTGATCTTAGCTGAAAAAAACTATTGTTGTGGAAGCTTTTAAGGAGCAAGCAGACAGGATACCGACACTGACACATCGAACTTAACCCATTGACTAAAATTCTTCTTTATGTATATTGCAAACCTGTTGCAAGTTAAGGATTGTGTTAGACACTGAAGACTTATTTTTCCTTCGATAAGGATTAGTGTAGGTGGAATGGTTCCTGCGGTTCTGCAGTAATACAATGGCGGGCAGTCGTGTGGGTGTGATTCTGACAGCACTGGTAATTGGAAGTGAACGCAATAGCATAGCAATTGTTGGTTACCAGCTAGACAGCTTTTCTGTGCCATGCACGCCCCACGACCCTGTTTTGTTTGTTCCATTCTCTCCATTCTAGTCTTCTCCCCCGTTGCAACACTCTTGTAACAAAAGCTGACAAGTGACGGCAGGCACCACGCACCATTTTGTTTCACTTTACCATGATGGAAAACCAAAATGGCTTTCAATGTGTTTCAAGGAATTGAGGAAATTGGAAATGGACCTCGGGGTTCCTAATGATATTGTTTTTGTTGCTGGGTTCAGAATTTACAACGATGTAAATACATATAAGGAGAGACATAATGTGGATTGTTGGAAGTCGAGAATGTTTAAAGATTTGGCAGCTGTAATTGAAGTACAATCTTCCCATCGACTACAATGACGCTTTCTAATAGTGCAAATTAAAATAGCGTACATTGTAGCAATATTTAGTAGAACTTGACCTTTTAGAGCCTGCCAGGAACTTTCCGGAGCACCAGATTTAACATTTTAAAATTCTACATGGTGATTAAATTCCTTCTGTGTGTTCTCCGAACAAACAGCGACTTTTACGTTATATAGCTTTATCAGTTTGGTTTTTATAACCGAGGTGGAGAGTGTTTACAGCGCGGTACGGACTGAGATCTTACATAACACAGATAGGTTTAGTTTTTAAAGGGTCAATGCGTGGACAAAACGGCAAATGCAACTTTTGTACATCCCTTCGAAACCCCTCCGCCAGGTGTGTGTGTGTGTGTGTGTGTGTGTGTGTATATATATATATTCGCATATAATTAAAAAATATTTCTTAACCTCTCAACGTGGAGAGCTTTTAAATTCCGTCCGTAGCACGATGCAGAGGCGCTATTTATGGGTATTTATTAAATTGCACTCAAAAACGCTGAAAAATGCCTACAATTTTATCTCAAATAATTTCCGTATATTTTGTTCTATGTCAGTGAAACTTGTGATGATAGTTTCCTATATACTTTAGATAATATGCGTGCAATGTACATTACCGCAGCATTTTTTACTTGTACAGTAGGCCTCGAAACACCGATCGACGCCAAAAGCGACATCACAGCCTTGACAATAACATACAGGCTATCTTGCTTTGTTATGCTTGCTGCAGACAACACAAAGTCTTGTTGGTATGCATTTCTTTTCCGTGCGAGGCATTCTTCTTGGAAAGTGTCGCTCTGTTAGCCTGTCAACGGTGTTGTCACCATCATGGTGACCTGACACTCCACGCAGGGTTCAATATTTCACCAACAAACCCTCAACCAAGTCTATCCTAAATTTTAGGTGATCAACATTTCGTTCTAGATTTTGCCTATAAATAACCTCAGAACCTTGATGTTCAGTAGCATTGTGAACAACTTCATGTACCATTTATTCTTGCGTATTCTCTCAACCGTGTACATTTGCAACAGTTGATCCTTCATACCAACACCATGCACTTGTTGATTATAATGAATCACACACACACACACACACACACACACATACGCAAACACACAGGTTTTTGTCGTTCAGTTGACCGTGCATCGTGATAAATTTTTATAATAAAACGAACTAGATACACTAATTTCTCAAATTTATTTTTGGAATGAAACTCTACATGTTTCGGACAGTTCCTGTGCCCATCACCAGGAGTTTTTCACTGTACACACAGCAATATGTGTTCTTATATTAAAACCAACTAGATGCACTAATTTCTCAAGTTTATTTTTGGAATAAAACTCTACATGTTTCGGACAGTTCCTCTGTACATCATCAGGAGTACACACAGCAATTGTATATACCATTGCTGTGTGTACAGTGAAAAACTCCTGATGATGGACACAGGAACTGTCCGAAACCTGTAGCGTTTTATTCCAAAAATAAATTTGATAAATTAGTACATCTAGTTCGTTTTATTATAAGAACACATATTGATGTGTGTAGAGTGAAAAACTCCTGATGATGGGCACAGGGGCTATCCGAAACATGTAGAGTTTTATTCCAAAAATAAATTTGATAAATTGGTTTTATTATAAGAACGCACACGTTTTTCTCTTTCTCCCACTTCAACACCGTCTGGACGTGTGCTGCTTGAAACGTTCGAGATAATTGTTACATGCTTCTTGTCACGCTATCACAAGACACCAACTGGTTCGCTGTGTAGCGCCGTCGCCTGGCCTTTCTGCATCTCGATTTCTTGCAGTTTCTTGCCCAGAGTCTTCGTGTTTACTGTGACGGTTACAACGCAATGTGTTGCAACATGTCAGAAAATTGGCCAGAGCTGCAGAGTTAAAATAATTATCCGACCACAAGGTGTAGCCTTTGTGGAGTAGCAGAGAGCTTTATTAGTATTTCTGTTGCTTTTGGCGTTTTTGTTTTTTTTGGGGGGGGGGAGAAAGGCGTGGGCCCAAAATGGTTTGCTTTTCCAGTATAAAATATGCAGGTTCGCAGATAACCAGAAAGTGATTCGGAGAGTCCGAATGTCTTTAGTCCGAACTCTGACGGTTTCAATGGAAGGTAACGTCTGAAGGATAGGAAGCCCTTCCACATGGTCAGTGACTCATCAGCTGAATTGTCTTTGGGGTAGGTAAAAAGTCCGGAATTTTGAATTTAGGTGTCTATTAATAGGATGGATTTTGAACGGTTATTTGGTCCTTCATATGTGTCCTTCTTGGGCCGGGTGGGTCAGTCCTTATAGAGACTGAGCTACGGGCTGGACGGTCCGGGATCGAATCCCAGTGGGGACGAGATTTTCCGCCCTTCCAGACCAGCCCTGGGGCCCACCCAGCCTCCTATAAAATGGGTACCGGGTCTTTCCCGGAGGTGAATTGCGGCCGGGGCGTGCTGCTGACCGCTCACCCCCTTCTAGTACCGCGGTCATGGAAGAGTAGAGCTATACCTCTACCCACCCTCTGGGCCACACTGGGCCTGTAACGGGATCACTTTAAATTTTTTTCATATTTGTCCTCCAAAGTGTTGTCGATCAAATGTAGGAACTTACAGTTGTTTTAAAATCTGTCCAAGGAAATGTCAGATCCAAAACCTGGTGTGGTTACAAGTTCATTTCTTGAGAAATACAGTCTCAGAATGGGCTTCTGTATAATAACCATTAGCATGAAAAGTGCCACTACCACACATATTTCTTCTCCTGTCACGGTCTGCCACTCGTTTACCCTTCATCATTTGGAGAAAAATATTGCCCCTTGACTATTTGAACCACTCAGCATAAAGACTGTTCTCAGTCACAATTTTCTGTACAATGTTCTAATAAAAAATTATTCAAATTTATCTACAGCCTTAGTCAGATCATGAGAATTGTTCAGAGGTCCAAAAATTCCAATAAATTTTCTCGTTGTCTGACTTTACTGTCCACGTCTTCCCACAGAAAATTAGTCTCTTACATACGCAGTATCATCCACACCATCCTTATCATCATTATCCAGCAGCAGTGCACATTTTATTGCTCACCGATATCAGTATTACTACTTTCATCTGTTTCCGAAAAATTTCTGTCATCAGAATCTAAAATCTTGTCTATCATTTCATTATTACCTACCCAGTCTGAAATATCACAACATTCTTATCCCTTCTTCCTATTTAAGGCACTGTTTGCACACAGAAGTTTTCACCCGTCTGCAAAGTATAATTCTGTGCTCTACTGTAGTGCACTACGCTACAGATAGGTATGAACACTTTGTCCATTCAGTGTGTAATGACCAGCAAGTTCCCAGCTGGTGTCAATGGAACTTTTCATTGACATAAAATCCTTCCGAACTCACTATGGCCCTGGACTCGACTCAGCCTCTAACAGAAATGAGTACCAGGTGTATTTCCTGGGGTTAAAGGCGGCCGGTGCGTAAGGCTGATAAACTTACCACTATCCTGTGCCGTTCTCATGAAATCTGGGAAACGTAACTTCCTCGAACCCTCTGGGCCACTCCAGGCCTGTAATGGGACTGCTTTACCGTTATAACCAGCAAGTACTGTACGGCAGTAAGACCACAAATCGCGCGTAGTACTCAAGCACATTACGTGACTCTTGTATACGCGGACGGGTGTAATGTTCGGCGGATCTTGTGACGGCCGGAGCTTTTAGGGGCGTTCGTAAAATTGCGGAAAGCGACTATTAGCTTCATCATGTCAGTCCGTCCTTCCGTCCGTCTCTCCACACGAAACAACTCGGCTCCCACTTGACGGATATTCATGAAATTTTACATTAGAATATTTTTCGAAAATCTGTCGAGAATATTCAAATTCTATTAAAATCGGACAAGAATAAAGGGTACTTTACTTGAACACCAATGTACATTATCTATCGTATCTCATTTCTTCTTAGAAGGCCACATATTCCACATGTTTCGGACAAAATATGCAGCGGAATTCGAAACATATTTTTTGTTCGGTAACTTTTTTTTTTTCGAAAATCGTGCCGTTTATGAGATAATGTGAAAAAATATTGTAGAGCCAGACAGGCCACAGACGACAATGTGGCGCATGCGCATTGCATGCTGGGTACCCAAGACTACAAATACACAAACTCAGGTTGTGTAATATTCATTGCTTTTCTACTGCTACGATAGTTGCAAGAACGGGCCTCACTGTCACGTTACACTTACAGTGCCTGACTTGTTCTGCCTTAGGCTTGTCATAAATTTTTTTTTCGAATTATTCGTTTCAGAAAACTGTTAATTGGACAGGAATAAGTCACGAGGCTTAAAATCCTGCAAGCTACATGATGAGATGATGATGATGATGATAAAATACAGTATTTTAGAAAGAAATTTTATAAAGTGTATTTGGTCGATATAAACTCCCAATGTACGAAGAATGGATGCGTTTATTTGCCCATGAATGTGTGATAACGCAATTTGTATCAGTCTGCATTACACCGCAACTTCATATTTTGTCTTTCCTTTTGCTACTCCCTCATTTTGCCTTGAGATAGACTAATTGTTTATTTGGAAATGTGCCAGGAAATTATGACAATTTATGTGCTGCTGCTCCTACAATTTGTGCACTATGGGTCACATTTTACGACATTCTTCCTGTTGCATGGTGAGTCCTGAAACAAACGGTTTCGGCCTTCGCCACTTCTTTGAAGGACATCTTCTTAGTGAAAAGAAAAACATTTCTATCTCTACCTTTATTGCCTGTTTTTGTTAGTTCTGTTAGAAGTGCTTACGCACACTTCCGAAGATGCGGCTTAACCCTCCAAAGCGACAGACACGTTATGAGACCAGCCTGTGTTAGTGTAGGACTGTAAAACTCTTCCACACATAAATGAAGTCTGAACAAAGAAAGTAAACCGATCCCCATATCAATTATCTCTGTGCTAGTATTACACATTTTTTTCCCACGAGATCGCAGCACAGCAACTAGCTATGTAGAATGGAATCTCGTGGAGTTCAGAAAATTTCTTCACATAAATCGATGGTGTATAGGAATTGACAGGACGAAAGTTTTCACCTGCACAGGAAGAACATTCCAATGTCTATAAAATGATATCACAATCAAGACTGTGTACCCAAAACCGTTAATGTTACGAGCGATTGAAGACAGCACCGCGCCGTGCCGGAATTTTCGCTGCTGCCCATCGAAAGGTTAATTAAACGCCGATGCTGCAGTGGAGAGATTAATAAATATAAAATAAAGTAACTTAATGTGTTGAATTAGGGTCAGTTTTATTTCTGAAATTGCAGAATATAGGGCTTAAGAAACACGGTTGATTTTTTAATGTAAAAATTAAATTCCTCGAAAAATTAAGCCATACACTACATATATCAACCTTTTGGCGCCGGAATTATTTTTTTTTAATTTTAGCACATCCTGTATATAAAATGTGAATATTACAGGAACCAAATAAGTTAGAATTATGAAACAAACTGCATTTTGAAGAGAGAAAAAAACGGAGCGTGTATACCATGTTTAAAATATTCAGTGCATATATTTGTTGAATAAATATATAAAATGCAACTTTAGAGGTTAGCGGTGCGGTACGACCACTATAGTTGACATTAGGCGTTAAAAGGTTAAAACTGATTATGGTATGTTCTTAGGTGGAATAGCATTCTTTTGGTACGCCCGTTAAACCCAGTACGTCCCGTTCTCCGTCATCGCAATCTGTATTGATACATCAAAATTATAGCTTCAGAACTTCTGGAGGTCTGCTGAAGGCTTCTTTACCAAGTTTGATATTTGAGAGTTTCAAATAAATTCTCGAGCCATCTCAATGTTCTTTTAAATCGGACTGTCTTAAGTATCACGTGATATGGACCACAAGTCCCTGCACTCACGCTCCTGCGCTATCCCTAGGCTTCGTGTACGCAGAAGTATGATCTGTGTATTATTTCGGTCAAGCTTTGGACCCACAAGCAATTTAGGAAAATGAAATTTTACTTTGTGTCTTTTAAATCAGTGTTTCCCAACCGCCGAGCCGCGGCCTGGCATCAATTATACCGGGCCGCGAGAGGTTCTTCTGGAATTTGTTATTTTAATTTTCTAAGCAATTTTTATGAATAAATGTTTAATAGTGGAAATATTTTGAGGAGAAAAATATTCGTGAATGTGTCAAAAAAACTCAGATCCAGATGTTGGCCTGAGGAAAATACAATATTATAGAAAATTTCGTTAGTGCTGTGATTGATAACTAATTTAAATGTAATTTTATATTTGTCAACATGCCACACCGTACACATAAGTATACTAATACTCTTTATGATTATGAATAATTAATTATTAATATTTATATTAATGTATGAACTTAAAAAATGGAAACATTGCAGTGTTTTTTCCTTGTTCTGCTATTTCACTGTCGACCTATAAACACCTAACACGACAAACCCCTTCATATCACCCGCTAGACGAGACATAACTCATGTAAAATGGTGAATTGGGAACATTTTGTTATTCTTGTATCCAGGTGTATC
>Ga0131853_10024925_pt1 | contig 10782 bp, 14 predicted proteins | sample TergutLab28metaG_FD_92764 | JGI IMG/M metagenome (GOLD analysis project Ga0131853, IMG submission 92764) | Labiotermes labralis P1 segment gut microbial communities from Petit-Saut dam, French Guiana - Lab288 P1 (version 2) (version 2) | ecosystem: Host-associated > Arthropoda: Insects >... | reverse complement strand
TTTGCGTAAGTGCTAGGAATGAGGGACGACGCGTACCCACAGGGTACGCTAGAAGCGAATGACGACGCAATTGCGCAAAAAGACAAGTTTGATTGGAGTGTTTTCAAGTTGAATGGCTATAGTACACAAAGGAGAGATGGATCATGAAGAGAGTTATTATTTACCTGGTACTGGTAATGTCATTTACCATGGCTTACAGCACGACAACTGCATATGCAGACGAGGCAGTGAGCGTTACAATTGACGGTGTGCCGCAATATTTTGAAGTGCCAGCAATCATTCATCTTGGGCGTACAATGTTGCCGCTAAGAGGTATAAGCGAGGCCATGGGTTTTAGTGTGGAATTTGATGAGGCAACAAATACTGCCACATTAACGCGATACCAAGCAGTAATTACCCATCAAGTCAATACAAATGTTATGGTCATAAACGGGGTGCCACGAACATTTGATGTTCCCAGTATTATCCATGACGGACGCACACTTGTCCCTGTCCGGATGATAACAGAGGCTGCGGGTTCTGACATACAATGGAATCCGACTACAAGGACAGCAGCAATTATCACGTTGGTGGATGACCATGTTCAGTTTGCCGGAGAGCAGCCCGCAACACAGCACTTTGTATTGCTCGGCGGTGTCACACAAAACAACGAGCTGATAGTAGACACTTTTTTGACAAACACGGGAAGGCACGCCCCCTATAGCGCTTCGCCAATATATGAAGCGGATACATCTATGCCGCCGCGTAACATTCCTATTAGCCCGGATGCGGAAATAAGGATACAGAGTTTGCCGTCATCAAACGGTCTTAATCCGGATGACATAATCAACGGATGGCCGGTAGATGTAGCCACTCTGAAATTGCGTATCAATGAAATGGATGATTTGTTGAGCTGGCAAAGCTACGAATTTGTTACTATGGGAACATTCGAGATTAGGATAGAAAATAATCAAGTTGTACTCATACAGGAGCAATATCATCCATAATTTGATGTCTTAAACTATTACACCCCAAGAGTTGCCGCTCTTGGGGTGTTGTCCGTGTTATGGAACTATGCCAGCGCGATAGCTTCTATCTCCACCTGCACGCCCATGGGCAGGGCGGCCACCTGTATCGTGGACCTGGCGGGCAGGCTTTCGGTGAAGTATGTTCCGTAGACGGCGTTCATCTCGGCGAAGTTGGCCATGTCTGTGAGGAACACGGTGAGCTTCACGCACTTGTCCATGGAGGAGCCGGCCTCTTCGAGAATGGCCTTTATGTTGTCGAGTATCGCGGCCGTCATGTCGCCTATGCTGCTTTGCACCATCTCACCCGTGGCGGGGTTCTTCGGCAGCTGCCCGGAAACAAATACAAAGCCGTTGGCCTTCACGCCCTGGCAGTATGGGCCTACGGCGGCCGGCGCGCCGGCGGTGCTTATAACTTCCTTTGCCATGTACACAACTCCTTAGTAAGGTTTCTTCTATTGTACCGCATGTTGGTGAAAATTTCAATCAGTTTTCGCAGATTGACCCAAAAATTGGTAGATGTCCTCGCACATGCCGTCGCGTATGTCGGGAGCCTTTACGAACACCTGGTGGAACCCGCCCTTGTAAAACTTCATCTGCGACGCTCCGCCGATCTTCTCCTTGATAAAGTCCGCGCTCCTGTGGTGTACGATCTCGTCGTCGATACACTGCAGGATGATGTTGTCGCGGACGACGCTTGGCAGCAGACCCTTTGTGGCGTGCAGAAGCTTGAAGAAGTCTATGATAGACTTGGCGGTGTACTTGCTCGAGTTCTTCATATAATAGGATATGTTCTCCATGCCGCCGCTTCGCAGATCGCTTATGACGCTCCGCGTTATTACGCCGAAGTTCCAGCAGTAGATCGGCGTGTTTATCAGCACAAGCTTGTTGACGCGCTCCATCTCGCACAGGTGTATACCAAGCAGGCCGCCCATCGAGAATCCGAGAAGGTTCACCCTTGCATAGCTGCGCGCTATCTCCGCGGTCTCCTTCCTTGCGGAATCCAGCCAGTCCAGGTGCGATGTGTTGTGCAGATCCTCCTTGGTGCCGCCGTGGCCGGCCAGAGTCAGCATGTGTGTCGTCCTGCCTCTGCTGTCCAGGTATTCGCGCAAGTGGGCGATGTCGCCCCCCTGCCCGCCGAAGCCGTATATCAATACATCTATCTCGTCGCTCATTGCCTCATCTCCAACATTATGTAGTACGTCCATACCATTCCTCCCACCCTGTATATATTCCCACGCCCGCAAACAAATGTCAAGACCTGTTCGACACCTGCTCCCGCCAAAATTCTGAAACGGTATTGCAATCCGGCCTTCGTTTCCGGTATAATTGCGCGGATGGGCTGTGCGCCCAACGATGAGGGGGTTACGAAGATGTCCAGGAAAATTGTTTCCATGGCTGTTTGTTGCGTATTGGCGTTGCTGTTGTCGGGCTGTGCCGTTGTCCAAGAACTTTGGGATGACGCCGTCAATCCGGAGGTAACTACGGCGACTATAGGCCTTGGCGAAAGCGTCGTGTTCCAGGGTTTTGAAATGTCCGTCGGGGATACGTTGGGGTTTGCGACTATTGCGACCGGCGAAGTTGTCGCCAGAGTGCCTATCACCTTCACCAATGTGGGCAGCACCAGGAACTGGCCCGACACGCCGCCGAGGTTTAACCAGGTCTGGAACCCAAGCGGCATAAGCGTGAGCGCGATTATGCAGAGAGACCCATCCGCGATAATCGCTTCCGGGGCGGATCTTGCCGGCTCTGATGCCGCCGTAACCCTGCGCGAGGGCAGTTCCTACTCCACAGTGATAAACTTCCTCTACAGGGAAAGCGGAGTTTACGAGATCCAATACAGCTCCGGCCTTATGTGGGAAGGCGAGATACACAGAGTGTACATACAGGTGAACGCGGACCGCTTTGGAACGGCAAGCCAAGGAACGCAGACCGCCGAGGCACCGCAGGGCACCGCAGACCAAGCCGCCCAAGCCGCGCCGGCGCCCGCAGTACAAGCCGGCATCCTTGATGAGCGGTTGTTCGACGTGTGGGTGGCGCAGATCGAAGGGCTTCCGCCCGGGTTCCGGATCGTGCGGGGATTCGAGCCGGACGGCACCGGATATTGGTGGGGCGACGGCCCCGGGCAGAGTTTCACATGGAGCGTACACGGCGGCGTACTCACAATGGATGTTCGTTGCGATGAATTCAGAGACGAGTGGACAGAGGTTTACAGTTACGAGATCTCCGGAGATACGCTGACATTCACTCACGCGGACGGCTGGCAGTCAATCTATATACGGGAATCCGCCGCGCCCGAACAATCCTTTGAAGATACTTCCGCCGCCGATCTTGTCGGAGCATGGACATTCCGCGAAGCCGGTGACGCCCTGATAATCGACTTCTTCGAAAGTGGCAGAGCCATGATACAGATTGAATCGGGCGGTTCCATTATTGAATCGGAATTGGTCGAGTGGTTTGCGTGGCCGGCCTGGGGTACTAACACCGGAACGATAGACATTAGCGAACCCGACGGAACCCTCCTAAGCACCGTTCACTTCGAGCTGCTATCGAACGATCGTCTGCTGCTGGACTTTTCCGACGGCGAACCGCCAATGATATTTTCAAGGTAGCCGCGGCAAAATTTAATGCTTGACATCCCGGCCGATGTGCGCTATAATGTCCCCTAGTTCCAATTTGCCCGAGTGGCGGAATGGCAGACGCGGTGGACTCAAAATCCACTGATAGCAATATCGTGGGGGTTCGAGTCCCTTCTCGGGCACGTTGGCCGCCCGGCCAGGCGGATTTAAAACGTGAACACGGTTCAAGTTCGCGTTTTACGCCGTGAGGGCACGTTGGCCGCCCGGCCGGCCGGGTTGTCACTCATATTGGGCTGTCGCCAAGCGGTAAGGCACAGGACTTTGACTCCTGCATCCGAAGGTTCAAATCCTTCCAGCTCAGTCAAATTCGAAAAGACCTTGAAACTATCACGTTTCGGGTCTTTTCTTTTTCCCATTTCAACCAAGATCAAGGTGTGAAACACACAGGATTAAATACAAATCCTGCGGGGTAGTCCTGCGTGTCTTCTATAGCTTCTCTTTTATCGTTTGATATGGGTTTTGCCAATGTAATCGCCACCTTTGATTACATTATACCATGCAACTATGTTAAGTTAAAGCACTATACCATGTGCTCCATAATGCGCTAACTCACAGTTCCCGCATAAATACACCCCTTACGCTGTGGGGCATTCGGGTTTTTGCTAAAGTTGAAATTTCCACTTTCCGTTGCGATATGGCAAATGGCGATGCCCAAGTCGATACAACCCATTTTTCCGAGCATAAGCGCGGCTAGCGGATTCGGCTTCTTACGGTAACAATGGATTTTTCCGCTGTCGGCAATAAAATACCAGTTCTGCATATTCACGCCGCTTGGAGCAAGTCGTGCCGCTTCTAAGCGTGGGTCGTTCCCTTCGCTGATTGCCGATATGGGCTTACGCTTGAATACAGACAGTTCACGATGCAAAGGCTCGGCTGGTTTGCCAAAAGCCAAGGCGATTACATACGGCAGAGCGGATTCCATTTTCTCACCCGGCTTTGCTGCACCAAGCCAACACGCGCCAAGCCCGTTTGCGGAAAAGTATAAGTCCAACTGCTGACCGATAAAGCCGATATTTTCGTAGGAGCCTTCTTTTTCTTCGCTACCGAAAATAAGGAAGTGCGGGGCTTTTACGCCCAGTATGCCGTTGGTTTTGGTGGTGAACTCGATGGAATATTTTATGTCCGGGTAAAGCGGTTTCAATTTGCCTATTTGCACACGCACGGCATCAAGGGCTGCGGCATCAAGAGGCGCAGGGTCGTATTTTCTTATGGATTTACGTTTGCGGATTATCTCGTTCATTTGCTTACCCCTCCAATTTCCAACCGTGGTCGTTATGATATACCATCAAACGGCTCATGCCGCCATCTATGGTGATGTTCTCGCCTGTGATGAAACCCGCCTTATCGCTACATAAGGACAGTACCATTTCGGCAATATCCGCCGGCACTCCAACTCGCCCGGCAGGGTGTTGGGCGGCATCTGCTCCCTCGAATGTACTGCCAGTAGTATCAATCCAGCCAGGGCTGATGGCATTAACCCGTGCTTTTCCGGCAAGGCTTACCGCCATTGCATGGGTCAAAGCGGAAATGCCCCCTTTTGCCGCAGTATACGCCTCTGTGTTAGGCTGGGATTGGTTTGCCCGGGTGGAGGATATATTCACGATGGAGGCATTTGGCGCAAGCAGATTTTTCTGCATGAGAAGCTGTGTAAGATAAAATGGTGCAGTAACACCTACACGCTGAACATACTCAAAATCTTCATATGAACAGCCGGACAACAAACCGCCGCACCCAATGCAGGCATTGTTGATTAGGCAGTCCACGGGTCTGTTGAGAGAGCTGACAAACCGCTCCAGCACTTCCTTTTTCGCAATATCACCGTGGAAAAAGTCCGCGCCTTTAATGGGGTTATTGTCGATGTCAATAATCGTGACCGTTGCGCCTTCACGTAGGAAAGTTTCGGCAATGCACCGTCCGATCCCGTTTGCGCCACCTGTAATGACAGTATGTTTGTTAGCAAAATTCATATCACAGCCCCTCCGTCATGCCTCTATAGCATTTCGCTCTCTTGCTTCGCTCTTAATAATTTTGAGTAAAAACGGAAAACTATCATTATCCATAGCAAGCAAAAAACAGTTTATAAGGCATTTTTTGTAATGTCTGTTTCCTAATACGAATATCATACCCATTGCAACCGGTCCAGCATTTCTGTGGATCGATAAACTTTTTACAGTCATCAGCCGTGTCCATTTGGCTTAAAATATTTCCAGGCAGACTATTTAAGATATCAGGATATTTTGCATGATTGCTTGCATTGATGCGCACCATGAGTTCATCGTTTTGAATCAGAAAATACGCAATAATTCCTGTTACTGACTTTACTTTAGGCTGCCGGTATGCAACATGAAGCCCATATTGCTTTGTAGTTTGAATTTTAAGTTTATATCCCTCTTGCATCATTATTTCGTGGACTTGAAATACATAGTCCTTGTGCTCGTTGTCTACAAGTGCAAGAAAATCATCCAGTTGGTATTTGGCTTTTGGCATTTGCCACCTCCAGCAATTTTGCAAACGCTGATTCAAACCGCTCGTTATCCACCTTGGTACGCTTGGCGGGACCTTTCGTGCGACCTCCGCCACGTCGCACTTTTGCGCCGATGTGTCGCTCCATAAGCAGCTTGTCGATGTTGTCGTTCGTGTAAATCATTCCGCTTTGATGGATCACTTTCGCACCTTTGCCAAGCGCCATCGCCGCCAACCCGTAGTCTTGAGTAACTACAACATCATCACGGGCAAGTAAGCCCATCAATGCGAAGTCCACGCTGTCGGCTTGTTTGTCCACGGTTATGACAGTGCTATAGCCGTCATTAAGCTGATGTGAAGTATCAATCAGCATGGTAACGGGGATATTACGCTGTTTCGCCAAACGGACGATTATCTCTTTCACCGGGCAGGCATCAGCGTCAACTAAAATTTTCATAGACTTCTTATGGATGTTGCCTTCTTTATTATATATTTCGAATAGCAAATATCGCCACTCACACGGGCGCGACCATTCATGCCTGGCTGTTTCGTTTGTGACTTTTTCAAGGCACAATTTTTCAGCAAGGTCAAAGTCGCCTTTTTCAATGGCGTTTTGAATGGCAATTTTTCGAATGCCGTTGTATTCAGTGTTTGCCTTGATAAAGGCTTCTGCATCAATTTCCCCATGTGTAACCTTGATAATTTCAAGCCGTACCAAAACGTCATGTTCTAAGTACCAACGTGAATATGAATCCGCTGACTTGCCATAAAGCTCGTCAAGTGCGGTGTACATTTTTTGTTCTGTATCTTCCTCTGCAAGTCTGGCGGTCTTTTTTAGGATGTTATATGCAAACTCCGTCCAACCATCAAAAGCCTTATTTGTGCTATCTTTTGCAGATTGCAAAAAGATATAGCGGGCATCAGGTGATTCATATTCCACAGCCCCGCAAACTTTCTCCAAAAGCTCATCTACATAGACTTGGGTATCGGTAATGCCACCGGCACTATCGTCTGCTGTGTTTGCTAATTTCGCAAGATTTATCTGCACCAGAACCGCAACAGAATAGGCATAAACATAGTGTCCGCGCTGGGCTGCCTTGTGGGTTTCTTCAAGAATGTTTTGAAACTCGTGGCAAATATTACGGCAGCCATAATAATCTATATAACCATCACGCCTTTCACGGCGTAGGCGATCTTGATGGTGCGGTACTTTTCGTCGCGGTGGTAGTTGGTGGTGTTGCCTGCTTGGTCGGTGATGGTTGTCAGCAGGCGGTCGTCGTCATAACGCAGGTAGGTGATGCCGCCGTCTGCGAGGTGCTGCACGGTGGCGCGGCCTTTGTGGTCGTACTTATTGCGCACGGATTCAACGCCCTGCGGGTTGGTGACGCCCAGCATCAGCCCCTTTGCGTTGTAACTGTACTTGAACTCCGCTCCATGTGGCTGTACTACCTTGGTTAGGCGGCCTTCGTCGTAGCCAAACGCCACACTGCACCCTGTATGGTCGGCCACTTCGGCCAGGCGGCCGTCGTCATCGTACGAGAACAGGAGACTGCCACTTGGCGTGGAAACCTTTGTAAGCAGGATGCCTTCGCCTTCGTACTCTAGGGTCGTGTGTACGCCGTTTGGGTCGGAGATGCTCAGCAAGGATCCGTTAACGCCGAAGAGGTACTGCTCCATGTCCTGCATGGTCAGCGCGAAGCCGCCGTCCTCCGATACGGTCAGCACCTTGCTCTGACCCATCGGCGCGACGTAAAAGCCTTCTTCCACGCGGGTTTAGGTCTCGATGTGGCCGTCGTCAAATGTTATATGTACAAGCTCTCCGTTGTCGAACAGGCGTATGTTGTAGTTGTGCGTCCAGCCGCTCCCCAGCACCCCGTCAAGGCCGCCAAGCGCGTTGCAGAATCGCTTGAACTCCAGCGGGTATCTCCCGGGGATCTTGATGTCGTCTTTTGAGTAGTAGAAGTTGCCGGTTGAGGCGTTTATTGAGTCGCCGAAGATTGCGCAGATTCAGGCATACCTGCCAGCTCGTGATCCACCGGCATTGCAACGACAGCTACCTTCTGCGTCGTGCTGATCAGCCGGTTCGTGGCATGAGAAAGAGACGGTGAAACTTGCGCCGCCGCGTTGGCGATGTTTGCCATTTTCCCTGGAATACCCACGATATCTCTGAACGAAGACGGAAATGAATCGCTGAAGCTGTCCTTGATCTCACGTACCACACCTATAAATCCCTGGATCATATGGAGTTGTTCCGTTAATTTTCAAGCGTACTCATAATCGCCTTGGCTTACGGCTTCTTCAATTCGTTCCTTTAGCTCGCGTTCATTCTCTTTCAGTGCTTCATACAGCTCTTGGATGGCCTCTTCAAGCCGTTCCCTTGCCTCATCCAAGAGTTCGGTGTAAGTTTCACATTCTTCAGCCTTTTCCTCAAGCTCCTCTACTTCTCGCTCGGCTTCCGCTATCCTGTTTTCAATCTCAGCTATTTGGCTCTCGCCGGACGAACCGGATTCGCAGCGTTCCCTATCGGTGGAGGCGGCCGGCGTAGCACGGTTGCTGCTTCCTAAACTGCCTGAACTACTGCCTGAACTACTGCCTGAACTACTGCGACTCATAAGCTTTCTCCTCTGAAAACACTTATTCTACCACCGTTGCCCAAAGCTGTGCGTGGGCTGCCAGCCGGATGTATTGATCGGCCGGTCTATCTGCCGGTTGGTTGCATGGATCTGGTTATCCATGGTGTTGAGTTGCCGCTGTATTCCATTAACTTCGTGGCCGAATGATGATCCCATGGATTGGCTCATTGCGGCTTCTGTCCGCAGATGGCTGATCTGCTGTCTTAAAGCACCTATCGTCTGCCTGAATTCTCCCGCTTTTTTCCTGGCGTCGTCGGCTTTGTCGCGCAGTTCCATCGAAGCGTCCCGATATGAGTTTGCGGTTGCCCGCATACTTTCCGCCTGATGCGACATCTCGGTTGTCACCCTGTTTATTACTTCCGCGGCGGCTCGTTGCTCGCACACAAATACAAACATGCCGTTAGCCCCATCTATTTGCCTGATTTCATCTACAAATCTCCGGGTATGCATGTTTGTATCTTCGGTAAGAGATCGGAACTCGCCAAGGGAATTCTTCATTCGATCTGAAATCGACATAACCCCGGGCACGGTATCCGGTACGACAAATATTCGCGAACACAGTTCTTCAATCGCCATGGATGTTTGGAAAAGGTCTTGGCCGGCCTGGTCATCCGTCAGGGTTACCATCCTTAGCGCATCATCGTACAGAGTTTGATCTACGACAATATTACTGCTGTTTCCAACTCCTACGGAGTGCAGTGCGCTATGCGCGTCACTTGGAGAAAACGGGTGCTTTCGGTTGTCCTTATTTGGCATGGCGGGTACAGGCACCCTGCCTCCCGAAACTCCTTCGAAAGGGTTTCGGCTATGTACTTCCGAGGCCTTGGTCATCGCATCCCGTGTTTTATGCAAAAAGTTTTCAAGCATTACTCCGGAGAACCCGTGAATCATCAAAGCTCACCCCATCAAGTTATCTTCTGCCTGCCGCAATTGTGCGCGCTATTGGCGGTTCGCCTCCAACACCTGTGTCAACTGTGCGTTTGCGGCCCCGTCCATTCGGTTCAGCGTGGACTGTATGCGACCATATCCGGTGTCCGCTTGGCCAACTATACCCGACAATACCTGAGACCTAAGCCGCGCCGTCTCTGCGTACACCTCATCATATTTAACATGTATTGTTCTCATAAGATATTCAGCCTAACTAAACTTGCTCGCGATATCCCGGTCAAGTTGTTCCACGGCATTTACAGTAGCGTCAAGCTGTGTTCCGATATCATCTATTAAACGGCGCATGTCGTTAAACGAAGGTTTCAAACGGTCAAACTGCTCCGAGAACGCGCGGCCGGCCTGGCCTTCCCACTCCGTCTGCAACTCATTTATAATGCTCTGCATACGGTCGATAACGTCCCGGAATGTCTCGCCCTGATTCCGCACCTCGCCCGAACGCTGACGCATCTGTCCAGGCGTCATCCTTATCTGTCCCGCCATCCTGCCTCATTCTTCTTTATATATATTTGAGTTAACATGCCACAAGCTAGGAGCTAGAACTTGCAATTTGCATATACAACGTATCTTAAAGCCCTGTACCACATGTAGCCATAAGCCATATTTTCATATGTCCTGCCAATTATGGTACATGCAAAAAATAACTTTGTCAAGCATTATTTTCCGAAATTTTCACTTTCTACTGGCAGTTTTCGCACTCCTGTCACCCCAAACATACGCGACAATCTCACTGCTTTCGCGGCAGTAAGCGTAGATCAACCATTTCTTATTTGCCGTAGATCCGACAAAAGTCCAAAGCTCGTCAACTTCGAGACAGGAATAATGCTGTCGCTTGGGCTTGAGGTCATAGTGACTTTCGACAAGAATTTTCAGAACTTTGCCTATGCTTACTTGGAGTATAACCGCAATGTCACGGATGCCGCAACCCCGCACCAATGCTCGCTTTATCGCGTCAACGAACCACTCGATTGTTCCTTTATATGTACGGTCGCCGCTTGCGATAAACTGCCGCTTGCAGTCTTTGCAGAGATAATTTTGCGGCTTGTATGTTTTTTTGCCATTGCGCACTATGCGCGTCCCTTGGCATCTTGGACAATT
>Ga0131853_10024922_pt1 | contig 10783 bp, 7 predicted proteins | sample TergutLab28metaG_FD_92764 | JGI IMG/M metagenome (GOLD analysis project Ga0131853, IMG submission 92764) | Labiotermes labralis P1 segment gut microbial communities from Petit-Saut dam, French Guiana - Lab288 P1 (version 2) (version 2) | ecosystem: Host-associated > Arthropoda: Insects >... | reverse complement strand
CTTCGAACATTTCCTGAGACTCAGGACCGGTAACAGGCCCATCTGTTACCAGTATTACGAACACAAACTTCGAACATTTTCTGAGACTCAGGTCCCATAACAGGCCCATCTGTTACCAGTATTACGGAACACATGCTTCGAACATTTCCTGAGACTCAGGACCGGTAACAGGCCCATCTGTTACCGGTATTACGGAACACATGCTTCGAACATTTCCTGAGACTCAGGACCGGTAACAGGCCCATCTGTTACCAGTATTACGAACACAAACTTCGAACATTTTCTGAGATTCCTAATCTGTAATAGGCCCAGCTGTTACCCGTACTACAAAACACAAACTTCTAAAATATTCTGAGGCTTTGGTCAAGTAACAGGTAGACCTGCCTGTTAACAGAACACATCTTCAAACATCTAAGACTTTCGCCCGGCCTCTGACCTACCTGTTACCGGTAGTACAAAACAAACATCTAATACTTACCAGACCTACGTCCGTTATCAGACCCATGTTACCGGTGCCACAAAACACGAACTTCCAACACTTTCTGAGAGAGAACATCACATGCGAAATTCATTTTTGTGTTGTTCGCAAGTTTTTCTACAGTTCTACATCAAATATATCACTACAGAAATCCCATTTTGTCTTCAGTTTCTGCGTAGAGAATACGAAGTGTAGATATTAAATACGGAACCCGACGGTTCATTACTGCGTTCACGGGACACTAACTTAAGACAGATGGAGTACATACCCTTAACCACATTTCTTTCAAATTCACCTCACTAAAGTCCTCCATCTATTCTTAGTGGCCTCTTTCCTTTACGTTTTCTGTCGCAAATTTTGTACAGACCCAACAGTTTTCTTCCCTTTCTTTGCCAAAGGAACTATATCGATGCCCCACATTAACAATTTAGCTCAATCAACATAATCTACTACGACATACCGTTCCAAAACAAACGCATTCCATTCAGCGCTATCCTTTGTACCCCCACCGCTGCGAGAATGTAACTTCTGTAAGGGACGGTAGAATTGCTTGCCTTTATTTGACGAACGGTACACTGCACATGAAAACTAAATCACTTTATACACATGAATAAGCGATTGCTGTTCTTTTTCTGAATAATACAGAAGGAGTGGGGGTACAGCTCCACTGTTACAAAAATAAACTGCCGGAATGCATGGGGTTAGTGGTTCGATTCCCGTTCAGGCTGCGATAGCACTTGGTACATAGAATCTCAAAGGCTGTCGGTCCACACTGAATTACAACTTCACATTACTGTCCCTTGACAGAATCGAACTCCAGTCGGTCGGCATGTAGACAGTTACTTCCCTGCCTAGGGTATCCGTCTCAGCAGTAGCAGTGGTCTCACTACGCAACAAATATTCCAGTGCTCAAATCCGCCCTTCAACATCCGGCCACGTTCACGGTGCACTCACACCAAACTGTGCAGCCCTCAAAACATCTTCCAAACAAACTAGTACACCGCTCAAACGCATCACAAACTTCCGGTATTCCCACGATGAAATGTTTCAACTGTAATTACAATCTAAGAAAAGCATCTTGCTATATTTCTTCCTCCCCCCCCCCCCTAAAGCTCCAACGGCCGAAGATTGTATTACCGCCGTAACATACCATAAATAAAAATTAATTACTTAATGTTCCGTACTGGATCGCTGCTTTCGCTTTGCAGATACTACGCAACCAAATTAATCTCCCTCTTCCCTCTCCAAGCTCCTATTCTAGTTATTCGCCCCTTCTTCCTTCCTTCCTTCCTTCCTTCCTTCCTTCCTTCCTTTCCTTTCCTTTCTTTCCTTCCTTCCTCTCGGGTCCGTTACCAATCCTCGAACCAAATGGGATTACCACCCTCCCTGTCCGGGCACAAAATGGCGACCAGACTCCAATGGAAAGTAATAACGAATAGCAACGGGACGCAACTGCTGTGCGAAGAAATGGGCAATTCGCATCTGTGTGCACTCCACAGACAGAGCGGAATGATGGGACATAATACGAGGTTCTCGAGGAGACCACTATGGAATGTGACGCCGTGCGGCCCGGTAAAATTTTAGTGGTTTCGGCACATCGTACTGCGTCTGTCTTCAGAGATTCTCCTGAACGCGGAGGCGCAATTTTCGTACGAAATGAAAATTTACACGACTGGCACACTACATGGCGCCACAGCCCCTATGACAGCAATCTTCAAAGAGCACAAAGGTGTCTCCAAACACGCAGTTCCAAAATGTGCACAATCATACACCATCAATCTTCATGGTAGTCAAAAACAAAAACCTGCTGTTCACACCAGGGGTGCACAAATGTCGGGCGTCTGGTCACCCTTTTTATTTGGCGCGTAGCACTTGGGAGAGTTAACTGCTGAATTGCTAAGCGTCCCACAGGCAGTCGAGGAACCAACAGCCCGCCTTTCACAGAACGTGTTCGTAACTGTCTAGCACTGGACAATATACACAGATAGTTAAACCAGTGCGAACGAATCCCGGGCGACTACATTTTGCAGTGGCATCTGCCACACGTGGATCCTGTGTACGGAAACTGCTGCATGTCACCCTTCTGACGCCTACAGTTTTGAGGTGGGTCCCACATTTTTTTGAAAATTTGTGCACCCCATACCCGACCCCCTTACATCATACCCTGTTCTACCATCCACGCCCAGAACTCCATTCACCCCCCTTCATAACCTTCAGCTAGCAGTTTCATATGCTACACACAATTCTGAACCGAGTTTCGCGAAGTGTGCATGTTCTGCCACGCCTTCCCCCGACTGTTGATCTGTAGAGTACAGACATGGACTCGGCTCAATACTTCACTATCCCCCTCCCCCACCCCCTCTTTCAATCTACAGTGTCCTCCGGCGGCTTATTCCACTAACAAATTAAATTAGCGGTTCTGTTGTGTGGGTTGAGCACGTATCAGAGGCAGGCCGCCAATCACTGTCATGGAAAGCTGTTCTTTTTTAGGCGTCGAACTCGTCGGAGCTATTGCTTGTTTCCGTCAGCTCTCCATTCTATCACGTTACCTCTTACACCAGTCCATTTCGCTCTGTTTAAAGATGATCAGGGCCCTATGCAGAGCGAAGCCTCCGCATCCAAATCTTAGCAGATCGCCGAAGAAGTTGCCGGTCCCACCTCCAAGTACAATGAAATAGTCCTGGGAGTTTCGAACAGTTTCCCACAATAAATTTCTCCGAAGACACATTTAATTATGAACGATCTGCAGGTAAATCGCATATACAAAATCCTGGCATACAAAGCTCTCCGTCTCTGGTTGCTAAGAGCCCATTACCGCTACAGTCGTGCTGTGCAAAAATGACCCAACCCGGCCAGCACTTCTTTCCCTTGCAACCATTAAATTCACAAGGCTATCACAAAGTGGCGCTACGGTAGTGCACAATACACAATTAGTCTCTAACAAGACATAAAATGATGGTAATAAGCAAGCACTTTCGTGATTTAAATTCACCGAGCCTTAGGGACGCTGGTTAGGATGATTCCAGTGTAAGACCCAAATAACGCTTCGGGCGCCTTATCTATTTCATTTCTATTATCACTCGGAGGGCGAGGTGCTAGTACAGGGGTGCACAAATCCCAGTGCGCCTTGTTGCACGGGCGACTAAAATGTTATGTGGTGGTACCCAACACTTCCGGCTTAATTCCTTTAGTATTTTTTCCCCTTACACACAAAAACGTATACTAATTCAAACGTACCGAGCATAGCACGCCACATAACAGTGAGGATCACAGGTCACCCCAGAACTGTGGATGGGGAACTTGCTTCAGCTTACCCACCCATCGAATAGAATTTCGAAGTGGTTCCTACATTTTTGGAAAATGGGAGGGGTCCTTGTGGTGATGAACCTCGAGATTTCTCACAGCAGCCGTCTGTACCGCTACCAGTCATTAACCGACTATTACCCCGCAGTCTATCACCATTACAAGGAGTGCCAAGTTCTGTCGTCACATTACCTCAAACCCTCAGTCAGAACACCGGTCTTCGACGAGTCTAAAGAGAGAGGTAAATGGCCAGGAACAAGAGCTGTGACCAAGAACACACAAGATACGATCACAATGCTCAATCCCTTCGTGTTTCTTGAAATTCACTGACGACACAGCGCACATAGTGTGCAGGAGATCTAGGTCACCACAACTGTCGTAACGAACGGTACAACCGACGGCGAAGGCCTGCAACATCTCCACCACTGCTGCTTCCGGTATGTCTTGTACAGGTTCCTCTAAAACTAAACCTTCCATGTGGGGTTAGCAGGCAAATCTGCGTCTACCTAAAGTATTCAACATACCAAACCTCTCCTTTATACAATCCTTAACAACAGTGTTTCCAAAAGCTTTTTGCTCGCGGACCCATTTTGACTTCGAAAACTAACCACGGATTCTCACGTCCTTGCTGACGTACATATAATGTGTCCGGTTGAAAGTTACCCAAGATTAAGAACTTGTATCTCAGAATCAATGGTAGGCAGATACTACTACATGTACGTAGCTTATGTAGCAATGCACTGCCTAGTCTGAACTTAAACTGATAGTCGCTAGCCTCGTGGGTACGCAAAGTACAAATATTCTACACGCATAAGAAATAAACATATCGCCAAATCAAGAAGTTCAGCGATTATTTTTAACAAATTATTATTCCTCTGATTTAAACAATTAAGTATATTTCAAAGCAGCCATTACAGCAATGAATCCACAAATCCCTTGGGATCCCCGGAGCACACTTTGGGAACCACACTGTTCTACAGCAACCGGTACGTAAATTGACACGTGTGCTGCGACCTTTAATTCCTCGCTGTTCTTTTTTTTTTTCCTCTTAGACACAATCTGCAACGGGATTCGTCTCCTGAGCTTAACGATTAAAGAAAATTATTACACCCTAAAAGCATAAATAGAGACAATTTTACTAAACGTCTGTTTTTTTTTAAATCTAAATAAATGGGTGAAATAGGCCTTGAGGCTTTAATGGCAGGCCTAAATACTGCGTGGTATGGCACTACCGAATGGAACTGGCGTGACCTTAGGGAGACTTATTAATGTGGCTACAACGTACGGCCATGAAAATAAAGAAGAAACTGAACTAAATTACCACCGCAACATAACCCAGAGTACAGGAATGCTAACTGCAAGAATTAAAAAGAAATGTTCGCATTAAAACGTGCTACAGAGCCACTTTGTGCACCGTAAAATCAACAACGTTACGACCGTGGGATTGATCCTGGACCTCTGTCACGAGAATCCGAATACTGACAGCTTGACAAGCATGTTTACAGTTAACATAAATCCGATTAGCTGCACACTACTTCTTAGTATATTTATTTCAACTTCTCTACATGTTTCGGGCAACTATGTGCCCATCATCAGGAGAAATTACTGTATCTATGTGACACTGGTATTTTTCACTCCGTATGGGTGGCTGTCTGGTCTGCTAGTTTGGATGAGAGTCTCACCTCAACCAGCAGACCAGAAAGCCACCCATACAGAGTGAAAAATACCGGTGTCACATATATACAGTAAGTTCTCCTGATGATGGGCACATAGGTGCCCGAAACATGTATAGAGGTTGAAATAAATATACTAAGTAGTGTCACCTAGTTGGCTTCATTTGAAAGATTATACAGGGGAGCACGGTCAACAAAACATAAAAAAAAGTAATTCGATTATCTTATCTCCTTATTCGAACACGAACTCAGTCCAAATCACAGAATTGCCAAAATAAAAAAAAAATACTATTTAAATCAAGTTATACGAAATTACCGGTTCATTATTCATACTTACAATAAAGCCACAAACGCACCGCATGCAATGGAGCAACGTATTTATTTCAGCAAAGCGCAGGTCCTGAGCACAGCGACCATACAAAGCGTCTCCACACATGCAATGCAACAACGTCATATCGCGCGCGCAGATTCTTCCTTTTGAAGCACACAAAAGTGGCAGAGTCATTTTACAAGCCGGTTGACCGCCGGTCGGCCGCTAAGACACGGCTTACAGTTTACTTAATGAGATATACCTCAAAACACATAGCGTTCAATGACATGACTGTTTGGTGAACGATGCCTTCACAAGTATCTGGAAGTGGCCGTGGCATGAGCAGATATCGCGGAATTTATCGGGAGGGGCTGAGGAGAGTCACGATGAATGTCAAGAATCGATCCAGTCACTTTCAGAACAAAGGCAGGAGCGCCAGCAATAGAGCCAGTGTGGTCGGTGCGCTGGAGTATGGAGCAGACAAAATGTTTAAACATTCACAGACGTAGCTTAACCGAATCATATATGAAAACTCAGGTCGTTCCGCGCCTTGAGCACACACTGTCTCAGATACAAAAACCAATATTTAATGCTGCATAGGGAAATAATCGCTATTTATTCTGACATTCACAGGAAACAAATACAGTGTTTTAAACTCATGGTTCCGTGCATCGTAATTCAATGTTAATAAAAATTCAACCAGATGCAACAGTATGCAGATATTTATTTACTGCAAAGTCACTCTACATGTTTCAGGTGTCACAGCACCCATCATCAGTACTAAAAACTGTAACCGCAGCCTCCGGTACAGGTCATAATACTGGTACAGCTACTTCCCTCCAACGTGGCCTGATCAGACCACGTTGGAGGGAAGTAGCTGTACCAGTATTATGACCTGCACCGGAGGCTGCGGTTACAGTTTTTAGTACTCCTGATGATAGGTGCTGTGACGCCCGAAACATGTAGAGTGACTTTGCAGTAAATAAATATCTGCATACTGTTGCATCTGGTTGAATTTTTATTACCATTAAATACAGTGTGTAAGCAAAGCGTTGAATTCTTGGCAGTGAAACGCGGCGTTGTAAGTCAACTTCCTGAAGATGGCCGTAAGAGAAGTGATATGATGTATTCATTCACTGCAACTGTGTTTCCAGCCGGTGGCAGTGGTTTCACTTCACTGCACTGCTCTTCACATTTTTCACTTCCCTGCACTTTTGAACGTTTCACCACGCTTTAACAACCCTTCACACCTCCTCACAATCACTTTTCTAACCCTCTTTCTAAAAATGTGTGATTTACAGGGAAAAATCGCTACCGCCACTGCAGGCAGTTGGTTCCACAGTTTGATTGTCCTATACACAAATCAGTATCTATCGATACCTGTTCTTTGTTTCCTGGCCCTAATTTTAGGATCATGATCATCCTTGCTCGAGTAGCATGGTCTTGTAACCTGTCCCCTGTAGCTTTCCATGCCCGCTCTGCCGTGTATGTTTTGAAGACGGAGCAAATGCGAGCTATCTTCTTACGATGCGCCACGGTTTTCCAGGCCGAACTGTTCGTAACATTTGCAAATTTAGCCACTTTCTTTTGCACACGGCCTAACGCGTTTATCTGACCTTCCCTGTATAGATCCCAGTACGAAACCCCACATTCACGAATCGGACGCATTAGTGACGTGTAGGATAGACTTTTCGTATTACTATTCCCATTTTAGAGAACACGCATTACGAAATAAAGTGTCTTCCAGGTTTTCTGTACTATGTAATTAGCATTCTCAGCCCAGCGTAAATCGTTGCATAGGATTATTCACAACATTTGCAGCTGCTCGCTTCCGGAATTCTTTGCTCCTCCCCCACCAAAAAAAAAATAATTTAGAGGATCCTTCACAGGAGTGAAGCTTATGACTTTACATTTACCCGCACTTATTTTCATCGCATTCTCTACCGCCCACTCCCCCTGCCGTCCAGATCTATCTGCAACGTTTCTATGTCGCTATCATTCATGATTCTCCTATACGAGAAATATTACACAGTCGTCTGCTAAAAGTCTAATAGCCGACTCCAAGTCCCGCCACATGTCACAGGCCGAAACATGTCGCAGTGTATAAATTATAATAAAAGCTATTCTTGAAGATGTGTTATTCGTAACTTGGTTAAAGGTGGTGGTGCCGGTCCCAATGGCCGCGCGGTCTAAGGCGTAGGTTACGGCCGCTCGCCTGCTAAGACTGTGGGCCAGAATCCCACCGGCGGCATGTAAGTCTGTCTGTTGTGAGTGTTATGTGTTGTCACACACAACGACGCTTCACAGTCGGTAGGACTCTTCTGGACGCGTGGTCAGCTCGTCGCAGAGACCTCTACCTGACACAAACAACACTCACAACAAACATCCATGCCCCCGGTGGGATTCGAACCCACGATCTCAGCAGGCGAGCGACCGTAGACCTACGCCTTAGACCGTGCGGCCATTGGGACCGACACTATAACCATTTATCAGTTATTAATCTGAAACAATTCGTGATTTCAGGCTTCAGCCCTGGTGTAGGAAAGATCTGTACTCTTTTGGGATTTTACGCATCGCAGAACGCTAGTTTCCTGCCGTCGTTTCGGGACAACCTATCGGTCCCATCTCGCAGGTTCAAGTAGTCCAAGAATTTTTCTTGGATTGTGTGGCCCTTGAAGATGGGACCGGTAAGTTGTCCCGAAACGTCGGCAAGAAGCTACCATTCTGCGCTCAGTAAAATCCCAAAACAGCGCAAATCTGAAACAATTTTTCGGGCACCGGGTCATTTTCAGTGTTTAAAACACTGTCGGTAACAAATTAAGTGCAGAACCTTCTTCGAAGGCCTTGCAATATCCTATTTGAAATGGCTCCAATGATAATCTAATGCACACATTTCACACAATCACCACTCTGAACTAATGACAAGCAAATGAAAACCACAAAGTTGTGGCAGCTTACAGTGAGGTTCTGTTCATACAAAATTTATAAATCAAATTGATCAGATACTACCTGAAATAAACGCTGTGTGTGCCTGAATGGGGCGACAGGGAGAAACCAACAGCGTATTAACACCATCAGCAATACAGCTCGGCCTGCGAGTTCCCCAAGGGTTCCATCGGGGGCCACGCCAGGATATTCATTTGAAATGGCAAGGGGTGTGAAAATTCGAGTGAAATCAAAACCAGCACGTACCTTAAAACAGACCACAACCAAAGAATCAGAATCACGACACTCACGTTATTTCCAAATCGCCAACCCCAATCGACGTGATCCAAGAAATATTTATCGGCTACTACAGCGCAGAAGGGATGGCTCGGCAAAGGTCCCACAGGGACAGGGACCAGCATCCGAACCAGTTATGGGGCCCACCCTCCCTCCAGAACCCCTAACAAATAAGGCGCGCCATGTGCATATAAAGTAACACGGTGGCGCGTTCGCGTAACCACTGTTACCAAATACGTAATAATGCGATGTGTGTACTGTTAACCCACATGCCCCTGTCAACAATATAAACCCGCTGACTGTTGAGTGGGAAACGCAACAAGTGTGTCAACATTTAAAAAATAGTTCGTACATGTGCCAAAAATATAAACGTACTTACGTCTCCTATGTGGGGTTCCAGATTTTTTTTATTTTAATCGAGTCTGGACCTCCTCGACAACTTTAATCTAAGTCTCCCATACCAAATTTCATGACAATCCGTTTAATGGGAGCCGCGATGACATACGGACAGAAAAATGGACGGGCCGAAGTTACAAGGCGCCTCTCGCCAATTACGCGAAGAACCTACTAATTTAAACTTTTTTCCAGTTGGACTAAAGAGGCCGGAACGTGAATCCCACAGCTCAGCTTAATCTAAAACCCAGATTACGAGTTCCCTACGAATACAACAGATCGTGTTGCGTAATGAGCCGTAGGGGCAACTCTGAACCTTAAGGCACTACGTCTGCTTATGAAATGAACGTCTTTTAAGTTCGCAACTATACATTTCAGGGCTTACGCCCCCTCTTGTTCCACGTAGGCCACAGTATAACTACAGATGTGTCGGATGCTGGGAAGGGGCGGCAGCCTGGCTTGCTTACAGCTTAGGTTAACCCGCTTAACAGCGCCACTGCGTGGTGGGAGACCTAACCACTAGGTGGCGCCATGGCGGTTTCGTAGTGGACATGTTACGTTTAGCAGTAAGGGGAGAATACCGCCCATGGAATGAGACTCATTCAGCTCGCTGAATGGTACTAAGTGCACTCAGCCATATCGACCGTTGTTGCCAGCAGCAATGATTGGTAATTATGTGGGCAATAAACAGTGCCCTCTTTGCGCGCAATGCACCTGAAGAGCTCCGAAGGAATGCATCCACAGGTTTAAATGTCAAAAGAAGGCGAGGTTCAAGTTAGGTTCGAATCATTCATTAATTATCCGTATCAAATCGTAACACGTGCATGATTATTATCCTATTACGTACTTATTTTAGTAATTCATTTAACTATGCTGTCATCAAATCCATTACGCCGTAAGATTCGATGACTGTGAAAAATTAATTAGAGAGGATGTGGAAAGAAGCAGTAGTGGCCTAGTCAGTACAACGTGCATTTTGTTTGAAGGGACTGAGGAAGGCCAATTAAAATATCAGACAGGGTATTTAAGTAACACACCAACAAATGCACATATATAGTCTTTAATAATCTAAAATTTACATTAGAACACTTAAAACGCTCCTACATGTTTCGATCATACGATCATCCTCAGGGACCATACTTTGTTCCTTGCTAAAGTTACAGTTTAAAACACTCAGTGATTTATTTCGTTATATTAATTTGGTGCTGTGGCAGCATGTCTGTAAGTGAAAATAAGTTTGTTGCTATTTTCACTTACATATATATTTCACTTACATATATATTGCTATATTGCCTTAACATTATATTTAGTAAACTTATTTTCACTTACAGACATGCTGCCACAGCACCAAATTAATATAACGAAGTAAATCACTGAGTGTTTTAAACTGTAACTTTAGCAAGG
>Ga0131853_10024921_pt1 | contig 10783 bp, 2 predicted proteins | sample TergutLab28metaG_FD_92764 | JGI IMG/M metagenome (GOLD analysis project Ga0131853, IMG submission 92764) | Labiotermes labralis P1 segment gut microbial communities from Petit-Saut dam, French Guiana - Lab288 P1 (version 2) (version 2) | ecosystem: Host-associated > Arthropoda: Insects >... | reverse complement strand
TGACGTTTTGCTGACCGTGCATCTCGGTATATTTATCTCAGTAATTAACCAACTTGATGCACAAAATTTTTGTTTTACAATAAGTTTATTTCATGCCTCTACATGTTTCGAGCACATGTGCTCATCATAATAATTGCATTACACATCCTCTGGTATCATCACTCCTACAGGTGTGATGATACCAGAGGCTGTGTAATGCAATTTTGACCTCCCGATGATGAGTACATGTGCTCGAAACATGTAGAGACATGAAATAAACTTATTGTAAAAAAAATTGTGTGCATGAAGTTGGTTAATTACTGAGATAAATATACCAATTGCTGCTTATATAGAGTTGATTCTCCTGATGATGAGCAGCAAGCCTGCTAGAAATATGTAGGGCTGATTATTGAAATAAATTAATATAATATAGTGCATCTTGTTGGTTCATATTATACGGATCTATCACGTTGCACGGCCAGCAGAACACAAAAATATAATGCAACAGGTTATAAATGATTTTTGACAATCAATCCTACTGAGTTAAAATTGACATGGACTATTGAAAAAAATTTCCTACCATCCAGCTTGCTTGGAGTAGAGTGATCACAAGAACGTTTCCCGGATTCGCACTTGGTATATCTCATTAGCCTAGCCAGCGTTTCCAGATTACCGGTTAGCAAAACTAGACAGCTAATTCGCTTGCTAAGGAGCTACCACGTATGAGCTAAATATATGAGCGTCTCGCTCGTGCCCCTTTTCCCGGGACAGTCCCCGTTTTGTGTGTTTTACAGAGCTCTGTCCCGGTGTTCAGCAAAATTTGATTAAGGGCTCCAAATGTTTCGGTTTCTTCCAAGCCGTAAAAATAAAAAGACATTTCTGATAATAAGCACGAGTGTTTCGACTTTCTCAGAGTGGATGAAAACATCCACAGCAGTGTCTCCCAAACTTCGTTGTTCGCGGACTCCTTTCGGCTTCGAAAAATTACCGCGGGGACTGATAACCTTGTTCTCGTAAATATAGAATTCCCGGATTACAGGTAATAAAAATTAGTTATTTGTATTTCAGACCTGATTGCAGAAAGCTACAAATACATACCAGTAACATTCGTAATAATGCATTGCACGAATTGACCTTAATTAAGCTGATTAACGATCATACGAAATAAACACAACGCCAATTAAAGAAGTTCTGAGATTATTTTTAACAAAACAATACTCCATTAATTTCAAAAAGTGCAAATTAGCCATTACGGAAATACATCCACCGACTCCCTGCGAAGAGATCGCGGATCCCTTAGGATTCGCGGAGCACACTTTGGGAACCACAGATTTACAGGAACAGGACATCAACAAACCAGCCACAAACAGAAAGTAACAGGTGAGGGAAAGAAAGATATTAGATTATTAATTGCATTGAGAAGACCGAAACTAGCAAGTATGAGGAAAGGATATGTAAGGAAAAATCAGTGAGTGAATTGAGTGACTCTGAGTAGCAGCCAGAGGCCTAACGGATACAAATTAAACTTAACGAATGCATGCAACCCTCTTTATCGTTGCACCGTGCATTCTGTAGTTTATTTAATTAATGCACCAACAAATGCACATATATTCATCTAATGATTTAAAATTCACATTAAAACACTTAAAAACGCTCCTACATGTTTCGATCATACGATCATCCTCAGGGAGCATACATTGTTCCTTGCTAAAGTTATAGTTTAAAAACACTCAGTGATCTACATCGTTATGTTGAGTTGGTGCTGTGGAAGCATGTCTTGTGTATTGTGTGAGCTGTATGCTGTTTAGAATGAGCCTGGCTATGTATGTGCGTTGTGCGACGTGTAGCGTGAGAAAACAAATGCAGCAATATATGTGCGAAATTAAAAGGTCTCATGCTATACGTCGCACAACGCACATACATAGCCAGGCTCATTCTAAACATTATACAGCTCACACAATACACAAGACATGCTTCCACAGTACCAATTCAACATAACGATGTATATCACTGAGTGTTTTTAAAGTATAACTTTAGCAAGGAACAATGTATGCTCCCTGAGAATGATCGTATGATCGAAATACGTAGGAGCGTTTTAAATATTTTAATGTGAATTTTGGATCATTAAATGAATATATGTGCATTTGTTTGTGTATTAATTAAATAAGCATGTAACCCTGTTTTCTCGTTGCTCACTACGTCACAGTTCTGTGAGGAGAAGGGATGGAGGCGCTGGGTAAATTGTACCGCATTCTTAATCCGTTTGTCACATTTTTAGTAAATATAAAATTGAGTTAATTTTAATTAAAGAAAATCGTACATAGATAAGCGGAAACCCCGACATACAGCGACTATTAGCTCCGTAATTTCTATGGGTTCGTCTTTCCGTCCTTCAGCGTGGAAAAACTCGAACACGGCTGAAAGCATTTTCGTAAAATTTCATGCTGGAAATTATTGCTAAAATCCGTCGAAAAAATGTTGGTTGGTTTAATTTGCACAAAAATAACACTCACATTATATAAGGATCTGCATTCACTTGTGACTTCTTTGTTTATCAGCATTACCATAGTTACTATCTATAGCATTCGATAACGACAGTGAAAGAAAATAGCCAATCCTCATCAAGAGAAATCGACAAGAATCTGCCTTATTGCTATATGTATTTACAAGATTTACATGATTTATAATTAAGGAAAATAAAAAATTGCAGTTATAATATTCATTATTTAATCATTTCGTCTAGGTGTATAATATTTGGTATGTAGATAAATTACTAATTTGAGCAAAAATCATGTATGAAATATTGTTTTAAGCGAAAAAATAAAAATATTTAAACAAGTGATGATATGGGGTTATGTGAGATCGTTAAACTTAACAAAGTCAATATCAATGTAGACACTTAAATAATAAATTCTGCACATAAATATAATAAAATACCCTAATAATAGTATTAACATTCCATAACACGTGTACAAAATAACAAAAAGTGTGGCCTAAATAGATTAAATGGTACTACAATTTGAGAAGAGTGTCCTTATAGTGGGAACCAGTTCCCTTTCCCGCGGGTAATGCGTCCGGCGCGTGGCGCTGAACACCCACCACCATTCAGCGCCGAAGTCAAAGAAAGAATAAAGCTACACCACTGCTCCTCTTCTGGGTTTTTATGTCCTCTTATATGGCGAACTTCACCTGTTGCCTTTAACTTTTATAGCACGAGATGTGTTCAGGACGCAAAGAACAAAACACGCCTTATTTTCTGATCTCCAACACAGTTCCTCTTAACTTCTCAGAGCTTACAGCAACTTGTACAGTCATACAAGACACGGCCATAACGGTCGTAATTCACATCTGTGCTACTTAGTGCTTATCACTCAAATATTTACGTGCATTAAACTAGAAACACTAGCAATTAGATCGAGCTGAGCATTTGTTAACGTACAAGCTGTTTTCCAATGCTTTTTTTTAGCCTCTTCATTATCAGTGGAAATCTATTTCAACACGAATTTACTAGTTCACTACTGGCCGTATACAGTTTTAGTGTAATAGATAATTAGTTAATTAGCAACAAATCATATTCCGTATAATTCAGTTATGGGATGGACGTGATAATTATGCATTTATATATGTGACCCCATCACTTAATTTCGTATATGTAATATGCATGCGTACTGTGTATATTAACTGGTTTAAATAATACAGCCTCTTTGAACAAATTTGGTCCACTTATGTGCTATAGAGGATTGTGATTAATTAATTCGATAGGCAGCCAGGATTCGCTATCCGTCGCACTGCGCTTGTGAAGGGACAACAGACCTGCAGCATCTACTGTAATTGGATGCTGTATTCGAAATTCAACTTTACATCCCATCCTTCATGAGTTGTTGCTCTGCCATACTGAAAGACATCAGTGATGATCCAAACAGACAAATAAGAGCTCATTGATTTTAAGTTGGGGCATCTCCGTTGTGTACTACAAACATATAAAATAGGATAAAATAGTCAAACACAACTGTAGAAGTTTTATTAGCTAAGTAGTAGCATCACCAATAAAAACTACATGTTTCGGCGTACCCAGTGGCCATCATCAGGTTACATCCTACTGCCAGAAGAGTTTTATACATTATGCATATTTGCGTCTAGATATCGAGATCTCATCACCTATTGCTCTATATTGGTAATTAATATGTACTGGGAAAGTCTGGGAGGTCCTGGGGCGAGAACAGATGCTCTCAGTGGTATGCCAAGTAGGCATCCTACTGAGAGCATCTATTCTCGCCCCAGGGCCTCCCAGATTTTCCCAATACATATTAGTTACCAATATAGAGGAATGGGTGATGAGATCTCTACATCTAGACGCAGATATGCATAATGTACAAAACTCTTGTCCATACGGATGTAACCTGATTCTGGCCACTAGGTAGGCCGAAACATGTAGTTTTTATTGGTGATACTACTACTTAGCTAATAAAACTTCTACAATTGTGTTTGACTATTTTATCCTATTTTATGTAATAACTCACTGCTCTGTGCTGTCTAAACTGCCAACAGTTTCATAAAATATTGGTGAAATTGTAAGGTAAAGTGATTTAATTTGCTGAGTTACATTTTGCAACACTGATGTTACTGTTAGTGTACATCCCTTAAATTCTACATTTTAAGTTATTAAGAAAATATTATTCTTAAATTCTAAATTATTTGCTATACGGTTCTTTTTATATTTCATCTCTCGATCTTAAACGTACTTTTGATTTCTGGGCCTACGCTACATTTTTTATTTATTTTTCTCATTCAGTAGCTTACGAATTCCACATACAAACTCGCTCTTATGCTGCCTTCATCGACGATTCTGTATTCTTCAGCTGGTCTTGTCATTTGTATTTGATATTACGTGGACCAAATATTCTGTGCAGAAAAAGAAAACTCTTACGAGTCAAGCACAGACGATTTTCCAAAGACAATTTTTTAGGTCCAAGCGCTTAAAAATTTTCCGAATTCCTGTTTTAGGAATCCATGACAGCTCCTTTCGAAATGTCGAGCCCACCATCTGTACAACACTGAAGAAAAATACCCTTCGTCCTCTTGCTTCTTCTAACACAACGCTACTGCTGTCACCGCCCCAACTACTGCTGTAGGGTCTTATATTTTATCGGACGTTGTCTTAACGGTTATCACCATCGTCATAGGATTCACACCACACAAACGTGACACACATTTCATACAGAAACGTGATTCTAGGCTGGAAGACAGTAAGGTTATGTTCATGTCATAATAGGAATAAAATTGCCGCACTACTAGACTTTGTGATTAAAAATACATTGTCGTAGCTGTATGTCTCTTCGTGTCATCATCATCATCATCACGCTATCTACTATCAAATATCTAAATTTCCATGCCAGTACTAATGCCGTACTCCAAATATCGCTCACGTGGCACAGTAATTTGAGGTAAGTTTCGTGGACTGGCTTGCAATTTAAATAAATCATACCACCAGGGTACAGGCCGAATGAGATGACGATGTCAAACCGAAATATTTGGCTGTGACATTTGGTAATAATACCGATACAGGTAAAATGTTTGGCGCTAATTTTTATCTCACTATACAGACTATTACACAGAAGGGTTATTCGTTCTTCGTGTACAATGACACCCCCATTCTCCCACACATATGCTTCGACTTCCTCTTATGGAAGGCCCACGGTCACACCGATGAGGTCTGTACAGGCACCAGACACCATTCTGCTATAACTTATTTACGTTTTCTATGAGGTGCTAATCGTGACACTGTTCACTAATGTTTGTAAAATTAGGGAGAGACTGTCAGTAAATAAATAGGAAATTCACAAAACATTTTGATCCCGAGAAACTAAGCGATGTGGAAAATAAAGGCATCAGATTAAAATATCAAAAAGGAATGCAGATACGGAAAACTTAGATGGTAAATGGAGCATCAATAGGGCTTAGGGTAATTGCTATAATATAGATAATGCAGCCACACAGGTCAAAGGGCAGAAAGCACGGGCAGTGACAATGCTTACTGTATGAACAACGTCCACCGTGAAACTGAGAGACACTCTCAGATCTCTGAGAGGGTTATTGTGATACTAGGCTTCGTCAGTACAGTTTTTTTCCTTAAACAATACAAAGTTTCGGAAAATGGAGCTGTTTCTGTGCTCAGTATTTGGCAAGGGAGAAGACAACTCAGGTTTTCCCATAGAAAGAGCTACTACCAATCACTAGTTAACCTTTGGCAATTGGACTACATATACATGAGAGTAACTATACCGCCAAACGACCAAGCTGGCGTCTTTAATAGAAGAAGAAGAAGAAGAAGAAGAAGGAGGAGGAGGAGGAGGAGGAGGAGGAAGAAGAAGAAGAAGAAGAAAAAGAGGAGGAGGAGGAAGAAGAAGAAGAAGAAGAAGAGGAAGAAGAAAAAGGAGAAGAAGAAGAGGAAGAAGAAAAAGAAAAAAGACAAAGAAGAGGAGGAGGAGGAAGAAGTCCATTTTTACACTACAATCCTTCTCCGAAAAAACCTGCGGCTACTTTACGATCAGAAACAACATCAGTCGCCACGCACTTTCATTTAATGACTTTCAGTACAAGTTAGCTGTTGGTTAACATCTACAGCGAGGTTGCATTCAATGTAATGCAGCTTAACGCACTAAACATTTGGTGCTGTATTTTTCCTTTTTTTTTCGAATTTTATGGCCCTAAACAAGCAGCTTCTTTCTACAAGCGCAAATCTGACGATAAACGTTTATTCAGGCCAATCAGGAGCAAAGAACAATTACAACAAATAAGTGTACAATTCCACACAAAGAATAATAAACATATGCAATTACACATTACACTCTCTTACGGAAAATTCATGGCCTGCCAACTACAGCTCTGGCGACTGACTGACTGACTGACTGACTAAATATATAGAGCAGGGTCCTTTTTGAGAAGATGGCCGTTCCTCATATAGCCCAGAAATTCCCCGCATTGTATGGAACCCAAAGGTCCATTACTGCATTCACAACAGCCCACCACCTATCCCTCTCCTTGGCTAGACCAATCCAGCCCCTTCAATTCCACTTCTTGAAGATCAATTTTAATATTATTCACCCATCTACGGTTAACTCTTAAAAGTGGTCTCTTTCCCTCAGGTTACCCGTCACAAAAGCATTTACGCTACTCTCCTCTCCCCCATACGTGCCACATGCCTCGCCCATCTCATGCCTCTTGACTTCATTACTCAAATAATACTAGGTGAATTGTAGATATCATGCAGCTGCTCATTACGAAATCCATTCCCGTGTCACCTCGTCCTTTTTAGGCCCATTTATCCTCCTCAGCACTCTATTCTCAAACATCCTCAGTTTATGTTCCTGCAGTGACGTTAAGAGTTCTCAAAGCTCGTGCGTCTGTACCAGGCGCTCTACTATGGCGCGCCTTCTTCCTCGCCTTACGTGAACAGCTATTCTGTCAAATTCTCAACCAAGCTGTCAAACTCAGGTACATAAATAGATGGAGATACTGATAAAGATATAGATAAAGATACAGATACAGAGCACGAACTTCAACCTAACCGTTAAGCAACAGAGTGTTTTGTTCCAGTAGATTCCAGTAATTACACGTACACATAAACATCTTGCAAGCAGTTTGGTTTCGTTGGTTTATGAAGCTTACAAGAAGTGCCACATCCGAACTCGAGGCTTCCCACACTTTCATAAGTCAGTGGAATGGGAATTTCAAATAACAACCAACTGGATTAAATGCAAAGAATTAGATCAATATACAAACAATAAAATTTGATAAAGAAAGGAGCTGTATGTCCAATAAACTTGATACACCTATAGACGTCTTAAAAATGTCAGTTTGGGAAGAAGAGATGCTGCTTTTTTTTTTCAAGAAACCGTACATAAAGAAACAAACCACCGGAGACTTATGAAAAGATTATAAGTTTTTTTTAAGTGTATTTGCCTATTAACTTTGTGCTTAACGTGTGCCTACATGTATCTTTGGGACCCGCTTCATCTTTCTTACCTCGCAAAGCTTCGCTCTCTGTAAATGTAGTCCTTCCTTATACTAAAAAGTCATAATCCAACTGCGCTTGGCGCATTCTGTTTGTTACTTCCTTCAATACTGCCCCAATAGACAATACGTAAGCTCGTAACTGAAGTCCTTTGAATTTCACTATATCTAAATCCTGGGTCGTTTACACATAACAACGGGATGTGCTAATAACGTAACATTAATGTAAAATCACGCACGTTAAATGATGTTTCGCATGCTTTTTAAAGGTCAAGCGTTTGGTGGTTAGTGAACTAATAAATTTTCAAAGAGTTGGTTCTACCTGTAATTTTTTTAAACAATAGAAAATATTACATTGTTTTTACGGACAATCAGAATGTGGAACTGTTTGAAACAAGATATTCTTGTACCCTTTGATGTCTGTGAAAACAGGATTTCATCAATCTCAAACACTGCTGCAGTAATGAAAAAAATATTTATATAAAATCCTATGTTAAGAATGTTTGTAAGCAGTTAGTAAAATAAAATGGCTTGCGAATATTATTTTCAGAATTTCTGAAATGTGTATATAACTGTTAATTGAGTCAATACTGAGAATAATGTTCATCTAAAATAAAAGCTGGGAATTAACCTTCTGACGCCTAATGTCAACTATTCTGGTCGTACCGCACCGCTAACCTCTAAAGTTGCATTTTCTATATGTATTCAACAAATACAGTTACTGAATATTTTAAACATGGTATATACTCTCCGTTTTTTTCTCTTCAAAGTGCAGTTTGTTTCATAATTCTAACGTATTTGGTTCCTGTATTATTCACATTTTATATACAGATTGTGCTAAAATTTAAAAAATAATTCCGGCGCCAAAAGGTTAATATTATATAAATAAACATTGTAAAGTTTTAATATAACGTTTACGACATTAGAATGTTCCGATACATATTCAATTAATTGTGGATGCTTCAAATACTTTTATAGATGAAATAATATTTATTACGAAACCTTTGACTGTGTCTACTTTTGTTGATATAATTAAATATTAACTGTGACATTGAAATTTAAGGTCGAAAGAGACACAAGACGTCTGTAATGGAAATATATGTCAGAAGAAATTTCAGTGTAATGTGATGGTACAAAATTTATTCCCACTGAAAGTAATGCACAGTCCGAGAATGAAATAGGTTACTGCAAATATGACTTTTATTGCCAGACTGTAGGTCAGGGTACAGCCCTATTCGATCGTGTCCACTCACGACTCATGGAATTTCTCAGATGCTCACCCTTTTTTTGAAATTCAGAGGACCGTGCATCGTGATATATATTCTTATAATAAAAGCCAATGAGATGCATTGTTTCTCAAATTTATTTTGATAAAGAACTCTATATGATTCGAATAGATCTACTGTCAATCATTAGGAGTCACAACACTGTATACACAGCACCATGTATTTGTCATGCAAGTTATGTTGACTGTCTTCTAGCGAGGTCAGTTCCTGACCTCGTTAACAGACAGTCAACATAACTAGCATGACAAATACCTGTTGCTGCGTATACAGTGTTGTGACCCCTGATGATGGGACAGTAGATCTGTTCGAAACATGTAGAGTTCTTTATCAAAATTAATTTGAGAAATAGTGCATCGCGTTGTCTTTTATTGTAAGAATGCTCACCCTTGTGAATTACAATAGGCATTGAAGCTCCCAACGCCGCTTCTGTTGAATATGGTTTGAATTATATTTTAACAATTAGCGTTAAAATGAATGTCTGAATACAGTTCCCAATAATACTGAGAACACAGTACATCTGATGTGGCAGTCTGTCTGGGACCGACGTTCTAATTTGCTTTTCTTGCTTGACCTACACACACTTTTAATGACGCTGAAAAACTTTAGAAGCTACAGTTTTGTAACAACGCTTTAATTAATCTTAACCCTTCATTACGACACAATATGTGTTGCTCTTAATTGCGAATTTGATAATTTTATCTTAAATTTGTGTGTGTATAGTTTCAAAAACCATGTCTGTAAATATGCGATGTTTCTCTCACTTGTCATTCTGTACCGAACACCTTGAAAATGGTCCATTTGAGTCAAGAGATGTTGCAGATACAATACAATTGTTGTAATAACGCTTCCCCAGTGTACAACGTTGGTGCTCTTTAATGGCACCTAAAGCATATACGGTACAAACACAGAATTACAACTTCGTGCTATATATTACACGAGAATAATCTCATTTTTCTTCTTGAGACAATTATAACCTACCTATAAATGCCTCAGACAGATACAAGTGTACTATTATCACCACTGTATCGTTCTAAACATTAATTCAATTTAATGCATACATTCTCCTACAAATTACGGTCATCATATATTATACAAATAGAAAGGTGTTAAAAACGTAAAGTAGCAAAATAAAGCCAGTCCAATCGCAGTGTCATACTTACTTACTCCATGGTTCAGAGTCCTTCTTGAGAAGCTAACTGGTTTGCAGCTAGTCTAGAAATTTCCCGCATTTCACGGAACTCGAAAGTTCATTACCGCACTCACAAGCGTCCGCCAACCGTCTTTATCCTGGGCCAGCCCAATCCAGTCCATATACCCACATTCCACCTTCTGGAGAGCAACCTAATATTATTCACGCATCTACGCCTAGGTCTCCCCATTGCTCTCATTCCCTCCGGTTTCCCCACCAAGACCCTATACACCCCCCTCTCCTCACCCATACGCGCCACATGCCCAGCCCATCTCATTCTTCTCGATTTTATCACCCGCACAATATTGGGTGAGGA
>Ga0131853_10024919_pt1 | contig 10783 bp, 2 predicted proteins | sample TergutLab28metaG_FD_92764 | JGI IMG/M metagenome (GOLD analysis project Ga0131853, IMG submission 92764) | Labiotermes labralis P1 segment gut microbial communities from Petit-Saut dam, French Guiana - Lab288 P1 (version 2) (version 2) | ecosystem: Host-associated > Arthropoda: Insects >... | reverse complement strand
TGTGCCCTTGTTATTCCCGATGACAAGGGCGGTCCCCGTTTTTTTTTTTTCTGGTGCCCCCCTTGGTCTCCCCCCCCCCCCCCAATATATCACATAAACCGCACGATTTTAGGGGGGGAAAAGTTATTGCACTTAAAATGTGTGTTGATTTTCTGTACAACTTTTTTTTCTGACACATTTCTCATTATAAGAAGAATTCAGCGAGACACTAACATAAATGTACGTACATCTTCATGTAAAATACCTGTTATTCTTACATTTTAACGAGAGTTGAATTTTCTAGACAGATTCAGATTTCAAATTTCATGAAAATCCGTCAATTGTGAGCCGTGTTGTTCCATGTGGACGCGCGTACTTGCAGACATGACGAAGCTAATGTCGCCTTTCGCAATTCTACGAACGGGCCTAACAAGATTGAGATCTCCAGATTGTCACTTCCAGTATTCATAAATATCATGAATAATATATGCCTCGTATATTACTCGTATCTGCCATATAACGAGATGACTCACTTTGAGGTAGGAGTCTATCTCTGCTGTAACGATGGGGGGGGGGGGGGCTGGTTTCTCCGACACGGTACAAGACTACACGGCGTCACATACCATGTGCCATGTACCATGCAGTCAGTCATGCTGCATAACCTGTGTAGCTTACATGGCGTTATTCAGTAACTTGAACTGCGAAGTGTGAAATAAAGTATTATTAAATGAAGTGGCATTGTGTTCCTATATTGTGCGATGTATAGAGCCACACTTGCATCGTTGCCAAATAACAGTCGAATGTATACGGCGGCTGGAAGCACGTGTTGTGTGTCTACGTGTGTAGGGTGGCGCTCACCGTGTTGCGGTCTGCCGTCACCTGACCGCCAGCACCGCGAGCTGTGGCCACACAGAGGGGGGCTTCCCCTGCGTTCAGCCTCACGTTAATTATACTCGACTAGAATAGCGCCGAAACGCAGTACTTGTGTTATCTCTCGCGTTGTTTACCCACTGATAGAAGTAAACATCGTTAAATGAAATTTACTTTATACTCTTATATGGGACTAAAGCTAACACACTTTCCTCCCGTAATAGACGTAAGCTAGCCTATGAGATCACCACATTGTGTGTATCTGTGTGTCTGTTTCTGACTCTATTTCAACTTTTGTGCCAGTTGACCTGTTTTACGAAAATTGGTATTAGCGTTGTGCCTTGTTATCAGATCGTGGTTTCTGTGCGTGTATTTGTGTGCGTCTCTTCATTTCAACTTTCGAATCAGTTGACCTAATTTCACGAAACTGTGTATCAGTGTTACGCCACTGGAGGCCGTCCCATCGCCGTACTTTCTAGTTCAGTACGAACGCACCAACTTGGAGAGGCGGGTGTAGCACTGACACTGGTGTACAGTGATATAATAGAATCTTGGGGTACAAAAAAAAATTGACCATTTGTTAAAGTAATGCTGCTGTAGAATGTAAGACAACTTGATGGACGTGAGCCAGTTTGCTGTAGCTTTCACTTTGATTTCCAAAACTAAGCAACCATTGGAAATATACTTGTGAAATCTGGTTCGGAGAATGGATGTTATGACACTGGAGCATTCTTTACGTTGGTACTTCCTAATTTCAAATGATCGATAACAACATGGCGGACGTGCACACTTCTAAGTTTGCATCGACACTAGTACCACTTACTAGTTGATATATCGTAGTAAGAAACTAACCATATTGGTCTTAGAAGGCACGCCCTATACAGTATTCACAAACTTTGTACCCATAGCAACGTATTTTCGACCTTTAGAAATGTTCATCACGTTGCATTTCATGTCTTCCACCACCACCATCACCACCACCACCCCCACCCCGCGCGGAGTAGCTGGTATCTGAGCTTTGTGGCTTGTAATAGTAACAGAACATAATAATAGGTAATTGAGAGCTTATTAATGTGCAAGGTTATCGCGCGGAGCCAATTAAAAACCAGAACGAATATATAAATAAATAAAACCACGGGTGTGACATAATTGTGGGAAATAGAAGACAACGAAACAGAAAACGGGCAAGATAAGTGCGAATATTTACTCATCACCGTATTCAAATGGTTTTAGGTTCTGATGAAATCGTAATACGAATTCCAATATGAATAAGAATGTTAATGGGTGTGGGAAGAAACGGTCGTGGCCTACTTTAGTATTTCGGCACTAGCGTGCATGAAATGAGAAAAGACTCTTCAGTCACGGTAGTCCGTGTCCCGGTAGAGAATCTACTCAGGCAGCTACCGATTACAAGGCCGAAGTGTTACTCTTTGAGGTACAGTGCTTGGTATGAACTGCAGTGAACCCCAGTATAGCGCCACTGTCTGCACACCGCAACCAGTGGCGGTAAATCTCAGTGCCCTACAATAGGTAATTTATGTAAACAGACTGTCAAGGGCGCTAAGTGCGGGAGGCGCATTATCGGAGTTTCACTTTATTTCGCTGTGTTGCGAGTTTTGCGAACCACCTGAACAGTTCGATTCGTTTCTTGCAGGTATTGGGCTGAGATGTGAAGTAACCAAGTTAAGGTTATGGCTGTTACGTAATGCGTTACAAAAGTGATCGCAATTTGTGGAAGAACAATAGGAAAATAAAATGAATATAACTCGAAAGTAAACGATAAGATATCAGTGGGCGGGTAATGTTGGCATTAGTGTAAACTAATTTCGAAACTATAAGCTGTGTTCCTAGTTTGCTGTAGGATGTGCCACAAAGGAACAGTCAGTCACTGATTGCTGAATGGAACAGATCGATTAATGTTGTATATAGAATTATAAAAAGGTAGAGGTAAAGGTAAAGTGATCCCGTCACAGGCTCGGTGTGGCCCAGAGGGTGGGTAGAGGTATAGCTCTATTCTTCCATGACCGCGGCACTAGAAGGGGGTGAGTGGTCAGCAGCACGCCCCGGCCGCACTTTACCCCCGGGAAAGAACCGGTACCCATTTTACAGGAGGCTGGGTGGGCCGCAGGGCCGGTCTGGACGGGCGGAAAATCTCGTCCCCACCGGGATTCGATCCCGGACCGTCCAGCCTGTAGTCAGTCGCTATACCGACTGAGGTACCCGGCCCACTATGTAGAATTATAAAAGGTAAAGCAGTCCCATTACAGGCCTGGACCAGGCCCAGAGGGTTCCAGGAAGTTAAAGCTCCCAGATTTCGTGACAACGGCACGGGATGGTAGTAAGGTTGTCAGCCTTACGCACCGGCCGCTTTTACCCCCATGAAATACTCCTGGTACTCATTTCTGTTGCAGGCCGAGTCGACCCCAGGGCCATAGTGCGATCGGGAGGATTTTATGTCAATGAAAAATCCACTGACACCAGCTGGGATCGAACCAGCGACCTTCTGATTTGTAGCACAGCACCTTAACTACTGTGCTACCGCGGTCCCCATGTAGAATTATAATTACCTGAAATAACAACACGGAAAGTTTATTAGAAGCCGGCAATTTACGAATGTGGTCCGAAAGGTTAGGTACCGTGTTTTGTGAGAAGAGTTTCTGACCGTGCGGTTGTATATTGCCTCAGAAGGTATGCGATGTGATTATCTATACCTTTGCAGTAAGAGATAGGGTTCAACCCCGCCAGTCAGCAACATACTTCACTTCGGACACGAGACACCTGACACCAGTAAGTGTGTCAGCATGCTTTCCTTAACTGATGGGGCCCACAGAAACAAATTATATGAGTGAAAAGGTCAAACAATGCCTGGACAGGCCCTGAGAGTTTCAAGATTTTGAGGCCCAGTGATTCCAAGACAATCGGCACACGAAGGTAGTAAGTTTGTCAGCCCTACGCACCGGCCGCCTTTACTTTCCAGGAAATATTTCTAGTACTTATTTCTGTTAGAGGCTTAGTCGACTCCAGGGCCATAGAGCGGCCGGAAGGATTATGTCGATGAAAAATTCCAGTGACACCATCGGGAATCGAACGCGAACGCTACGAGTAAGTTATATTAATGTATGTCTTAACCATTTTCCAGGTCACCAGTAGAATCGCACTCCGTAGCCGAACTTCGCTAATATCAAAATCTGCCACTGGATGTGGTCCTAAGCCGGTTCCATCCACGTCAGGTTATCACACTTTGTTTCTCTGACTTCCATGTGCAAAAATTAGCTGTTTGTCTCTTGTGGCTGCGCGTTTATCTAATAACCCAAGTCCTTATCGAGTATTTCTCCCGTGGTTTCAAGGTCACAAGAATTAACACCCCTGTACGCATCTCGTTACTTTCACAGTTCGGTGAAGGATGTGTTCGTGTTAGACAACACTGGGGCGCTGAAGATTGCGGTTGCCCGAACCAGCACTACCGTTCGGGACGACGGCATTCCTGACTTGACACCGATCGTCGCTGTCAAATGGTTAACACCATGTTGTGTTCACAAAGGTCACGGGTTCAAATTAGGCCTTGGCATCTCCCTCCCACATAAATTTCAGTTCATTATTGACTAATTTTCCTATCATTCAGCGCCATAGACTTATCTCCCGCCCTTCATGGCTCGACAGCCCTCGTGGGCCTAGGCTTTCTCATTGTTGAGGTTTCGATATTACACTAATTTAGACGTGCCACATTCCGTAGAAGTCCCCCGGACGAGTGATCAGCCCGACGCAGAGACCTGTACCTGTCGACACACAATATCCATGCCCAAGACGGGATTGGAACCCGCAATGCCAGCAAGCGAGCGACCTCAGACCCACACCTTAGACTGCGCGGCCACAGGGATTGGCTACACTAGGCGTACATAAACTCGACACTTTATAGCGGTGTTTAGTAAGACAGGAAAACATACGAATGGAATTGTGTGTGAACCCTAAATTTATCATGGTTGAGATCGTGTTTCGCATAGTAGTTGGTAGTATGTACAGACTTTTAGAGGAATCCGCTACGTCTATCTGCAGGATATAAAGTTACAGTGACGATGGAGGCAACGTGTTTCTCCGAAACAGTGGTGCATATTTATCAGACCACAAAAATCACGTCCCATAATCTGTTTGTCTTCAAGGAATCCTGATTAGTCTGACGCGTGGCGTCTGTTTTAAAACTTACCTAAAAAATGCGATACGAGAAATGTGCAACTTCTTTGTTAAGTCACTTTAAAAGTGCAGTTTCATTACGTGGTAACGCCTTTTGAAATAATTTCCCTTCGTTTACAGGGAATCGTTGTAATGAGAGCCACGTTCTCAGTATCGAATGGAGGAGCCTCGGAACTTTGTAGCAGGCGATTCCCCACGGCGCTTGTAATCGGCAGCCTAGTCGTCTTGTCTGTACGATCCGCGACCCGGGACGCCAATTAGACCCCGCAGTGTTCAGATAAAAGCTCCAGCAACTGGGAGAAAAAAGAACTAAAAAAAGTAGTGGGGTAAAAATCACAGGAAAAGAATTGGCACGTTACGGGAAAAGGAAGGAAAGAAGAAAGGGATGGAAGTAGAGTTGTCTAGACCATGACCTGCCTCTCCATCTCGTGGTTTCCGCCCACTTGCCGCTCGAATCCTCGGCACGCGACCACAAAGCCTGTAAAGACCGACAGGGATCCCTGTGTATGTCGCTGGCTTTCCTGTTACTTGTGAAGGTCGTAGCACACGATAACAAATTCTATACTATGCCAGGACTTCAGCGCACTGGAAGAGCATTACCGACTTCCTGCATACCAACTCGGAAGTTGTTAACGTTTTAACCGTCCGTTGTAAATGTTCGAGTGAACACTGGCACATGCATTGAGTGGTAACAGTTGTGGCTTCAATAAGCGAATACTAACACAGTTGATTGTAACAAGAATAGTAGCATTCAGCTCTTGGTAGTTCATGCTCATGAAGTTACATTCAGCAGCCTAGTGGTCGGTTACAAGGACAGCACAAGTACAAGGGGGCAGCAATAACAAATGTCGACAAAAGAAAGCAGTGCAAAAAGGAGAAATAAAAAGAGCATCACAGTTAATGTATTTTTTTCATACTTTGCTGACCGTGCATCTCAGTATATTTATGGTAGTAATTAACCAACTTGATGCACAAAATTTTTGTTTTACAATAAGTTTTATTTCATGCCTCCACATGTTTCGAGCACCATGTGCTCATCATCAGGAGGTCAAAATTGTATTACACAGCCTATAGGTGTGATGATACCAGAGGCTGTGTAATACAATTTTGACCTCCTGATGATGAGCACATGGTGCTCGAAACATGTGGAGGCATGAAATAAAACTTATTGTAAAACAAAAATTTTGTGCATCAAGTTGGTTAATTACTGCGATAAATAAAACAGTTAATGTAATTGAAAGTCAGTGTTAACTAGAAGGAAAGACGGGTTATGCATGATTATCGTGACGTAATGTATCAAATAGCGGCTTTAACAAGATAGTGTATGAGATCTGCGCTCTTCTGGGATGTTACGCAACGTAGGGTGGTAATTCCTTGCCGACGGTCCGGTACAACATATCGGTCCCATCGTCAAAGGTGAAGAAATCCAAGAAGAGACGTTACTGTGTTATGGGATGTGTTGCACACAGCAGCTTGTGTTAACATGTAAATCCACAGAGCAGAGCATTCCTTCGTAAGCCAATTCTCATTAGTTTAGTCACGAAATTTCTCACTTTTTCTGGGTGTAGAAAGTTCATTACTGTGTTTGTAACAGCCCCTCATTGGTCTGTATCTTAAACCGATTTGTTGTAATAGTATAAGCTATCTATGCCTGGATCTTCCAATTGGTCCATGTTACCCTTCAGGATTTTCGACTAAAATCTTGTATGTTTTTCCCTAGCTTCAGTACATGCCACATGTCCCGCCCATCTCTGCTGCTTGATTCTGTCATACTGCGTTCATATTTGGTAACAAATGCAAATCTTGAAGGCTCTAGTCGCTTGTTACTGTACCCTGCAGATAGTAGCAGGGTACAGTAACATACGTTCCCATACCATCGTGCTGTTTGTAGCCCACCGACATTCCAACAAACCTAACCTACCGCGATGTGTTATTAACCTCATTCAACACAATTTTGAAAGGGTACTGTACATATAAAGTTGTTCCTCATTCATACATATATAGAAAACACGTAACATCTTTATTACGTTATTCGAACAGATATTGTGTAACTGCCACAGGAGTCCAGGTATAGTACAATAGGCCTATTGAAATATATAAATTTTTAATTTTAAAACCCATTTGCAATAACGATGTTTTGTTTTATGGAATAATCAGCTTGTCTTCAAATTGTAATGTTTGCTGTCGACCCTACAACCTTTTTTTAAAGTTATTTTTGGCATAAAGTGTCATCACGTGGAAGATGTGTGTGTTGAGAGAGAGAGAGTGTGTGTGTGTGTGGGTGTGTGTGTATGTGTGCTGTGGGTGTGTATGTGTGTGTAAACAAAGTTGTAAAATGTAATTTAATTACTGGAATTAAATACAACTGAAATTTGACATATGATGACGGATTATTGCAGGTTAAAAGTTGTAAGTCTTGAAAGAAGGTATACAAAATACTTCACTAAAAAGTTGCCACCCTGTCGGCAATGACTGGTTAGATCGACAACGAACGACTTGTGCTGTACGTCGAAGTAATACCGTTTCCAGAAGCTGTACTTTGTACGCCCACTTTCTCATTCTGTGGCCCTCTCCCCCCCACCCTTGTCCCCTTCCCCAAATCATCATCCCCTCCCCCCGGAGAATACGTGTGCAGTCTTCCTTTCTATTTGTGGCGTTATATTCATGATTAATTGTACTGTACAAAGAAACAGTGCGGACATCCGTAATATGAATTCAGAAGAACTCATATCCCGGATAGAATACATGGAATAATTTCCTTGGATTGGTTTAGTGCATGTTTATGAATTCATTTAAACAGTTTAACATTTTAATATACGGAGAGAATACATTTCTCGTTCTGGAGCCGCAGTGGACCTTCCTGCACTCTCCGGTACAAATATGATGTTCGGTTAGTATTAGCATTTTTTAAAATGCAGCAGGCATATAATTGTTTTTCTACCCACACAAATGAATATTGGTATTTTCTATCGTCATGCTCCAACTGTCGCCTCTATTTATTTTTGCTGTACTGTGTCGTACACACGCGGGCCAGGAATTATATAGTTTTAAAAAAAAGTGAATTCAAGAGGGATTAATTTTTGTGGCATGCCACTTAACCAGTTTTTGTGATTCTTGCTGATATATGTTCTTGCTATTCATCGTATGTCACGGGTGGCTGACTGAAATTGGCAGAACTGCAAAAACTAACTCCAGAACGCCAAATGGGAAACTGGGTTCCTAACCAATAATTTTTCATAGCGTATGTCGACCAGGCGAACGTATTTTTGACCTCTCTCTTCGGCGATCAGGTATTCAAATTATACGATGAATTATCTACTTAGCGTGCCGTGAAAGGAACCTGTGGATATTATGGGTCGACCCGGCTTGATGTGAAGAGCCTTCCACGTACGTAAACAAGAAAGGGTTCCTTTATTTCAGCATTGGAGAATTCAGAAATTCTTCGGAATAGGATCAGTGATTTGTTGCACATACACTTCTGATTTTTGTTGGAAAGTAAATTAGGGTAGTTTTATATACATTTATTGTAGTAGCAATGCCCTGCATGCCCCATATGCCATTCTGTTTGTTGAACTGTGTGGGTATGGGCTCTTCATTTGCAGTTATTTAAATGTATTTATGTAATTCTTGCATGCCGTTATTGCAGCCAAAGAAATTGAACAGTGCAATGCAAGTCGTGCGCCAATAGTTGTATAGGCTTGCTGCGCGCTAACAACTGTGGTACACACAATACCGCATACAACAGCCTTCCAGCTCTCGGTCTCATTATCTCCCTCATATAATACCGTTCAGTAGCTGTTGTTTACTGTTGTAGGTGTGCAGGTGAGTACAGTTAGCATGGTATCGTGCGAGGCCCTGCTGAAAAGAACTGGCCATGTGCAGTTATTTCATATATAGGTAAAGGTAAAGCAGTCCCATTACGGGCCTGGACAGGCCCAGAGGGTTCCAGGAAGTTAAGGCTCCCAGATTTCGTGACAACGGCACAGGATGGTGGTAGGTTGTCAGCCTTACGCACCGGCCGCATTTACCCCCAGGAAATGCTCCTGGTACTCATTTCTGTTAGAGGCTGAGTCGATCCCAGGGGCCATAGTGCGATTGGAAGGATTTTACGCCAATAAAAAATGCACTGACATCAGCTGGGATCGAACCAGCGACCTGCCGATTTGTAGCACAACACCTTAACCACTGCTCTACCGCAGTCCCCTATTTCATATATAGTATTCCTAATTTTAGAGGCTTGTGCGGGTTTATGTCCTTTGATTGCCGTAAAACAATGAGTGTACCTCATGGGAATAGGAGTTGTTCACGGCGGTGGACCGAACTATTCTGGCGTGGAATACGACACCGTGTGGTTACCAGTGTTTCGGAGGAATCTGCTGTCTGTCTTCAGAATTGGTGAAAATAAAGCCAGCAGACTGCTAGAGAACATTGACAGTCACCAGACTACACGGTGACATAACTCAGAAGACCTTCATTGGAGTAGTACATTGTGGCGAACCGCTGAAGTACTGGATCATTTCCTTCGCTGAATTGGAGTGTTTAGAAGCCACGCACTGTAGTCACCACGGACCTGGGTGTAGCGGAAGGGAACGGGTGTTGCGGCCGCCCCGAACCCCAGAGTGGAGGGGGGGGATGAATATTTTAAATTAAAAAAATATTTTCTGTTCCTAAAGAATATAAATTACCGAGCCGAATGTAAGCTAACTCATTACTTACTTGTGATGTTTTTAAACTTAATGATTTCTCTTAAGGGTGGTCATTGTAATGAATCGCACCGTGCGCCAAATAGCCTAGCTGCCCCGCTGCCATGGACAGCTTTCATCTTCATGGAGACGAAGCTCGAGCCACGTGCGCCGCACTGTAATGACTGCAAGAGCTGGCCCAATTAAGTTTGAAAAAGAACTTTAGTTATTCTTCGTACAACTGGAATAACTTTCAATTTAAGCGATTACGTTAGATCGCATTTCCATGAAAATTTCTACGGCACGTTTGAAGCTGATTTTTTTTGTCCACCCACTTCCTGTCGAAGCCCATCTCCTTTTGGTAATTTATTACCTTTGATATATATCAGACGATTGACTGATGGTGTAATAGCACTCTCGTGTTTTGAAATTTACGAGATAGGATCGTTAAATTATTCAACCTTCTGAAGTCGGAATATTCATGGGCGTGGTGAATTAGCCTCTCAACACAGGAACTGCCTGGCGTTTTTTATAAGCAATGTACTGTCTCGCCTGCATGCTACTTAGTAAACACTGTCATACTTTGGTAAGATATGCGTTCACTATGCCATTATGTTATTGGTCGATACACAGTTCTTCCTGGCGTCCCTGGTTCATAAACGTGACGTAAGAGAGAATTGTGATATAAGACGGCTTCAGTAACTGAAACGTCACGTGATGTTGTTGCTACAGTACCTTCGCTGTATGTTACATGCCCTGCTGCAAATACGGGAGAATAGTGCTTAAATTAACTTTCTTCTAGTGTACGATTGTTTCTTTGCATGAGAAGGAGCCTCCAGAATCCGACTTTTGACCCGGTGCTTTTCAGTTCATTGGGGGACCGCGGTAGCACAGTGGTTAAAGTGCTGTGCTGCAAATCGGAAGGTCGCTGGTTCGATCCGAGCTGGTGTCAGTGGATTTTTCATTGACATAAAATCCTTCCGATCGCACTATGGCCCTGGGGTCGACTCAGCCTCTAACAGAAATGAGTACCAGGAGTATTTTCTGGGGGTAAAGGCGGCCGG
>Ga0131853_10024918_pt1 | contig 10783 bp, 4 predicted proteins | sample TergutLab28metaG_FD_92764 | JGI IMG/M metagenome (GOLD analysis project Ga0131853, IMG submission 92764) | Labiotermes labralis P1 segment gut microbial communities from Petit-Saut dam, French Guiana - Lab288 P1 (version 2) (version 2) | ecosystem: Host-associated > Arthropoda: Insects >... | reverse complement strand
GTTAAACATATGTTTCTTACCTTCTCGCCCTTCTAGAACTTTCCTTCCACCGAGAACACTGCTGAGTCCGCGGAACAAGGCTTTTGTCACCGAACGTGCAGGTATGCAGTGACATCACCTCCTCTTATCCCGAAGGATTCCCGCTACCGTCAGCATCCAGGGCTGTCCCTAAACACTCCGTGCTCTAGGTTGTGAGGGGGAGCGGAAAATGCTCTGTCGCGGCAGGAAAAAGCGGCGCGCTCTTTATCGCTCAAGAACGAGTACGGCCTCGGTCGCACTTCAACCCATTCCCTTGCCAAACCCCCCTCACCAGATTGTACGGAGGGCACACACTTGCAACCTATCCCTATTTAATATTGTGCGCTCAAGAACGAGCAGTGCGTGGGTCGCATTTACGCCCCTCTTGCACCTCATCCTCTAACAGTCCGGCTCACATTTAGGCCCCTTTTGCACCCCATCCTCTAAGAGTCCGGGTCACATTTAGGTCCCTCTTACACCCCATCCTATACCAGTCCGCACGCCGGCCGCGCTACCAAACTGTACGGCGGCAACCTTCCATTTTTAATATTATCCGCTCAAGACCGAGGAGTGCGCGGGTCGCATTTAGCCCCTCTTGCACTCACCCCCTATTTATACCAGTCTGCACGGAGGCCCCGCTACCAAACTGTACGTCAGCAGCATTCCCTCTAGCGTAGGGGGCAACGTAGGTACCTCTACCAAACTGTACGGGGGCATGCCACCTTGAAGATGGTCTCCGAAAACAATAGTCGGGAGGCGATCCTTTTTAATATAATGGGATATAAGAGCCCGGTTATTATTAATATGTCATGACGTAAAAAAGTAAAGTTCACCCTGTAACATACCACGAAGGACCAGAGCTGTACTCTTTCTTTAACCTCTGCTCTTTATGGAAGTGGTTGGTCAACACCACACCCCGGCCGATTTACTCTCGTGAGAGAGAACCTGTACCCATCTTACAGGTTGGCTGGACCGCAGGGCCGGTCTGAATGTGTCTGAATCTGAGGCTATAAATAGAGGCACAAATTTTTGCACAATATGTTCGCCAAATTACTTGAAGTGTCTCACACGTAACCACCACTCTTCCATCGAAGGCCACAGGTGTCCCTCAAACACCAAGGCAGGAATAGGGAAGAAAGAACAATACTGAAGAAGATAAGAAATGAAAGATAGGAATAAATTGAGAAAATTGAAGGCAGAAATGCTAAAGAAGTCGGCAAACACAAAAAGAAGAAAAAATAAAATATATAAATAAAGAGAAGCGGAGAAAAAGAAAGGTACATAAAAACTAATTAAAAATTGTAAGAGAAATCAGGAAAATCCCGTTGTGTCGTAACATTGTACAATTAGCGAGCCACGCTGTAGGCCTATCTGCAGCCGGAAGAACGTGGTTTTAGGGCACGACACCGCTCAGGTCTTCTGGTCGCAGATTACCTTAACAGGAAAGGCAGCCACTGAGAAATATAGATAAATAGTCCCCAAAACACCGGAAATTGCTGTTCACTTCTTCACATATTCACAGAATTTAGTACAATGTCTTATGAGATATTTCCGCTCGTCTAGTGGTGAAGTCCGCTCCACGTATCGTAAATGTAACGTAGAGTAATGTTTCTTAATGCACTCCGTGGTGCGAGATGGTATCTGAGGGAGTGACAGCCGCATGCGAATTTCCCATGGGATTTGAGAATTTTACAGTGGTGAAAATTTACATCCTGTCCGCTTTCTAAAGGGGACCACGGTAGCAAAGTGGTTAAGGTGCTGTGCTACAAATCTGAAGGTCGCTGGTTCGATTCCAGATGGCGTCATTGGGATTTTTCATTCACATAATCCTTCCGATCGCACTATGGCCCTGGGGTCGACACAGCCTCTAACAGAATTGAGTACCAGGAGTATTTCCTGGAGGTGAAAGCGGCCGGTGCGTAAGGTTGACAAACTTACCACCATCCTGTGCCGTTTTCACGTAATCTGGGAACCTTAACTTCCTGGAACCCTCTGCGCGCCTCGGGCCTGTAATGGGACTGATTTATCTTTCTACCACTTCCTGAAGGTTTGCAAGTTTCTGGAGGTATATGCACCAGATGTTACAAAGTCATCTTCAAGCGAGACCCGAAGGCATCCACACTGATCGGTTCCATTTTCATCTTCATTGTCAAAGTCAAGCATTGTTTGCCTCTTTAAATGCAGACCCGCGTTCCTTCGAAACGTATATACCTATTTACCAGTCCTGATAAACCCCCCGGAAGACCTGAATCTTCAGCAATAACGTTGTGACAACTTCATCTCTAGCTCGGCAGACACCTAACTTGCGATTCTATTCTGTTATTTTAACTGGAGAGCCCAATAAGCAAGTGAAACCACGAAATACCTCCAGATAATTGTGTCCCAGTCCAGAGACCAACCGGTCATTTCCAGGACATGTCATAAGAAACTATACCACTTTAGACCACACGTGCACAAGTATCCCAAAAATTAGCGGCCACCTCAAAACTGTTGGCGCCAGAACGGTGAAAAAAGCAGGGGTAATGCTGAGTTTCCACAAATATCAGCGGTCACCTTACAAAATTTAGCTGCCCGGGTGGCCGCCAGTAATTTGTGCGACTTCTGCATTAGGTTACCTCCGCAATTACACAGTATCGCACGCCGGGAAGTCACAATATGAAACTTCACCTTTGTAAAGAGCAAAACATTTATTCTTAAATTTGCAGTAATGTAAATTTGCATGTTTACAAACGGAAAATCAGGGTTGAATTCTCGGCGGAAGCACAGCTTAAAACTAATGTCATGACCGATTAGGCACAGTTTTGTATAAGACAATCGCGAGTAGACGAGGAAGCGCTGTGACGGTTCTAACCACTAGAAGATGATTACTCACTCCATTCCTTGCTTATTACATGAAGCAGAGTCCTTCTTGTGAAGATGACAGTTCCTTACCTAGGAAAGAAATTACCTGCATTTTACGAAAACCGAAGGTTCGTTACCGCATTAAAAAGTGCCTGTCCCCCTCTCCCTATCGAGAGCCAGATCGATCCAGTTCACACCCCCACATCCCACTTCCTGAAGATCCATTTTAATATTATCCTCCTATCTACGCCTGGGTCTCCCAAATGGTGTTTTTCCTTCAGGTTTCCCCACCAAAATCCTGTATACGCCTCTCCTCTCCCCCATACGCGCTCTATGCCCCGCCTATCCCATTCTTCTCGATTTTATCACCCGAAAAATATTGGGTGAGGAGTATAGATCATTAAGCTCTTCAGTAAGAAGTTTTCTCCAATCATCTGGCACCTCGTCCCTCTTAGTCCAAAATATTCTCCTCAATACCATATTCTCAATTGGACCTTGCTCATCGCATGGCAGGCGAATAATGATACCTGCCAATTAAATAAAAATGTTTGCTACATATCACACCTGTTGCCACTAATTGTCACTCAACACATATAATGTTTCCGGTGATACCCGATAAATGACAATCATATTTATCACCAGTATCTCAACCCGTGTTTGTTTTCAGTCAACTCACATGGTGCGAGCACGCGTGTGCGCGGAGGTGCTGTTGGTTCAGGCCCTAAGCTACAAGCCGCTAAGTCGCTGGTTCGATTCCCAATGGTGTCCTCCCGGCCGCAACATGGCGCTCGGTTCGAATCAGTCTCTAACAGAAAAGACTATCAGGACTATTTACTGGGAAGTAAAGGCGGTTGGTGTGTAGGGCTGACAACTTACAAACTTCATGTGCCGATTGTCCTGAAATTTGGGAGCTTCAAACTCCTGGAACCCTCAGGGAGTGTACAGGAATTGTTAACCAATGTATATGTTAAATTACGTACGGAATTTGATACTGTTGTTCTATATTACGTTATTCTACGTTATGTCGGAATATGAACCTTCTCTACTGGTGGTAGGAAAGGGGCTGGGCACTAAGTTATTTTCGGCAGTGTGTGTTCGAGCTGCAAGGACAGATAATATTTTCATTTTTTTACCGTGCAACATTATCAATTTTACCTTAAAATACCAACTAATTGCACACCATTTTAGTACACTCTGTAAAACACACGCCAAAATGCGTAGGTCTAATCCATTAAAATTTATATCATTCCTACATGTTTCAATCCTAAAGGATCTTCATCAGGGAGTAAATGTTCCTATTTATGAAGTTATTGAACATTTCTTATTTTTGTTGATATTATTGGTGTGGTGGCGGCATGCATGTAGATGTGTAGGTTATATTATATTTGGCTGGTCTGACCGTTGCGTGTCCTGTGCAGTTATACGTGTGGCTAATCCGTGATTGGCAACATGTAGGGGTGATATAAATTTTAATGGACTAGACCTAAGTATTTTTGCGTGTGTTTTACAGAGTGTATTAAAATAGTGTGCAATTAGTTGGTATTTTAAGGTAAAAAAATAATACAGACAATTTTCTTTCAGCAAGTATATACGAACTGTTTTACAAGTGTTCTGGAAACAGGAATTCCAAGACTAAATTGGACAGTCTTCAACAACAAAAAATCGTCACTGGCTCCTGATCCCTCATCCAGATTCCTTGTACTGTGTGTCTTAACAAGGACTTATTCAGACCAGTTTCTGTATCACCATACGACTTGCTAAGGTCTGATGAAAGGAATCATAAAAGGCATGTCGCAATAACTTATCAAAAGATCACTGGAAGAAACACTCGAATTACACGGAATCTAGCACCAAAAAGATACTGCTGAGATGAGAGCGGGTGTCTTACCGTTTGTCACTTCAAATAGATATTTAAAAAACAAGTTTCGAATTGTTAGGTGGAACAAGTAAGTGGGTCCTCCTTCCCAAAATCTTCCGAAGTACATGCATTACTTTTTATTTTACCCGTGTGTACTTTATTACTATGGACAATTCAAAATAGTGTTTTTATTATGAGACCGTGTATAAACTTTCTCTCTACAATCCTCAATGAACTGGTGGACTTTCTCAGCGCCGTTGTATCATTGCATACAGCTACTGCTGTCACAAGAACATATCGCTGTAGAAATGGACGCACTCACGCTTTATTTTCGGCATGTCGTGGCTTCAATTCTCGCGTCAGACACCGACACCCTGGCGAGGGAATTTTATTTCACATTCCTAAACACTAGGCTACTTCACTTTAAGCAACTACTTCCACGCACTTCCTAATTCGTCTCTAATTAATCTTATAATTCTATGCTTAATGATATAAATCATTGAGAACGTTATTCAAAACAGGTCAATAATAATATTATTAATAATAACTGCTTTTACATCTAGGTACATGAGCTTACTGCTCATAACTCCACTATGTGAAACGCAACGCACTACAAACAAAAAATCCCAAATTCTAATTAAATAATTTCAGAATTACGAAATTTTTAAACGTTAAAAATTGAACAACAACAAAGCGCAGAATATTTCCTGGCTGTAATGAAAGCGCACTGAGTCGAAGGTGACGGAATAATACGGCAGGGCGATAACACAGGTAGTGTGGAAGTCATGCTGCGGCCGATCAGCTGCCAGTGTGTTGGAGTATGGATTCCAATTGGACTCTATATATAGGCCTATACTTAGTTACATCCCCAGAAGACATTAGTTTCATTTTAAATAAGAAAGAGGTGATACCTAGCCGTGAAACCAAGATGTGCCTGCAATATTTTGTTGCAAATTCATTTCGACAAGAGACCACGTGTGAAGTGCACAACTTAGATCAGTCCCGCGGCCAAGAGTTTTCAAACAAGTGGAGGGCGATCACAATAGCGGCCTGGAGGGCTGCAGGTCCCAGCGCCGCCTGGATTTCTTAAATTCCATTTAAATATTTCAAAATTTCGTTGAATTTCTGTTGCCATTCTTCAACTTCAATATTACTCTAGTTTCCATGAAGACTATTACACACAAAAAAAACTTCGCCATTGATGTGAAGTTAATGCATTATTCAAATTTACATTTCTATCAAATAACATAATAAGTTATTTCTAGAATAAAAAATATAAGCCGACCGTTTTTAAGTACAAAAATTATTTTAGGCCTACGTTCAGCAATTCGAAATGCCTATTTTCGTGACCGTGGTGGAGGAATAATATGAACAAGTATCTTTACTGACAATTCAGTAAACGTGTAAGCAGGATTATACTTCATATGCTTACGACAAATTCCAATATCAAGATTTTTTGATTACGTGGATGACATAACGTACAGAACTGATACGAACAGAACAGCACTCTGCCCTACGGAATTAGTTATGGATTTATTTACAAATTCTTATCATGGACAGAAGATAATGAGGGTTTAGGGCATCATACGTTCGGGTATTTTTCACATGTCAGCTGGGAGAGAAAGGGAGAGAGATAAATGAGGAAAGATTAATAGAACGAACAAATATAGGTAGGGCGAAAGAGAGACAAGAATAAGCGCCGAAAAGAATTAAATGAAGAAAAGCTCTAGTTACAAAACGACAGAAGAAACAAGTTTAGAAATGTCTGCAGTGCGTATGTGCGTCACACTCCCAAAGCTTTAACTTTCTCATTATATAAAGGCGTTAAATCCATGAATACTTCACAGGAAAAGAAAACACACTGAAAACTTTAACACACAGTAGAAGATTTCTCTGTGTCTTGGCAACAGACGCACCATCGATAATCATTGATGCTTGGTTTTCAAACGATACTTTAACCTCAGTACATAATTCACAGAAAACAGCATCGGCATATAAGAGCTGTTTCTTCGGCCTCAGCGCGTGGCTGACGGACAGCAGTCCCTTAATTATAGCCATTATTAAAGGAAAGAGACCATAAACACACGTAAGTCTTCTTGTAAAGTGGCTGTTCATTTTGTAAGATTTTAACCACATTCGGAATTTGTGAACAAATTTTAATAAAATCCCGAATATATTTCACAAAAATTCATCCGTTGTGTACGGCCGCGATGAACGCGGGCGGACATACATGTCGAAACTGTTCACAACTGCTTCGCGAAAGCGCCTAAAATCGACAGGAAGCAATAAAGGATAACTTCAGCGGAAAACAAAGGGAACTAAGAGACATAATGGAAAGATGAGGAGTGAAAGGCAAATTACGAGAATTTCAGAAAAAAATACGCAGAGAATTTCAGGAAAGAAAAAGAATATGTCATTAAAAATCGAAAAAGTAAGACAATAAAAGGAAATGGCGGAATGGACGGAAAAATGGTGTATTGGGTTGCGTTTGAATTTGATATTTAGAGATTCGCACTACTTTTTAATTTATATCAAAGAATTACGTGTAAGGTACCAGGGGGACTTCTTACCTCTTATCTTTTTCGTTGCATGCCCCTCCACCCGCCCACTCAGTTCCTACAATGCTTATGTCTTGCCCTCACCCAGTGTCATTCACCTACGCGAAACTTGACGTAATCGAAGAAATGTGATTTCACGATCCTAGCGCACGCATGTGCGCGCGCGCGCGCTCACACACACACACACACACACACACATACGTACACACGCGCGCACACACTTTCCCTCTCCCCCTCTTGTAATTATACGAATTTTCGGTGTAAGCCAGGATAGTTTAGTATAATGACTGGCTACCTCTGGTCGACTTCTGCTATGTGCAGAAAGGTTTGTCATCGCCTCCACATTTCTCCCCAGCCAATTGATGCCAGGAGCTGTTTATTTAGGACTCAACCGGCTGGGGTGTGAAGTTCACGATTCAGCACCTCCATCTAACGCCGGACTAACAATGCGTGCGTGGAACTGAACCTCCATTTTTGACCTGTGACATCACGTGTCATTCAGTAAATCAATAAATTTTGATAATAATCTAAAGAAAAGCCAATTCAATTATTTTAAATAGAATATATCTTACCTCAATACGTTTTTTAAATTAATTGCGAACCTCAGTGTGGCCTAGCCAAGGTCATAACATGTTCTATAAAACAAAATAGAATTTAGTTGTGTTAGATTATTATCAAACTCTGTGCACTGATGTACATTTATTCCCCCATACCTATGTTTTCATGGCGTGCACTGGGAAAACTCTACACCACCAGTTAACAAATTTTCTTGTTAACGCTGTTGTAAAATCCATTTACAGTCGAAGTCTGCTACAGCAACACCCTCAGCTGGCGTCCAACAAAGTCTACGAACAGAAATCTCCTATTACGCGGTAAACTGATTTACCGCCACCCTCCACATATCGCCACAAATTGCGGCAAGTGAACAGTGGCGCTGTCTGGGGGGAGGGGGTGTTGACTGTATTTCCTGAATGCGACACTTACCCGCGTCTCACAATCAGACACGGCCCCTGTACAGTTCCTGTAATCCGTAATTGTCGCTCAGGGATCCTGTCTTTCGTCTGCTGTGCAGAAAAAACCAGGACAGCACCGTCGGTAAATGGGCTGTGCAAGTGACGAATCGAGGTTGGATTCCATGCTGTAAAGTGTCCACAGCGAATCTTGGATCTGTCCATTCTCCTACGAAAAGGACACCAGCAACTTTTTTGAGGAAGTGAAGTGGCTGTCTTGTAAAAGTCTAGGCTTTTCTTAATATGACACAGCAGAATTTGTTTTTATTCTGCCTCCGTTCTCTTCGCGAACAATTTTGCGCAATAATTGTCACACACAATGTGCCCTTATCTGTAGTCGATTGCACGTTTTGTGGCAGCGGATGTGTTCCTCTCTGACTAATATTTACTCTGTAAAGCGAGCATTGAACTTGGTTTGAAAAATGCAAAGATCCTGTCTTAAGTACTTGTTTATGTCCTGTATACGTAGAGCCTAGACGGCGTCTGTAACCTCGAAATCAGCTGATCACGTACCATGGAAAAGTAAATAAACAGCACGCTGTTTAGAAAGAGTTCAATTATCCCTCTTCTTAGAAATAAAAAGTGTTTTCCAAACCCCCAACTACGTACTGCGGTCGAATGTATTTCAACGCGAACTGAGAGTTATCCCAAATTTCTCAACTAAAGGCGTGTAAGGGGAGTAAACGTAAGACTCCGTGTGTGAATCAAATCATTATTGACAGCGTTAGTATCAGCAACTTTCTTTGAACCCTGAAGCTGGAGGTCACTTATTCTGCCCAAACATCGTTTTCACTTTACATAAACAAAACCCCGAATACTGAAGCCTCAGTCACGTTGCATTAAAAAATATATATATATATTTTCCCCTCCTGTATTATTTACAAATTTTTCACAGTAAAAATGTCTCCTATTCCTCCGTACTTCAGGTCTAGCTTAGGCTATTCAGCAATCCCTTTCTGAGGAACAATCCTTTTATAAAAAGTTTACAACATAATTTCTGCTCTACACAGTGGCGTAGCTAGGATTTTTGGCGCCCGGGGCGAGTAACCACAACATAAAATGCGAACATTTACAGTCGTTAATTGAACTACTTCCTTTGGCTCAATAATTTAAAGTTTGTTGATTAAAAAAAAATCAATTTTTTTTTTAGTTGCTCGTTTCGCCTCCTCTTGGACTCCGCCGCCCTGAGCGGCCATACCACATGCAACTAACCAATACACCGCTGTCTCCACGCCTTGTCAACCAAACATAATCTCTCAACAAAATACCAAAATACATCTACTTTCGGCGATGAATCCACAGATGGACAGACACGCTTTACTTCCCCATGAGGATTCATTCCTTCTATTTCGTGCAATGCACGCCAAAATAACCGAATGTCTGGGTCAAACTGTTAACGCTACTGTTTAAAATTTTGAAGTGTAAGGCTTAAGATTTATATTCTGAGACCAACCGTATTGACCGCTCCAGTAAAATGCCGGAATACAACCTCAAATTAGACCACAAACATTTCGTAGCACATCTTTCAAATTCGTTATTGACTCTCATATAATTCCATATTTTACAACCTGTTCATCTGACACTAACAAATAAACAAACCCTATCACACAAATCACAGAAGGGCCAATAACCCATCGCTATTTCTGGAAGGAAGGACAGGCTAGTTTTCTTGTTTTGTCCTTTTCACCTCACTCCACGTTTTCTCGGTGGGGTTCATATCAGGCGCTCGCGGTGGCCAGTCATGGAGTTCGACGTCGGCCTGCCGCGAGAGCCATTCTTGAACCACACGAGAATCATGAATGGAGGAGTGGTCTTGCTGTAAATGGATTACACCATGGGGATAAAGCATTCATACAGAGGGCACCATTACGTTCTGCAAAATGTGGTGATACTGCAGGCCGTCCAGTTGACCTTCTATACGATGGAGAATTCCACTTCCTTCATGGGAGATCTAGCCTCAACAATTTACAGACACACGACCATTTCGTTTGCAGGTAGTCATATACTGCGGGTCTTAACGCTCTCGCCGAGGACTGTAAACTAAAACTGGCCCATCATTTGCTTTCTCTTTCAGTTTTATGACAGTATTTGTCTTGTAGAGGAACTCGGCCTCCACTCAACTCAGGGTTAATGATTATTGTCACAGAAAGTTCTGTTTTCAAAATATGGAAATTCCCTACCCTCTTTCTCCAACCATGAGCAGCAGCAGATGTCCTTTTTGAAAGAAGTCATTCCGTTGTGTGTTGATTCAATATATTCACTTTATTATACAGGGTGTTTCACGACTTTAGGGTATAACTGCAGGAGGTGATTTCCTAGGTCACCTCAGGTTACCTCAGCTACCCCTACCACCAATACACAGTACATCAATTTCATTTACGATAAGCACAAGCTGCATAAGATGCTATTACATTACATAACCCATTTCCCTTCTCGTCATCTTCATGTTCATGAAGGTTTATGCGTGTAGCATGTTCATTCATGAAGCTGGTCCTTCC
>Ga0131853_10024917_pt1 | contig 10783 bp, 4 predicted proteins | sample TergutLab28metaG_FD_92764 | JGI IMG/M metagenome (GOLD analysis project Ga0131853, IMG submission 92764) | Labiotermes labralis P1 segment gut microbial communities from Petit-Saut dam, French Guiana - Lab288 P1 (version 2) (version 2) | ecosystem: Host-associated > Arthropoda: Insects >... | reverse complement strand
CTTCTCCTTCTTCTTCTTCTTCTCCTTATTTTTCTTCTTCCATTGGCACTACAGCCCACTGTGGGCTTTGGCCTGTCGAACAATGTCCTTCCATTTTTTCCTATCTGCCACCAACTCTCTCCATCTTCTCACTACCAGCACTTGAAGATCTCTTTCTACTTCCTCTTTCTATCTTTTTCTGGGTCTTCCCCTTCTTCTCGTCCCTTCCAGTTCTTGAGTGAAGATCTTTTTGGACATCCTATCCTCCTCCATTCTCTCTAGGTGACCTAACCAGCTTATCCTTTGTCCTTTTATCTATTTTACTCTCTTTTCTCCTTTGCTCATCTCTTCTAGTTCTCGATTCGTCCGACTTTTCCATTCCCTGTTTTCGTATTTAGCACCATATATTCTTCTAAATATTTTCCTTTAAAAAATTAGCATAGCTTGTTCTTCTTCCTTCGTCAACATCCACCAAATCATCAACAGTGCACACAATTGAATGGAATGGAGATGGGCCGTTCGAGACCAGTGGCGGGGCAGTTTAGTTTTCTTAACTAAACAAGCAGACTGAATAAGAAAAGAGCTGTATTTCCCTGCAAAGCTTAAATTACTTATTTTGCTGCTATTATTTCAGAAACTTCGCGTCTCAGATGTAATCATCACAGCGTGTTCTATACAGCAATTAACCCTGCCGTGAAACGTTAGGTTTGGATTTTGTGAAGAATCTCCAACTCAGTAGTTCTCTCTGTACCTCGCCTTGGATTTCCCGGAATATTTATGAAAGCATGGATTTAGTGCAGAAAGTTTAAACTCTGTTTAATTCACACTGGGTTTGTCAAAAAGCAGACACAAATGGAAAACGCCAATAAATTATTTTTAATACATCACCCGAAAGGAAAAAGACATTTAAAAGGCAATCCTCTTAACCGTCTGACTTTTCTGAAGTCAGATTAATCAGAATGGATTCGCGCCACGCAGATGGCGTATAGAATAGGTGAGCAAAAGTAGACGTGTTATTGGTTCTAAATTAACAGTGTTAATTACAGTTAGATGTAAAAGGTAAATTTCACCCCAAAACAGGCCACGAAGGCCCATAGGGGGAGTAGATGTATAGTTTTTCTTTTTATTTATTCCCGGCGCTAGATGGAGTGGCTGGTTAACGCCACGCCCCGGCCGTTTTACCCCCTGGAAAGAGACACAGTACCCATTATATATAAGGCTGGGTGGGTCCCAGTGCCGGTGTGGGCGGGTGCGGAAAATTTCGCCCCTACCGGGATTCGATCCCGAGACCGTCCAGCCCGTACAGAGTCGCTATACCGGCTGCGTTATGCCGACCCGCAACAACGACATTTACTTGTATATTTAGACAGTACGTAGAGTGCTGTAATTGTGCGACGAATTGAGAATTAAAATTAAAAAAAATTGTTTACGTTCTGTTATTGCGTCTCTCTTTATGTTTTTATCTTTATCTTTATATCATGCTATGGTCAGTAACCGACTGCCCGTTAGAAACACTGCCTTCTAACAGTTGACCCGCTCGAGATAACTCTACAAGTCGCGCGGTGACACTTCGTAGATTGGAGGTAAATTATTATCATCCGAACCATCCATCGCAGACAGACAGGTATAGTCATTTGTCAGTTCAGAGTGTCTCATCGTTCCGCGACATGCTGAATTCTCTCCTGTGCCTTTTCATTCTTACTTGAAATGGCGGTCGGTCCATCGCAAAGTCTTGACTAATGACTAAGAATATCAACTAAGAGTAACGCGTTATTACACCCAACCCCGAGCTGGATTCGAACCTATAATCTTAGTATTTGGCCAGTCCATGCACGGACAAGTGAAGGCTTTCCCATGTACGCAATGAAGACGTATGAAATAATGTAGACAGGACTCCATGTATTCTTAACATGTCACCAGAGAGAGACAAGTGGAGATTTTCACGCTTCGGCCGCTGTATCCCCGATGATACAACGCGCGATACGCGTCGAATAAGAGGCTGGGTGTGCCCCAGAGCTGGTCTGCACGATTGCGGTAATAGACAAGTCTCATGACCCTGTAGGGAATCAAAACACCACCCTCGACTGCCCAGGCCCTAGCCTACTTGACATACAGGCTGCGCTATCACTGGTTTCTCTGTCCAAAGAAAAAGCGTCTCAAATATTTTTTCAGTAAAAATTATTACTCTTTTTTAAGCTGGTAAGCCCACTTTCTTAAAGTTGTTCTGAATTTTAATCACCAAGTATGAATTACGGAAACAGGAGGATTTGAGGGGGATCCGATCCGTAGCAAACAACTGTGGCATTTCTGAGGGTCTGACACTTGAATATCCTTCAGTTACGCAGCTTTCCGTTCCCTCTTGTGTCATTCTAAACAAAGGCGCCGAGTACACGCGAAGGCAAACTACGTACATAGACGCTCATATCAATAGAAGCTACGAATTGGCCTGAACAAAATACGAAATTTCAAGACGCGACAGTGAGGAGAAGGCATGCACAATTGCTGGAACAATACTTAAACATTTAAAGCCTAATAGTTAAAACGTGTACCGCCATGTTTAACACAAAAAACTCTGCAATCTGTCCACACGGTATATTATGTGTTCCGCAGAATATCACAATAAACACCAGTTATTTCCGTCTTTGTCAAAAGTAAAAAAGCTTGCTGTTTGTTAGGTGCGAACTGAATATGTAATATGTAAATTTATTTTGGTCTTCAAATTGTTGGTTATTTGTCGCATGACATTCACGACTTTTTTACCATGGCGCAACAACCCCAGTGGGCCAAGACCTCCTCATTGTCGAGGATTCACGATCACACTCGGACACATCACACTCGGTAGGACTCCTCTGGACGAGCACTCACGACATTACAGAATATAATTTGTAAGGATTCCTGGTGGGGGGCGAGGTTTTCCACACCTGCCCAGACTGGCCCTGGGGCCTACCCAGTCTTCTGTGCAATGGGCACCGGGTCTCTTTCTCGGGAGGTACAGCGCCAGGGACGTGGCGTTAACCACCCACATCTAGCGTTGAAGTTAAAGACAGACTAAAGCTATACCATAGCCTATTCAGTGGTGAACTCCACCTCACTCTAGCTTTCAATCTCAGATTCATTCATCTTCACAACACCATTCTCAAGAAGTTTTCTTGGTAACAACACAGACCAGGCCCACATGTCGTGTTGCAGGCAGCATAGATAGCAGCGACACTGATATTAGTCGAGGGTTCGGTCACTCGGCGTCGAATCTGTCGTGAAACCTGAGTTTTACTGTACTCAAACATTCAAGCCAACTTTCAGCCCGGTACTGACGCATGACAAACCTCAGTACTTGATACAGAGTGGCTAAATAAAGTCAACACACGTCTTATTATACAGTCGCAAGCAAATGATGGAGCAGGCGACAATATCGAGAGCACAAGGCACGTACCGCGTCAATAAGAACCTGTGGAGCGTACAGAATGTTAGGATGGCCTCTCACTTCGTTAGCCAGGCGATGACAAGGTTGTCGTATCTTGACGTGAGGAATATTAAAACATGGAAGACAAGAAGGAAAGAAAACCGACAAGGTGGAACTATCTTCTTGCAAAGTCTGCCCCTAATAGACTACTCGACAGTCTGAGTAAAAATAACAAATTATAACGAAACGTTATGGATGCCACTTGAAAGTGGGAAAAAATAGTCGTGTCGTGAAGACGTAAGAAATGTGTCTGATGGCACAAAGAAAACATGTCAAGAAGGAATATATTCCTGCTCCAGACAGCTGACATCAGAATTTAACCTATATATTTCCATGTTTACAAAAGTGCAAGAAGGAACTTTGCAAGGAATCTTCTTACCGGGCATCGTGCCATACGGTAACACAAAACCGGAGAAGTCAGCCACTGTGCACCAACTCAACTGATGTCGCACCCTCACACATTACACGTTCACGTACAGTGATCATTATACCAAGCATGGCTTCCAAAATATCGTAAATGACCTCACAGAGAATGAAAGAATGAATGGTATTTGGGTTCGAACCTTTCCTGGCCCGATGCACCTAGGCTTTAGGTCAGGCCCTTTGTGCCCCATGTTCTGTTACTAAATTAGAGGAGCCTCGTTCCTTTACAAATTTCCGGATGGACCCTGTATTTAGTTTCCTAATATCCTCAACGTCCCCCCCCCCCAAAAAAAGAGAAGGAGAATCTCATATCTGTAATTTCGCTATGTTCCTCTCACAGAAATGTATGTTATTTGATCGGTACGTAAAAACCTATGACGTCACATATGTCACAGTTGCAGCCTTCCTTTCCCCTGGAACAGAATTTCTACGGTATGGTGCTTAATTCCACTTTGCAAGTGCCTGGTCCGGATCTCGAAAAACGCGAGATATTCATGCTACTGCCATGTCTCTCTTTTTCTTTTTAATATAATGGACGAAACAAAGTTATCAATGACACTCTATCAACCGTAGTAGTTATGCAGCACCAAAGTGTGGGAGGATAGGGGTATTTGGTGAAGCGAAGTGGACTGAGGAGGTAGCAGTCACAGCCTACTTTAACGTACTGTCCTGGTAATCGTGTGGGCTGGATGTCTATACTGAAGGAAGGTAGCAGAAATGTTAGTTGATCTTACGTTTATTGGCTCGTGCATCATCTTGATAGTTGAATAAAGAGAGACTAACTTGATGTCACTTGCTTTATTATTTCATTATTTAATGCTCAACATGTTTCGGATATTAATACATCCATCCTCAGGAGCTTGCGACTTATTTGTTTAGTTATTTCATGGGTTGTATTGCTCTGGTTCGATGCGTGTTGGTGTTACGTTGTGGTTTGGCTGGGGTGGTGTGGTATCCGGACGCAGGCTTCAGGCTTCAGCAAGCTCCTGAGGATGGATGTATTAATATCCGAAACATGTTGAGCATTAAATAATGAAATAAAAAAGCAAGTGACATCAAGTTGGTCTCTCTTTATTCAACTATGTTAGCTGATATTGGGATTGTGGTACGCCGTGCAGGTAGGCAATGTTAGAAATATGTGCAGGTAGTCGTAACTTTGACCCTAATGAAGGAAGCAGGACATTACTGTGACAGTTCTCTGTGTATAGTCTATACAACCACGCAGCATCATTTCCCAAGAGACTGCAGTCATAATTCCCACCGAAGTCAAGACATGAGGTCTCTCGCAGTTTGCTTCAGGTTATCACGTCTACGTAGTTCAGGTGAAAAGGCACGACTGGCACGGCAAGAGGTAACACGCGCAACAGGAACAGGCCACGTGGCCCGTATGGTGGAGAAGGGAAGTGCATACACGGCTTTGGGTTGAAACGCCTGAAGGAAAGAAACCGCTTGGAAGACGTAAACAAAGACAGAGGATAATATTAAAACGAGTCTTACAGAAAAGGATGGGAGAGAATGGACTGGATATAATACTCTCAGTATTAGTATCCGTCGGACCGGGATAGTTCAGGCGGTATAGCGACTCGCTAAGGGTTAGACGGTCCGGGGATCGAATTCCGGTGGGAGTAAGATTTTCCGGACTCGTCCAGACCGGCCCTGGGCCCACCTAGCCTCCTATATAGTGGGTACCGAGTCTTTCCCGAGGGTAAAGCGGCCGAGGCGTGGCGTTGACTACCCACCCCCATCTAGCGCCGAGGTTAAGCAAAAATTTAGAGCTATATCTCTACTCCCCTTTTGGTCTTCGGTGACCTGTTCTAGGGTGAACTTTACCTTACCTTATCAGTATCTGTATCAGTGGCAGGCTTCTGTGAACACGGTAATGGGTCTTCGAGTGCATACAATAAAAGAAATCTTGACTGAGTGAGGACTGTTAGTTTCTCAAGCAGGGCTATACTTTATGTATGGTGTTAATAGAACTATATATATATATATATATATATATATAACTTCATGGCGTGGTGGTGAATTATTCACAGGAGGAAATTCACTTTCACCTTCCAGTTCTACATATACATGTGTGTGTGCGTGAACATACACACATATATGTATAATATGCACACACACACACACACACACACATATATATATACACGTACACATATGATACGTACACACATACACGTACATGCATACATATATATATATATATATATATATATATGTGTGTGTGTGTGTGTGTGTGTGTGTGTGTGCGCGCGCGCGCGCGTTCGCACATACACACATATATACATATATGCACACACATACACGTACATATATATATATATATGTGTGTGTGTGTGTGTGTGTGTGTGTGTGTGTGTGCATGTTATATATAGAATTGTAAGGTGAAAGAGAAGTTCCTTCTGTGCACAATTCAGCGCCACACCATGAAGTTCTACGGGGTGGCGTGGAGTTACAATTCCATTTTTCTTAACATCCGACACCGATGACGTTACGAATTAAATATTTTCCTTCACACGCGAATAATTTACAAATATTTTCATTCCCGCCGTAGATTCTTTGCCATATTCACTTCTGTAACTCACACAATTGTGGAATTGTGGATCGCCACTGTGTGGGTGCCCCTGTTAGCCGAACCTTTGAGTAATGCCATGATTTGCACTACACTCACTACTCTTGCTGGCTAATTACTTTGCCAGCTTCCCCTCCTCCCTATTCCGAACACGAGCAGCAGCATGCTAACACAACCTTGCGTATTTGTCGTGTGATTCTGGTACACATCGACCCTCTAATTTGTCTGTTTAACCGTCCTTTATGAACGAATTCGGTACGTCAGTGTTTCGCAAACTCCTTTGAACTCTGCAGCATTTTTACTGCGAACACAAACACCGAATCAAAAGGAGAGAGAAAAAAGAAAAGAAAAGAATGTAATGGTGGTGGGGTACTTTTTGTGGCGTAATGCCGTCCTATGTTTCTTCCTTTAAAAATATTTTTGTCAGCAACCTACAGCCAATCTCCAAGACGTTAGAATATAAACCCAATATGTAAGTACCTCCATGCAGTAGAGACTGCTTCAGACGCTAAGAGTTCCTCAAATATTCGAGAAATTCCACGCATTTTATAGAACCTTTCACGAGTAGCCCATGGCTTAATAATACGATATTAAATATATTCAAAAAATTTGAAGCACTTCAACATATCACTCCTGTCTAATGACCCATGGTTTACAAAAGTTGACCCCTCCTCCCCTTGTCTTAGATAAAAAGAGAACACATCTTGATCAGAAAACTTCTCCGATCCCGGAAATATGTGCTCGGAACTAATTTTAAATAAGGCGAATTGAGATTTGCAAGGTCATGATTCCGAACCGTATTCTCTGCCCAGACGTGACCAAGCAAAGCAGCCGAAGGTTATGGACCTACTGAGTTACACGTTCTCTCCGCCATGTTTTCATGGAGTGGTGCTTAACTTGGAAGCACACGGACAAATGCACTTCCTTTACATTATATGTACTGCAAATCGAGTGCTTAGAAAGAGTGCTCGAGTCTATTACGCTCCTATTAAGTAAGAGCCATTAAATGTATACAACGGCCCTCGTACCGTGTTTAGAATTGACATTTTGCTGCTCTGCGAAGTTTTTTCTGCCGACTATGCATTACACTGAATATTATTGAGCTTATGGAATTAGTGTGTCGTGTAAGCAGGCCTGCACAAAACACGGTATCATGTTTCGGAACGTGGATCGATGTCCGTCTTCAGGTGTAACATTGGAGAGGCACTGAATGGCGTCTTTTCTCAGAGTTACACACCGAATCCACTGGCAAGACGGTCGTATCCGCTTTGCGCAAAGTCATGAGTTGTTCGGAATACCCAAAGATGGGTATAATACATTTTATGGTATTTACTTCCATGTATTCAACGAAAATATATGACGTTAACAAACCGCACATATAAATTTACTCTCAAAATACTGAAATCCCTAGGAAGACCTAAGCGTAGATGGGTGGATAATATTAGGACGGATCTCCAGGAGGTGGGATGTGGGTATATGGACTGGATTGGGTTGGCCCAGGATAGGGACAGGTGGCGGACGCTTGTGAGAGCGGTAATGAACCTTCGGGTTCCGTGAAATGCGGGGAATTTCTTGACTAGCTGCAAACCAGTTAGCTTCTCTAGAAGGACTCTGCACCATGGAGTAAGTAAGTAAGTAAATACTGAACTCCAACATGTTTGGTTGTTTCTAAGAACAGGAAAATGCTGGAGTGCTAGTATTTTGATAGTAACAAGATATATGTTGTAATACTGTGAATTTCGCTGGTTACTGTAGTTTATTGCATAAAATTCAGAAACCCTATAATTCTGCTTGGTATTTCGGCAGAGGGAAATGTGGGGCGGAAGTGGTTTTCCGGCTAGTGTACATCACCATTACAAGTCATTGAAACCCAGAGTATAAACCAGCACACTGCTTATTCGGACAGACCTAAGAAGCCCCGATGGTTTTCATTTCTTAGGTACGGCACAGCTGAAATAGCTGGCTGGAATGACAGTCCGTTGCAGCTAAGAGCAACAGGCTGAGGCCAAGCGAAGCTATTTCTCTTTTCTTCCATACCTTACTCTAAACCAGTGTTTCTCAACCTTTATGAGACCGTGGTCCGGTAAATTCTTTTTTCATAAGACGAGGGCCCGGTCCCAACAGATTTAATCGTAAGAAACTTTCCAATTTTTTTTAAGTTCATACATTAAACTAACATAAGTATTAATATGTAATTATGGCATAATCATAAAGAGTATTAGTACAATTATGTGTACGGTGTGGCATGTTGACAAATATAAAATTACATTTAAATTATTTATCAATTACAGGAGAATCTCTTGCGGCCCGGTATAATTGATGCCAGGTTCCGGTACCGGGTCGCGGCCCGGCGGTTGAGAAACACAGCTCTAAACTGTCTGCTGAACCTTACAGTGTCATACAACCCTTCCGTATTTTCAGGATGTACTTGTACATTATTCTGAAAATCTGGGAAAAGAAAATTCTACTGGAAAGTTTATGTTGATGGTCTTGAAAGTAAGGTTTTCCGCTGGAAATGCCAGCAGTAAATTATCGAGCCATTCCTGTTCATACTGTGTGGTTGGAAGTGACTATTTCTATCCGTTTTGTCACATCATAAACTGTAGAATTATAAAACTGTAATCACCTGAAGCAGTGAATATTAAAGTGACACACATTCCACAGGTGTGCAGGAATTCTGCCAGATGTGAAAGGGAATTTAATTCTTCTTGGTGTCGCGCTGTACAGTAGCCGAATTGAGGCTTGTCACTGCTGTCCATTCCCTTGCTCTTATTATGTAAACTCCATAATTCTTTAAGCTTTTTTAACTCCATTGGTCTGCCCTAAACCAAAATTAATTTTGAAGTAATACATCCATTTTTTTCTGTGGTGCAACAGCCCATATCTGGCCTAGACTGCCTCTTGGTTGAGGTCACACACACACACACACACACATACACACGCACGCACGCGCGTAAATACGGTGGAATTCCTCTAAACGAGTGGTCAGCCCGTCAGTGTATTTATTGCGCCTGTCATATTCAGTATGCGATTCGCATTCCAATTTCCTTGCCAACCAAATGGTGCAGCAGTAATGCCCCGCCTATGTCTTCGGAATTGGGCCGGATAGATCAGAAGGTATAGTGACTGGCTGCGGGCCGGACGGTCCGGGGATCGAATCCCGATGGCGGCGAGATTTTCCGCACCTGTCCAGACCGGCCCTGGGGCCCACCCAGCCTCCTGTGCAGTGGGTACCGGGTCTCTCCCGGGGGTAAAGAGCGGCCAGGGCGTGACGCTGACCCCTCACCCACTTCTAGTGCCGTGGTCAAGAAAGGGTAGAGCTATACCTCTACTCCCCCTATGGGCCGTACGGCCTGTACAGAGCCTCAGTGCCTGTACAAGGGTGCAGATTATGTCTTCGAACTCCATTCGAAAATTTCTCGCCTTATCAACTACCCCAACTGTTGCTTGTTTTGCATTAACCCAGGCTGTTTAATTGAATGCCTAATTATTATTTCTAACCATTTATCTGCTCACCATCCGTGGTCAATTTCCGATCTGATTCGAAACTATGAAGTGCATTTGGGACAGTATCGTCAAATAACTTAATAATAAGTCAATATGAGGTCGACGTATGGCTTGTAATTTCTTTCTTCAGTCTATGATTTTCGGTTTTTGAAATTCCGCATAGAATTCTTTCTAGTTGGGGCGTAACCAAGATTTGCGCAAGATATCGGCCTATGTATGTAGTCCACAAACCTGTTACTGCGGTTGTAACGCATCGTTCCCTCCCGTACAGCCGTTCTTGTACATTCTTTCGATCGGCGTGTAATCTTGTTGTTTTGCTCAACTGACTCTGCATGTAACCTTATAAATACCTGTGAAATGTCAACGGAAAAATCTGGAAGTTCTTATTTACAGCTGCAATTTCCAAAGCTACACCGTCCATTGATCAATTCTTATAAACTATCTCCCTTGAAGGCCGAGCCCAGTGGTCGCGCTGTCAAAGGCGTGAGTTGTCGGTGGTTCGCTTGACGGGATTGTGGGTTCGAATCCCGCCGGAGGCATGGACGTCCGTCTCTTGAGAGTGTTATTTATTGTTAGGTAGAGTTCTATGCGTCGGACTGATCACTCGTCCAATGGAGTAATACCGAGGGTGTGTGTGTGTGGTGTGTGTGTGTGTGGTGTGTGTGTGTGTGGTGTGTGTGTGTGGTGTGTGTGGGGGGGTGTGTGTGGTGTGTGTGTGTGTGGGGTGTGTGTGTGTGTGGGGTGTGTGTGTGTGTGTGGGGTGTGTGTGTGTGGTGTGTGTGTGTGTGGTGTGTGTGTGTGTGGTGTGTGGTGTGTGTGTGTGTGTGGTGTGTGTGGGT